>Ga0082212_10001214_pt1 | contig 37914 bp, 18 predicted proteins | sample TergutNt197P3_FD_71548 | JGI IMG/M metagenome (GOLD analysis project Ga0082212, IMG submission 71548) | Neocapritermes taracua P3 segment gut microbial communities from Petit-Saut dam, French Guiana - Nt197 P3 | ecosystem: Host-associated > Arthropoda: Insects > Digestive system > Gut ...
AAGAACATTATTCGGGTAATCGACGATATTGCATTCCAGACGAATTTGCTGGCGTTGAATGCTGCCGTGGAAGCCGCTAGGGCAGGGCAACATGGCAAAGGCTTTGCCGTTGTGGCAGAAGAAGTGCGGAATTTGGCTTCGAGAAGTGCCAAAGCAGCCCGGGAAACTGCCGGGTTGATCGAAGAGTCGATTCAACATGTCGGACAGGGAAGCAATGTCGCTCTTGAAACATCTAAATCACTCAATACGATTACTGAGCAAGTGGAGCAGATTAGTCAAATCGTTGCCTCTATTTCGATGGAATCTGACCATCAGGCGAAGCAATTTGGCGAGATGACCAATTCGGTCAACCAAGTCAGCGCAACTGCCGATGCCAATATGCAAAACGTTCATGAAGTTACAGAAGTCATTTCATCGGTTTCCAGGGCGGCCCAGGGACTTGACATAATCACGACGCATTTTAAGGCGAATCCAGACGGGACTGTGGTACGTGATGAAAATGTCCATGTTGGGTATATTCCGCCCCGCGGAACAAGATTCGGGATGTACACTAGCGCAGTGAATCGGTGAGAAAAAAAGGGGAAAATGACCGAGTCGATAGCGTCAAACTTTCGCTCGAAAGTGAAATCCCCGTGGCGGGCGATCGCGTCGGACTCCGGTGCGGAGTGCCGCACGTTGCCGCCCGGCGGTCAGCAACCTACCCTCGGGTATGAATTTTCCGGCGAAAGCCCAAGGGTAAGTTCAAGCACACCATCAAACGAGATCGGAAAACCCAAAAATGATACTTTCAGCAATTCCTGTAGCCATCGTGTTTTCGCTTTGCTATGCGGCAACACGATATGAAGATTGGGGGTCGATTTTTCGGCACGCATGCTATTTTGGCGGCTGGCTGACATTCGCCATGGTTTCGGTTCTTGGAATCATGGAGGTGATTCAGTGGTATTTGCGGTAAAGTCCTCCTGAACGGAGACGGTTGGGTATTACTTGCTGTCCTCCTGTGCATTCGCCAGGGCATCGACCGTATAACGAATCTGTTCCTCGGTATGTGCCGAGGTGATGAAGAACCGAAGCCTCGCCGCCTTTTCCTCCACCGCTGGATGCAAAATCGGCTGCACATTCACCCCCCGATCAAACAACGCTTTCGACATTTTCAACGCCAGCATCGAGTTACCCAAAATGACCGGCACAACTGCCGTATCCCGGCTCATTCCTGTATTGAAACCGCGTTCTGTTGCCAATTCCAAGAACAGTTTGCCGTTGCGCCGAAGTTGATCCACTCGATGCGGCTCTCGCTCCAAAAGCCGAAGAGCCGCCAACGCCGCCGCACAGTTCGGCGGAGAAATACCTACACTAAACACAAAATTGGGAGCAGTATATTTCAAGTATTCTACTAACTCCTTCGAACCGCTAATGTAACCCCCGCAACTTGCAAATGTTTTGCTTAATGTACTCATCCAAATTTCGACATCGCGTCGATCCACTCCGAAATGTTCTCCGATGCCGCGTCCCGTCGCACCCAGAACGCCGATGGAGTGGGCTTCGTCCACCATCAATATCACCCCATGCCGCTTTTTGACCTCGATCAACTTCGGCAAGTCGGGATAGTCACCGTCCATGCTATACACCCCTTCGACGGCAATCATGATCCGGCGGTACTCTCCCCGGTGCTTTTTCAGAATCCAATCGACCGCCTCCCAATCGTTGTGCGGAAAAGGTCGCCGCCTTGCCCCGGAAAGCAATGCCCCTTCCACGATACTATTATGAGCAAGGGCATCGAACAGAATCATGTCCTTTTCGTTCAAGAGATGCCCAATGACCCCTTCGTTCGTCGCATGACCGCCAACGAGAACAATCGTGTCTTCACAACCCAGAAACCGGGAAATTTCGTTTTCCAGTTCGCGGTGTATCGGCTTGTTCCCCGAGACTAACCGGCTTGCGGAAACGCTGGTTCCGTATTTCTCGCATGCTTCGACTGCCGCTCTCGTTACTTCGGGATCGCCGGAAGTGTTGACATAGTTATAGTTGGAAAAGTTAATGTACTCTTTGCCGCCAATCGTTGCCCTATCATTGGTGATTCCTTCGTGTACGTCAAAGAACCGATTCAAACCTGTGTCTTGAATCAGATTGAGTCCCGCTTTCAAACGTTGGTATTCGGGAAATTTTTCAATGCGGTAATCTTCTTCGGGGATGTCCGTTACCGGACGATTACGGTTTTGTTCAACAGGTTTTCGTGGTCCTGTACCGAGGTAAAGTAAGACTGCATCAAGGACTTGCTGGGCGGTAAGCAGTTCCGGTAGTACCGATTCGGGAAACTGTCCGCCGAATCGGTCTTCCAGCGAGGCGAGAATTTCCATCCGTTCCAATGAATCGAGTCCAAGTTCGGTAATATCGGTGTCGATGGTCAACTCGGAGGCACGCTCTTTGGCGATTTTCCGTACTTCTTCGAGCACAATGGCGGTAATCTCCTCTTTGGAAATCACCGCGAGGGTTGGCGGAGTCGGAGCCTTTGCCGGGGTCTCCTTGATAAGCATATAATTCGGTTCTTCCGGCGAATCTTCCGGCATGATGGGACGAACCTGTCCCTCAGCGGCGAACGTGAATTCTCCCCGAATGATCCTATTGATGTCTTCGGAATCGGGCAGTCCTGTCGCCTCTTGGAGTGCTTCTTCCGCCACGCCTCCCTGTACAAACCGGAACGAAACATCGCTGGAGACCCAGCGGGCGATTTCCGTCAGCGAACCATCGAGAAACCCATTTCGGCAAGCGTGATGCTGAATCTTACCACTCGACGTTTTCGGGATGCTACTCGACTTGATGAGAACAATTCCCCTTACCGGTATTTCGTGTTCCAGTGCGACGGCTTTTTGAATTGCGGCGTAAATTTCGGCGACATCCCCTTTGAATTGCCGGTCGAGTTCCTGTACGATGACCAAATGTTCCTGCGGCAATGTGGAATCATCTTTGACCATAAAGGCGGCACCGCCGAGCGGACGCAGGTACGGATGAGATCGCTGTACGGTTGCCTCGATGTCCTGCGGATAAATGTTGACCCCGCGGAAAATGATTAAATCCTTGATCCGACCCGTTACGAAGAGTTCGCCGCCCATGATGAAACCGAGATCCCCTGTCCGCATGAAGGGGGACTCTTCCGTTTCGGCAATTTTGGCGTGAAACGTACGCTCCGTGGCTTCGGGGGAGTTCCAATATCCTTTGGCATTGCTCGGACTCTTGACCCAAATTTCCCCGACGATGCTGTCGGGACATTCCACACAGGTTTCGGGATCGACAATCGCAATTCGCTCATCGGGCATGAGTTTGCGACCACTGGAAACATATCGTACTGCTTTGCTGACTCTGCTGTCTCGAACTTCGACTGCCTTACCAATGGACAGTTCTTTGGGGTCAAGAGAACGTATGACGGGTCGGTTCTTGACATAGCCGCCGGAAACGATCAATGTCCCTTCTGCGAGTCCAAAACAGGGATAGAACGATTCGTAGCGAAAACCGCAACGTTCAAACTTTCGGGCAAAGGCTTCCATCGTTTCGGCAAGCACAGGCTCCGCTCCGTTGAAAGCAACCGTCCAACTGCTTAAATCGAGTGTTTCCACTTGTGCATCAGTAATGTTGCGCACGCAGAGATCGTAGGCAAAATTGGGTCCTCCACTGGTCGTTCCTTTGTACTTGGTAATGGCAGCGAGCCAACGGAACGGCTTTTGCAGGAAGGAAAGCGGCGACATGATGACATTCGGTCTGCCGCAGTAGAGCGGTTGGACAATACCGCCGATGAGTCCCATGTCGTGGTAACTGGGAAGCCAAAAAACGCCGCGACAGGTTCGGGTGTGTTCATACCCCTGATGGATCATCTGGGAATTGTGGAGTAGATTACCGTGGGTCAGAATGACTCCTTTGGGTGTTCCCGTAGAACCGGAGGTGTATTGCAAAAACGCAATCGTTTCGGAATTGATGTCAGGACATGCCCACTGGTCGGCAAGGCTTTCTTCCAAGGAACTGGTGGCAAGCCATGCGATATTTTTAAGGCTGGGAGCATCGTCGAGCATGTCGCCGACTGTCCTGATCACGTCTTCGGTGGTGAGGGCAACAGAGGCATCCGCACTTTCTGCGACGGACTGGATGCGTCGGATCGACCGGTTTCGGCGCGGCGGATAGACGGGAACGGCAATAACGCCCGCATAGAGGCAACCGATATAGGCGGTGATGAATTCCAAGCCGGGCGGATAGAGGAGCAAGGCACGTTGTCCGAACATATTGCGGGACTGCAACCAGGCAGCAATTCGTCGGGCTTGATGGTCGAGAAGAGCATTGCTCATGACGATTTCATCGTCTACGCCGTTGACGAGATAGGTGAATGCCGGTGCGTCCGGTTCTGTTTCGGCTCGATATTGCACGAGTTGGACCAAGTTTGCCGGTCCAAAAAGGAGCGCTGGATTCACTGGAACGGAAGGTGTTAACGAGGAAAAGTTATGGAACAGAAGGGGGTATTATCGGCGATTGATGGCAAATTGTCAAGGACGTAAAGCGATAGACCATAAATCAATAAATCAGCTCGGAGTGTAATGGAATCCAAGCCGCTCCTACAAAAATCGGGAATTATGGTATAATAAGCAGCGCGTCGGGGTGCCGTTTGACAATATGTTTGGACGCTAAATAATCGTAATGCTAAAGAAAACATGTCCATGAACATCAATAGAATCCAAAATGGTAACAAAGCCATTCTCGCTTTGTCTGGAAGATTAAATACTCTTACCGCTCCCCAGTTGCACGACGCACTCGTCGCCGAGTTTGACAGCACAAAGCACGTAGAACTGGATTTTTCCGAACTTGCCTTCATTTCTTCAGCAGGGTTACGTGTACTCATTCTAGGACGGGAAACCGCAAAAACAAAAGGCGGACAATTTACCATTACCCACGTGCCGGAAGCAATTATGGAAGTATTTGAGATGGCAGGGGTTGCGAAAGTTTTGAGTATTGAATAACCAATAGCAAACATGGATATAAATTTTTTCTCTCGTTTTCAGCGAGCGGTTTCCGGCGATCCACATAAAATTGCCCTTGTTTTTGGCGGCGAGCAGTTAAACTATGCGGAATTAGATACTAAAAGCACCCTCATTGCACAGGCTTTATGCGCAAGAGAGGTGGGACGCGGCGATATTGTCCCCATTTTGACGGAGCATGGCATGGATGCAGTTGTTGCCATGCTGGGTATCCTTAAATCCGGTGCCGCCGTGTGTCACATCAACTCGGATTATCCACAGGAAAGAGTCGCGTTTATTTGCCGCGATACCTCTGCAAAAGTCGTCATCGACACAAAGTTTTTAGCAGAAATCCATGACATGCCGCAATCGGAACCGAAAGGCGGCATTGTCCCCGGCGACCTTGCTGTGGTGGTGTACACCTCCGGTTCCACCGGTAATCCCAAAGGGGTGATGCTTTCCCATAAAGCACTCGACATGTCGCTCGACGGTTGCCAATGGGGATGCGATGCCGAAGATGTATTTTTGTTAATTGCGTCGTTATCATTCATCGGTGGTATCGCCCTGACGCTTTCCTCGCTCGCAATGGGGCAAACGCTTCATATCGCAAACCAAACGGTTCGCAGAGATGCAGACCAAATCATAGAATATATCCGCCGCTGTGGAGTTACGGCGGCTTTTTTCCCGCCGCAACTTGCCCGACTCGTTCTCGAAAAAGCAGACGGAGTTTTATGTCATTTAATCACCGGCAGCGAAAAAGCGAGTGGTATATTCAGTGAAAAAACACGCATCGTCAACCTCTACGGTGCGAGCGAAACCTTTGGACCGGTAACGCGCTTTGCAGTGGATCGCCGGTATGAGGAAGGAGCACCCATCGGTACGGCGTGTGAGGGCAGCCGTGTTTACTTGCTGGATGATAACGGAAATACCGTCCCCGCCGGGCAGGAGGGGGAAATTTGCATTGCCGGACAGATTGCGGAAGGATACTTGAATTTGCCGGAACTTACCGCAGAACGGTTTATTCCCAATCCCCATTCCACCGGTGATGGAGATGCCATTCTTTATAAAACCAGTGATCTCGGTCGGATTCGGGAAGACGGCAATCTTGTCTACGTCCAACGCAAAGACTGGATGGTAAAAGTTCGTGGCTATCGCATCGAGCCGGGTGAAATAGAGGTTGCAATGAAAACGCACGCACCCATCAGCCAAGCAGTGGTAACGAGTTTTCAAAATGCGATGGGAGAAACCGCTTTGTATGGTGTCTATACCGCCAAAGTGCCCGTCGACCCGCAGCAGGTGGAACAAGCCATTCGTAAAGTTTTGCCCGATTATATGATCCCAGCATTTATGGAGCAGGTGGAAAGCCTGCCGCTGAACCAAAATGGAAAAATTGACCGCAAAAATATCCGACCGCCAGATGCAGCACGTTTTACGGTGGACTATGAACCGCCGCAAAACGACAGGGAACGTGCCATCTGCGAGGCGATGAGTAAAATTTTGAACATCCAACGTGTTGGTGCGTTGGATCAGTTCTCGCGATTGGGCGGAGATTCCATGTCCGCCGTCAAATTGCAAGCAGAATTACCGTGGCTTTCCGCCGCCGACATACTGACGCTGAATACTCCCCGCTCACTGGCGAAGATTGCTCAAGATAATGCAACACTGGAAAAAGCGAAGCCCCACGAAAGTTATCCGCTCACCTTTGCGGAACGACAGATGGCAGTAGAACAGGATATGAACCCGGAATCCTGTGCGTACAATGTCAACTTGGCACTGGAAATCACAGGGGAACTGGACGTTCCGCAGTTGGAACGCGCACTTTCCGTTCTCGTCAAGCGACATTCGGCATTTCGTTCATATTATCCGAAGGAATCGGGCGAATTGACACACCGGGTTGTGAATGATCTGCCGGTCACTCTCCAAAAGAGAACCTGCGCACCCGGTGAAGTGGAAACGTTCATTCATCAAGCCAACGTACCTTTTGATTTACAACGTGCACCGCTGTTTCGTTTTACGCTCTACCAAACCGGTACAGCAACTGCCGTGCTTCATTTGAACCTTCATCATATCATCATCGACGGCACAAGCGGCACTGTCATGATGAACGAACTTTGGCGGCTGTACAACGGCGAAGAATTACCGACAGTCGAATTGGATTACACCGATTACGCCGTTTGGCAAGCGGAACATGGAGACGAAAAAGACGGCGAAAAGTTCTTTACGCAAATGTTTGCTGAAGGAGTCCCGGAGAACGAAATGCCGACTAAACCACGCCGCCCCGATGTGTTGCCGTTTGCAGACATTGATTGCCAGTGTGTGATAGATGTCAGCCCATTAGACCGAGCGGCGAAAAAATTCGGTACGACGACCTTCCGGCTATTGTTTGCCGCTGCCGGATTGACCCTTGCCAAATACTGCGGAAGCGAGGATGTAACCCTCGGTACGGCAATGGATGGACGCTCACTCGCACAAACGAGGGCAATGATCGGCATGTTTGTCAATACGTTGCCGATACGTGCCAAAGCACCCAGCACGATGTGCGCAGATGAATATGTGAAGGCGGTCTCCGATTCGATTACTAATGCCAAGAAACACCAAACTTTTCCCTTTGAAAAAATTGTTCCCCTTCTTGCGCCGGACAGAAACGCTTCACGTGCGCCGGTGTTTGATATTATCGTCAATTATCTGAATGAATTGCCGATCCCGTCTGTTTCCGGTTTAACCATCCGCGAACTCCCCATCAAGCGGCAGGCTCTCGCAATGGATTTGATGTTGGAATTCCTGCGTGAAGGAGACAAGTTGCGGATGGTGCTGTCCTATTCCCGCTTGCTTTATCAGGATGAAGTCATTGCCAATATGATGGAGCAGTTACGGGAAACCATTACTCGGCTTGCGGATGATGACGGTCGGGCGACTTTGCGTGACATCACCGAATTGCCCCAGACGCAGCGGACACAAATTTTGGAAGGTTTTGCAGGTGCTCGGAGCGACGAAAACCTGGGAAAAACATTGGTCGAATTGTTCCGTGAGCAGGCAAAGAAGACGCCCCAAAATCGAGCCGTGGTGTTTGCGGAGAAGTTGCTTACTTATGCAGAATTGGACGACGTGACTGACCGGATTGCCGCCGCTGTTGCCGGACAAAGTAGCACAGTAGGCATCCTGGTTCACCGTAGCGAGATGATGCCGGTGTGTGCGCTGGGAGTGATGAAATCGGGCATTGCCTATCTCCCTCTCGATCCCGGCTATCCGGCGGAGCGGTTAGAATTCATGTTGGAAGATGCCGGTGCAACCATTGTGATTGCCGATGAAGACCTGAAAGATCGCATACCGGGTTATCGTGGAAATTTTTTGTGGACGAAAGGCATTGCCGATTTGCACGGCGGACAGATTCCACTGGGACCGAAGCCCGACGACACGATGATTCTGCTGTACACCTCCGGCACAACGGGCAAACCGAAGGGTGTCATGTTGTCGCACGGCAACTTGGTGAATTTCTGTACGTGGTATCGAAATGAACACCATATCACCGAGCGGGACAATGTTCCTGCTTATGCCAGTTTCGGTTTTGACGCTCACATGATGGATACGTATCCAACGCTGATTTCCGGGGCTTGCGTCCACATTATCCCAGAGGAAATGCGTCTCGATTTGCCCGGCTTGCGGGATTATTTTGACCAAAACAAAATCGCAGTAGCGTTCATTACGACTCAACTTGGTCGGCAGTTCGCCGAAAGCATGAGCAGTGCCGGTTTGCGTGCTCTTTCGGTAGGCGGCGAAACTCTTGTACCGATTGAACCGCCCAAAGATTACTCGTTCTACAATGTCTATGGTCCTACCGAGTGCACGGTACTCGTTACTTCGTTCCGCGTGGATAAACAGTACGACCGCGTTCCCATTGGCAGTGCTCTCGGCAACACGTCTTTGTACGTGGTGGACAAATACAACAGTCTTTCGCCGGTCGGTGTGGCAGGAGAATTGTGCATCGCTGGTCGGCAGGTGGCGAAAGGTTATTTGAACCGACCGGACATCACGGCGGAAAAATTCGTGCAAAATCCTTTCAGTGATGCCCCGGATTATGCGGTAATGTACCGCACGGGTGATGTGGTGCGTTTTTTGCCGGACGGCACGATTGATTTTGTCGGCAGAAATGATTTTCAAATCAAAATTCGCGGATTCCGGGTGGAATTGCCCGAAATCGAAGAACGCATCCGAGCCTTTCCTGCCGTGAAAGATGCGGCAGTGGTTGCCGCCGACGCACCGGGAGGCGGAAAATGTGCGGTGGCGTACATCGTGGGGGAAAGCACCGTCAGCATCGACGAACTCAACCGGTTCATCGAAGAAGAACTGCCCAAATATATGGTACCGGCGGCGGTCATGCAGATTGATGCCATTCCGCTCAACCAAAACGGTAAAGTGGACCGACGCAAATTGCCTGCACCGGTTTTCTCCGCCGGGAGTGAGGATAACCAAGACACGTCACGCCCGCTGAACGATTTAGAGTTGCAAGTATTTCAAATTACGGCAGGTATATTAGGGCATGAGACCTTTGGCTTGACGACCAACCTGCTCCGGGCAGGACTGACTTCGCTCTCGTGCATCAAATTGGCGGCGAAGTTGGACGGGACATTCGGCGTGTCGCCTGCCGTCCGGGAAATTATGAAGGAGCCGACGCTACTGGCAATCGAAAACGCCATCATCGGGCTCTTGATTTCACGCAAAACAATCGCCGCAACACTACCGGAAACCAAAGAAAAACCGGCGCACTATCCGTTTTCGCAAAGCCAGTTGGGGGTCTATCTCGATTGTTTGAAATCGCCCAACTCGTTACAATACAACATCCCCTTTATGATGGTGCTTCCGGTCAATACGGATGCCCAAAAGTTGCGTGATGCTGTTTGTACAGTCATCGACGCACACCCTGCCGTGAAAGCCCGTATCATTGAAAATGGCGGCGAACCGGTACAGATTCCCAACTCTGCACCTGCTGTTGTAACTTATGAACAACTCACCGAAGCGGAACTTGTCGAGCGGCGTGAGCGGTTCATCCGACCTTTTGAACTGGCACAGGGTCCGCTTTACCGTACACTAGTGGTGGAGACACCGGAACGAGTTGTTTTACTAGCGGACTTTCATCATCTCGTTTTTGACGGCGGTTCGCTCGACCTGTTTTTGCGGGAAATCGGCAACGTGTACGAGGGCGGTTCGCCGGTTGCAGAAAAATTGAGCATGTTCGATGCCGCCCTGGAAGAAGCAAAGCGTGAAGGCGGCGGCGATTGGAACGAGGATAAAACGTATTTCGAGGAACAACTACGAGAGTTTGAAGGCGTAAGCGAGATACCACCGGACATCGGACAGGAAGGTGCAGTCGGTGCTTTGAGGGAAATCGTGAAACAAGTTGACCGGAATAGCGTCGAGTCATTTTGCAAAGAATTTGGTATCACTCCCGCAGCGTTGTTCCTTGCGGCGACCGGTTATGCGGTGGGACGTTGGACGCAACAATCGACGGCGTATCTCTCCGGCGTGAGTAGTGGTCGTAGCGATCCGAACATTCTTAACACCGTCGGCATGTTTGTACGCACATTGCCGCTGGTACTCTGCCGGGAGAAGGGGCAAAACTGTTTGGCATTTATCCGCAGTGCGCAAGAAGTTTTAACCGGTGCAGTGGCACACGAAGGGTATCCCTATGTCCATCTCGCCAGAGATTACGGTTACATTCCATCGGTCATGTACACCTGCGAACTGGGCGTGATCAACGAGTACCCTATTGGCGGCGGCAACGTCCGTTTTGAACCATTGGAGCAGGTACAACCCAAGTTCAAACTTTCCGTACATATCGAGGAACGCAACGGCGAGATGGTGTTTGCCGTACAGTACAACGATGCACTCTATTCTAAAATGTTGATAGAGCGGTTCGCCGAAACACTGCTCCTTTCGCTTCAAAACTTGATTCAAGACACTACGATGCCGGTGAGCGGAGTGTCGTTACTCTCCGAAAACCAACGGACGGTCATCGAAGGTTTTAATCAAACGCAAGGGGACAATCCAGAGGGAGTATTGCACCGCATGTTTGAGCAAGCCGCCGAACGGTGCCCGGAGCATATTGCGTTGATTGCCAGCGAAGGTTCCTATACCTACGCCCAGTTAAATGCAGAGGCGAACAGGGTCGCTCACGCTCTTTTGACTCTAGGTGTACAAAGGGAAGATCGAGTGGCAATTCTGTTACGGCGCACCGGCAGGGTCTTGATAGCGATGCTTGGTGCAATGAAGGCAGGTTGTGCGTACATCCCACTTGACCCGGAATACCCGGAGGAACGCGTGGCTCATGTGCTTGCCGATAGCGGTGCGAAATATTTGCTCACCACCGAGGACACGAAAGGACAATTTGAAAACGCTCTGGACATTGATGTCCTGCGAAAAGGGGAATCGGAATCGAATCCGCTAACGGAAGTTTCGCCGAATAATCTGGCTTACATTATTTATACCTCCGGTTCCACCGGCAAGCCCAAAGGGGTCATGATTGAACACCGGGGAATTGCCAATTATGTTGATCCATATCCCCAAAATGTCCATGTCCACGCATTGGTTTCTGCTGCCACGCGGATGCTGTCCATCACGACGGCGGCTTTTGATATGTTTCTCAAAGAAGCGATGACCAGTTTATGTAATGGTCTGACGCTAGTATTCGCCGGTGATGATGTTGCCCGTGATCCGGCGAGGCTGGCAACATTGTTCGAGGAGACCGGTGCCGACGCATTCAACACCACGCCGTCCGTGATGGCGGAATATACCGAGCATCCGGCATTTTTGAAGGCTCTCCAAAAATGCAAGGTAATCATGTGCGGTGCGGAAAAATATCCCGAAGCACTGTTGAAACGGTTACGCGGCGGGAACGCCCGGCTGTTCAATACGTATGGACCAACGGAAATCTCCGTTTCCTGCAATGGAAAAGAACTGACGGACGCTTCCAGAGTGACGGTCGGTGCTCCGCTGTTTCATGTTACCGAACAGGTGGTGGATGCAGACGGTAACGCTCTGCCTTGCGGAATGATGGGTGAACTTTTGGTCGGCGGACGCGGAGTGGCACGCGGTTATGTGAATCTGCCGGAACAAACTGCTGAACGTTTCGTCGATTGGAAAGGCAAACGATATTATAAAACCGGCGATATTGCCCGGTGGACAACCGGCGGCGAAATCGAAATCCTGGGGCGGAGCGATGGGCAGATCAAGTTGCGGGGCTTGCGAATCGAATTGGGGGAAGTGGAAAATGCCATCGGTGCAATCGACGGTGTCCGAGCCTGCGCCGTGGTCATCCGCAAACTGCAAAATGCCGACCATCTATGTGCCTATTATGTGGCTTCCCGCGAGTTGCCGCCGGAAGAAATCAAAGAGGCATTGAAACGCACTCTCACGGGCTACATGATTCCCTCTGCTTATTTGCAACTGCCTGCATTGCCCAAAACGCCGAATGGCAAAACGGATACCCGGTCGCTTCCGGCTCCTGTTCTGGCGGGACAGGATCATTACGAGGCACCCCAAAGTGAGATGGAAGAAAAACTCTGTGCGATTTTTGCGGAGATTCTCGGTCTGGAACGCGTTGGTGCCACGGACAATTTCTTTGAAATCGGCGGCTCTTCACTTGCCGTTACCCGCATCGTCATTGCGGCGGAAGCGGCAGGATTGTGCGGCAAGGAGGGGGAGCGGATTTCGTACAGTAATGTGTTTGCCCACCCTACGCCACGAGAGTTGGCAAATCTGCTTGCATCGGGTGCCGGAACGCAAACAGCGGATTGGCACAGCGAAAAAGAGGAAAAGTACGATTATTCAAAAATCCATGCTTTGTTAGCGGAAGGCAACCTCAACTCTTTCCGGCAGGGGAGTATTCGGAAACTGGGCAATGTGCTTTTGACAGGTGCCACCGGTTTTCTGGGAATTCACATGCTGCAAGGGTTGCTCAAATCCACGACCGGCGAGATTACTTGTTTAGCACGTAGCGGCAAGCACACCGATGCCAAAAGACGTTTGCAAAACCTTCTGTTCTATTATTTTGAGGATGACGATAGTTGGGAAGGACGGCTCCATGTTGTCGAAGGGGATATGACGGAGGCAACGTACCTTTCGCAAATCAAAAACGTGGACACCGTCATCAACTGCGCTGCCAATGTAGCCCATTTCGCAAAAGACAGTAGCACCTTTGACGTGAATCTGGGCGGAGTCAAAAATCTGATTGGTTTTTGCCGGGAACATGAAGCACGTCTGATTCATATTTCCACAGCAAGTATCGCCGGTTTTTCCGTAGGAAATGTTCCCCCCAAAAACACTGTCATGGATGAAACCATGCTGTTTTTTGGGCAGAATCTGGAAAATCAGTACGTTCACAGCAAATTTATGGCGGAACGTGCCATTCTGGAAGAGGCGATGAGGGGACTTGATGCCAAAATCATGCGAGTCGGTAACCTGATGGCACGAAACAAGGACGGCGAGTTCCAAATCAATGCAAGAGCAAACAGTTTTTTGGGACGTTTGCGAGCATACCATGCCATCGGATGCTTTCCGTACTCTTCCTATCACGCAACGACGGAACTTGCGCCGATTGACAGCACGGTGGATACCATCCTACTATTAGCAGAGGCACCGGGTTCATGCAGAATGTTTCATCCGTACAACAACCATCGGCTTTTCATGGGGGACATCATTCTCACAATGAAAGAGTTGGGGATTGCCCTCGAAATGGTAGAGGATGATCTGTTTGAGAGTGCCCTTTCGGCGGCGATGAAAGACCCTGCGAGAGCCGAAAGTTTGACGAGCCTTATCGCCTATCAAAATATGGCACAGGGCAAAGCGACGATTCCCATCGCAACCCAAAACGACTACACCATTGGTGCGTTGCTTCGTTTGGGCTGGCGTTGGCCCGAGACAGACAGCGAATACCTGCGCAAATTCTTGACCGGTTTGATGGGGCTGGGATTTTTCGGAGGTGATGCCAATGTATGAACGCACCGGCACCTTGATGGACCGCAAGTTCCGCGAGTATTTGATTCCCACGATTTTAACGAGTGCCGCCGTTTCGTTGGCCAATGTGGTGAACAGTATCATCGTCGGCAACTTGCTCGGAGAAACTGCCCTCTCAGCAATCGGACTTTCAGGACCAGTGGTGTACAGCCTGAACGCACTGTTTTTCCTGTTCGCCGTTGGCGGCGTTACCTGCGCTGCCATCGCCAGAGGACGGCGTGAAATCGAGGATGCCAACCGCATTTTCACGCTGACCTTTGTGGTCGGTATTTCGGTGATGTCCGCTCTCTCGGCGACTCTACTAGTGTTCATGAAACCCATCACCCTCGCACTGGCACAAGGCAACACCGGTTTGGCAGAACTGACCATGGCATATCTTATGCCGCTGGTCTTTGTGGGACCGGTGATGATGTTAATCATGGGGATGGCTCAATTTGTCCGCACCGACGGCAAGCCTCGCATCGCCGCCTGGATCGCTCTGGTTGCCAATTCGGTCAATCTGGTTTTGGCATATCTTTTCATTCAATTTTTGAATCTCGGCATTGCTGGCGCAGGCTTGGCAACCGTGCTGGGTTATCTCGCGGGAATCGTCGTGTTGGTTCCGTACCTGCGTTCCAAACAGCGTTCCTTCTTGTTTGTTAAGTTGCACAAAAACGATTTCAAACAGGTCAGACACCTCGCAAGCGTGGGATTGCCGAAAGCACTGATTCAGGGGACGGCTTTCGCACGCACGCTAGTTCTCAATGCGTTAATTGTGAGTGCGCTCGGCTCGCCGGGGATGGCAGCCATGACGGTCTGTCTCAACGCATTGATGCTTGCCACCATATTCATCGGCGGCACCAATGACACACTGTTGCCCATCGTCGGCACTCTGTACGGTGAAAAGGATCATGCCGGTATCCGCTTTACGGTACGAAGAGCGTTTTGGTTTATGTTCGCCGCCTGTGTCGTGCTGATGGCATTATTCCTTGCGCTGCCGGGGCAAATCGCACAATTATTCGGCATCAGTTCCGCAGAGGGCATTCTCGTTGCGGAGCCCGCGTTACGAATGTATGCTCTCAGTCTGCCGATCTATGGTTTCAATCTCATGCTTCAAAGTTTTTTCCAAACAACAGGTCGTGAAAAACTTGCTTCGCTGATCGCTACTTTGAATGGATTCGTTTTTGTGGTGCTCTTTGCCCTGCTACTCGTTCAATGGGACGGGAATCTCCTCTGGTTGGCATTCGTGTTTGCAGAACTCGCCACGTTGCTGGTGGTGCTGGGAATCGGCATTCACATTCGCAAAAAAGAAGGGGCGAGCGGCATATTACTGCTGCGGCGAAATGAAGACAGTGGGATATTTGCCGATTGCTCTATCGTTGCGACTGTGGAAGCAGGTACCGGTCTATCCGAACAGGTGATGCGTTTTTGCCATGAAAACGGCGTAGAGGAATCAAGTGCAATGCGGCTGGGCATTGCGGTCGAAGAAATGGCAGTCAATACGGCTCGTTACGGTCATAAAAATACACGCGGCATGATTGACGTGCTGGTGCGCATTACGGAACAAGAACTTATCCTTCGCCTTCGGGACGACGGCATCCCTTTCAATCCAACAGAATATCATGGACAAGAGGGGTTTGCCGTTGGTGGAATCGAAGTGGTTCGCCGATTGGCAAAGGAGATCGCCTATTCCCGGCAACTGGGATTTAATGTTACAATTATTACCGTTTTACGGGCAGTGTTAAAATAAACATGAAAACAATTTCACAACAACAGGCAGGACAATGGATTACCGAAAGCGAGGCACAAACCCATGAACAGCGAAGGGCAGTATCGCAAGAGCGGTTGTGTGAGTTGGTGTTGTACGTAAAAGAACACTCACCGTATTTTAAGGAAACCTATAAAAATATCGGCGAAAACTTTGCGTTGGACGATTTGCCGATAACAACCAAGTCGGGCTTGATGGAATGTTATGACCACTGGATAACTGACCCGGAAGTTACGGAAAAAAGCGTGCGGACTTACTTGGCGGATGTGAATAACGTTTCTGGGAATTACTTGGGACGTTATACCGCTCTATCTACTTCCGGGACAACCGGAACACCGATGCCGATGGTGCGGGATAGTTATCACAATACCATACACGGATGTTTGATGCAGCAACGGCTTCTGAAAGGAATCGACAGTCAGAAAGCCAGTCCTGCTACCGCAAAGGTTGCTTCCATCATCGCAACGGACGGGTTCGTGTCGTCCTATTCATCGGCACTGCGTCTCAAACGGCAATTAGGAGACAAGTCTGATAACTTTTTGATACTTTCTATCATGACTCCCCTGCCGGAACTGATCGAACGACTCAATGATTTTTGCCCGGAAATGTTGACGGGGTATCCCTCCATACTGGCGATATTGGCAAGGGAAAAACTGGACGGCAAACTGACGATTGCTCCGACTCTCATCGCATCCTCCGCTGAAAAAATGACAAGAGAAGTGTACGAACTTCTCCGCAAGGCGTTCGATTGCCCAGTACTCGACAATTATTGCAGTACGGAAGGAGGAGAAATTGCAATGTCCTGCCGGGAAGGACATTTGCATCTGAATGAAGATTGGATTCTTCTGGAACCGGTGGATGACAACCTGAAGCCTGTGCCGCCGGGACAGTGGTCAACAGGCGTGTTGATGACGGATTTGACGAACTATGTCCAGCCGATTATTCGCTACCATGTGAATGACTGTGTCAAACTTGATGGTAAGTCCTGTATTTGCGGATCAAACCTACCGGTGTTGGAAATTTCCGGCAGAATGGGGGACACACTCTGTCTGAACGGAACGGCAGTGGCGTTTCCCGTGGTCTATTTTATGTTGGCGGATGTGCCGAACTTGATGAGTTGGCAGATTATTCAAACCGGCGAACATTCCATTGAGTTCCGATTTCAGGAAACCTACGGCGCAAACCGTGCGGTGGTTGCCCCTGCGGCTACCCATAAATTGAAAGAGTCGCTACAGACGTATGGTTGCGGGAAAGTCGAGGTTAGCGTCTCCGAGGAGGATTTTCTCAAAAGCCCTCGCGGCGGAAAAACGCCGCATATTGTCAACAGGAGCGGTTAATTGAAATTATACATCAGCAGTATTCAACCATTCATGCTTCTGGATGGTATGAACCTGATTACCGACGCAAGAAGAGCACGCATCGACACATACGTGCAGCCAGCGGATCAAGCACGTTGTTTGGTTGCCGGACTACTTTTGCGGAAAGCATGCGGCGTTACAGCGGATTCACAGTTGCGCTTTGGCGAAAATGGCAAACCGTATTTGAAAAGCGGCGGCTTGTATTTTAACATTTCCCATTCGGGTGACTATGTCGTTCTCGCAACGGCGGACAATGAAATAGGCGTTGACATTGAAAAAATCGTCCCTGCTGACGACGCAGTGGCAGACCGATGTTTTACCGCAGAGGAACGCAAGTGGATGGAGAGTCAGAGAAACGAGGAGGCTTTTTTTACATTATGGACAGCCAAAGAAAGCGTGATGAAAGGCACCGGTTTGGGGCTTTCTTTGTCGCCGGAAACTTTTTGCGTGCTTCCGATAGATACGTCTCCGCATTCCATTGATGACCGGGTCTGGTTTTTGGACTGGTTAGACTATAATGGTCATATCATCTGCGCCGCTACCCATGACAAAACGGAAAAATTGAAATGGGTAACAGTGTCCCCTGACGAACTTCTATGGTGCCGGTTGTTTAACCCCTAATCCTCATGTCCATACGTACTCTGTTAATTCTCTGTATCCTATTGCCGCTTTCGGTCGTTTACACGATTTCCATGATGATTGAGACCCAAAACAATCGGAACGAAGCAGTTCGGCATGTGGACGTTATCCTTCGAGAACTGATTGCCAAACACGCCGCCAAAATCGACGGATTTTACTTTGCCGCTGAAAAGATACCGGAGACACTGGCAAACACGCTCTCCGTGGATGAAACGCAAAACGAAGAGGATTTCGAGGCAATTATCCGAAAAATTCTATCTTCCTCGCCGCGGCTGATCGGTATGTGCATTGCTTTCGAACCTCGCATTTTCCGGGACGATGTTGAACGTTTGGCTCCATACGTTCATCGTCAACATTCAGGAAGCGATGAACTTTTTGTTGCCGATCTCGCCAAAACGTACAAAACGGATTATATGACGTGGGATTGGTATCGGATTCCCAAAGACACCGGTCAGGGAACTTGGTCGGAACCCTATTTCGACGAAGGGGGCGGCAACGTTTTAATGCGGACTTATTCCGTTCCTTTTTCACGTAACGGTCAGTTTGCCGGTATTGTAACAGTAGATGTCGGTTTGGATGATCTTCGTGATGATATGTCCCGGCTTTCATCGGCAGGTATTACCTATCGCCTGCTCAGTCCAAGCGGAACCTTTATTGCCGCACCGGAATCAGAATTCGTGATGAAGGAAACCATTTTCAGCCTCGCAGAAAAATATGACAATGACCAATTGACCGGAATCGGACGAGATATACTCCAAGGGAACAGTAACGTGTTACCGTACAATGGAATTGTCAACGACCGCAAAGTTTGGCTGGGCTACGCTCCGCTTTCGCATTCAAGAGGTTCTTTGATGGCATCAATCCCGGAATCACAAGTTTTCGCACCGGTCTATGCGAGACTTTACCGTTCGATTTGCCTATTCTTTGTTACCTTGGCTGTTCTTTCGACGTTAATCGTCGTCGTATCTTGGCAGTTGACAGCACCCATTAAACGTTTAGCGGTTTTTGCACGAAAACTTGCCGCCGGTGATCTTGATGCCCACGTCGGAGATGTACGTCTTGCCGAAGAAATCGACCAGTTGGCTCACACGTTCGATAAAATGATTGTCGAGTTGAAATCGAACATTGAACGCCGAATTCAGGAGGAAACTGCCCGACAAGCGGTTGAGCGCGACCTCAAAGCCGCACAAAGAATCCAAGAATCGTTACTTCCACGACTTTTTCCGCCGTTTCCTGATCGTAGCGAATTCGATCTCCATGCCATGTGCAAACCAGCAGCGTTTGTAGCAGGGGATTTTTTCGACTTTTTTTTCATTGATCCGCACACGCTTGTTTTCCTGATCGCCGACGTTTCCGGGCATGGTATTGCGGCATCTCTTTTCATGGCAGTTTCACGGACGGCAATCCGAAATTCAGCGATTCCCGAAAAATTACCGCACGAAATTATCACCAATGTCAATCGAATCCTTTGTGCGGACAACGACGATAAGATGTTCGTTACTTTATTTTATGGACACTACAATACTGTAACCGGCGAACTGACTTATGTTAATGCCGGACACGATCCGCCTTGCGTCGTTCGTAAGGACGGAAAATTCGAAGCATTGCGGGCAACGGGTCCATTGGTTGCCGCTTTTGAAGACATTCCCTACGATTCATGCACAGTTCAACTGGAAGTCGGTGACGTTTTTATAGCCTATACGGATGGCGTTACTGAATCTCATTCGTCGCAGGACAACATTTTGTACGGTGCCAAACGATTGGAAACTCTTCTTTGTGAAATCCACAACGAATGCGTTGCGGAGATTTGTGACCGAATTTATCGTGATGCCGACCAATTTGCAAAACATGAACAAAACGACGATATTACGCTCCTCGTTATCAGGAGAAAGGAGTAGCCCATGCTATACTGCCCCCCGTCATAAATTGGACTTTTCTGGAATCGCCGTTCCACGCTTTCCAAAAGGGGTTGGGGCGGAGCAAAATGACCAATTTATGCCCGGTTACGGTATACAACCTGCCATCGGTGCGACGAAAAATCCTTCGTTTACTCCATTTTACTCTCCATTTATGGTCGAAATTGCCTTCGCCGTTCGTTTTTGTTCACCTCAATAACTCTGCTGTGCCCCCAACTGGTATTGACCTTCGACCATTCTTTTTCGGGCATCGTTCCACTGGCTGGCAGGTGCCGCCGCTTCGTCAGCATTCATGCTGTTCGTGGCAACACCACGACTTAATCGAACCGAACCGCCGAGCAACCTCGCATTACTGTCCAAAAACGCCGAGTTGCCGATAAATGCTCGGCGTGCCCCTTCGATGTCCCCGTTGTCTCGCAGTTTCATCGCCCGTTCATTTTCAAGGTTCGCCACCAATTCCACGTAATCCTCCATGACAGTTTTGTTAGTTGCCTCCTTAACCTGCGATTCCGAGGAAGAAAACGTGACTTCCACCTTGCCGCTCAATTTATCGGCACTCTTTGTTTCGAGATTATCGTAACTGAGCGTTGCCGTTGCCAATTCGAGACTGCGACCATCGTTCGTCGCCGGAACTTCGACTTCCAACATCATATACCGCTCGTGATTGCTGTAAATTTGATTCCAACCGAAGGTGATTTCCTGTCCGTTGATGCTCACTTCCATATTTAAGGCACGCACCGGTCGGTTGCCTTCCGGCAATGTTAAAACACACTTTGCATCCTGGGCAACGACGGACAAGGCGGTGTTGAATTCCTTCTGGAAAATGCCTGCCATTTCGCTGGCACTTTCGATGAATTTGTGATTGCCGTCGCTTGCCGAGGCGAGTCTTGACATCAAGTCTTCGTTGTAATCACTACCGAGTCCGAGCGTCGTAACGGAAATTCCCTTGCCGCCGAGCGTCCTGCCGAGTTCAGCAAGTTGTGCTGGAGAACTCGGTCCGACGTTTGCCTGACCATCACTGAGCAAAATGACGCGGTTGACGATGCCCTTCTCAAAGAATTTTTTGACCTCTTCAGCACCCTTCTGTGTGCCAGCATGAAGAGCGGTGGTACCGCCGGGCTCGATGGTGCGAATCTTCCGTTCCATATTTTTGAGGTTGGAAACTTTCGTTGCCGGAATTAACACGTCCACATTGTTATCGAAGACAACGACGGAAACGATGTCCCGTGAATCCAACCGTCGGATCGCTTGGATGGTGGCTTCTTTTGCCCGCTCGATTTTTTGTCCGGTCATCGAGCCGGAGCGGTCAATAACGAGGGCAATGTTCAGTGGGGCACGTTCTTTTTCGGATTTCATTTTGAATCCTTTGACAGCGACTTTTACGGCGGTCGTCTGCTTTTTTCCTGCCAGCAAGATGGGTTGCGGGGTCGAAACAGTGAACTCGCACTGTTTGGCTTCAAGGGGGAGGGCGATCAACATCGCACAGATTCCGATCAATGTTCTCATGACAAACTCCTTTTTTGTTTCTCTGCGGCACCAAAGTACCTGTTAATCATTGTACGCCATTTTTTTCTTTGGCAACTCGGCAAGGGCACGACGTACTTCGGTCCAAACTTCCATATTTTGTAGCATGGGTTACGATCTGAAGAAGGGAAAAAAGAGGAATAATCGCCCAATTTTCACCAAAATTCTTCAAATCTGGGTTACCTCGCTACAATTTTCGACCGCCGTTTACAGAATAGACTGTCCGTTAAGATTGAAGCAGGTTACCTCTACAGTATCTGTTCATAGAAAACGACTCTATTGCGTCCTCCTTCTTTCGCTTGATAAAGTGCCTCGTCAGCATGTTTGGTCGACGTGTTCATATCGGTGCCGGGTATTGCCTTTGCAATACCAAAACTGGCGGAAACAGGAATTTGTATCTCTTCGAACTCCACCGGGACTTTGCATATTTCCAGACGGAGTCTCTCCAACGCTTTGACCGCATCATCCTCTGAAACGTCAGACATCAGCAAGATAAATTCTTCACCGCCGTAACGACCAAACAAATCGTAAGGTCGAATAGCCGCCTTTACCCTTTGGGCAGTTTCTTTGAGTACTTTGTCCCCGGCTAAGTGCCCATATTTATCATTGACCAATTTGAAGTGGTCCAAATCGTAAATCACTACGAAGCACTGACTATTCGTTCGGAACGTCCGCTCCATCTGGATTGCGGCGAGTTCCATAAAATAACGCCGATTGAAAATTTCTGTGAGGGCATCTTTGCTGGCGATTTCTTCAAGTCTTCTTTCAAGCCGTATGGTTCTTATGAGCAAAAATATACTTGCCGCCAACAAGAGCGAGACCACACTGGCAAAAATTCCCACGATGAACATTTGTCTTTCTGCCTGTTTTTTCGAATAATCGAACGACCGGTTCGTCCATTGATCGTCAATGATATCCGTTGCCACTAACTGTTGTGCCTTACTAATGATGGAACACAATATCTTTTCATTTTTGTTGAAACCGAAATACGAATTCATCGGCGTGGGCAACCGCAGGTTGATCTTAAATCCCGGCTTCTCTCGGTAGTGCGTTTGAGTGATCAACATGTGTTCGGATGCCATCAACAAATTGACTTCTCCTTTTTCCAATGCATCCAAGCAGTCCGTGAGCGTTTCGTATTCGATTAGGTTCTTATTGTTGGGGAAGAGGGCGCGATAAGTATCATAGTAGGCAGAACTTTTCGTAACACCGACTTCATACTGGACGACTTGATGGTTCGCCTGATTCGGAAAGTCCGATTTGGACATAATGCCATAATAAGACCGAGAATAGGGAGTCTCCGTCCAGATAAAAAATTCTTTTCGCGGTTCGGACTGCAACAGTTGCGCCGCCATCGAAATCTCCCCATTTTTGAGTTGTTCATAAATTTTGGGCCATGTGAGGTCTTTCGTACTCACGATTTCAAAGGGAATATCAATCAATTTAGTGATTTCATCCAAGACATCTTTGGCGATTCCTTGTGATTCATGTTCTTTTTCATTGTAAAAACTGACCGGATAATTATCGTGTTCAAAGGCGATACGGACTGCCGCCTTGCGCCGTTTTAAGTCATCGAGAAAGGCTTTTTCTTCCCCCACAAACGTATGGTACAGCAGTTTATGCCGGGCGTATTCAAAATCCCCTCTTTTGTAGAGTTCAAACAGTTTGTCGCCGCCTCCTGCGCGGATATATTTGTCCATGACGGAAATAATCGGTTGCAATTCAAGATCGGCGGTTGTCATCGACACCGGAGAATGAACCATCGGAAAAAAAATGGCGGAATGCACAAAATCAAAAGAAATAAAGGCGGGGTCCGCGACGGCTTCGTCGATGAATCCATCAATTTCGCCATTTTTGAGCATTTCCGCCGCTACCGCATAATCGCCTACCTCCACAGTTTTGAAGGAAACACGATAATGAATTTTGATCGCATCCGCAAGGGTCGTGTCTTCCAAAAAAGCGATTGTACGTCCCTCTACATCCGCCTCGGTTAGAATTTTTTCCGAGTTGGCTGGTGTGAATATCCGGAGTTGCCGGGCAGCGATGGGAATCGACATTGCATACCGCGTCATTCGCTCTTCTGTTGGTGTGAGTTCTCCTGTGAAATCGACCGCCTTGGCATCCAGTTTTTCGACTAACGTATCCCACTCGTACTCCCCCAAGTCAAAGGGAATACCAAAAAAATCGGAGAGAAATTTACAATACCTGACCGCAAAGCCGTCGTAAAACCCATTATGCAGTGGAAACATCTCCATAGAAACCAAGGCACCGTATGTGAATTTATCCCGGTGGGCTTTTATCTCCTCAATGGCTGCAATTTCCTCGGCAGTGATGCCGGGAACGTCCTTGTATGTTTTGATCGAATCAATCGATGTTTTTTTTTGTTCCGGTGCCTGACCACATCCTCCTATGGTGAAAACAAGCGTCGGGACCAGTAAAATGATCAATGGGTATGGATAACGTATCATATTTTTCCCATTCCTTGGCGATTTTGCGCTATAATTCCTCCATTTTACACTAAATTTTGGACTTTGGTATAGACCTGCTGTTCGGTTGTTGATTATCGACCGCCGATTGCCGATAATGGGTAGCGGCATTTCGTTTCCCACACATTGTTGCAATGCGTGCATTTACACTCATGGAAGTACTGATCGTGTTGGCTTTGACGATAACGGTCATCCTGCTTATCAGTATGGCATTGGATATCCATCTTCGCCACATGGTCATTAACCGTTCCGAAGTCGAAGAAGCCCAGTTGGCTCGAATTGTTACGGAGAAAATTGCCCAAGACATTCGCTCTGTTATCGTTCTGCTTCGGGAAGAACTTCTCGAAGTCGATACCTCCGCCCTGACGACCCTCATGGGCTTGGAAGGTGCTTCCGATCTTTTATCAGGATCGGGACTCACCATGGTTGAGGACACAGGAGCAGAGGCGACGGAAGAAGAGGAGCGGGAATACATTTACGGCACCTTACCCGGCATTTACGGCGGGTTAGACTGGATTCAAATAGATACTGCAAAGTTACCACGCGGTGAAATGTACGGTTCGCGTCAAATCCGGCGAGGAAGTTCTTATGGAGCAGATCGGTTGAGCGCATCGAAAACCGTCATGTATTACCTCGGTCGTGACACCGGACTGCTGACGATAGATGATCCTCGTTATCAGCCGGAGCGGTTAATCGGTTCAATCGGTCGATCTATTGATGTAAACGCCCCTCAGTATGGATTATTTCGCCGCCAACTGGATCGGCAGGCAACGCAGTATGCCCTCCTCGAGGGAATTGAAATGGAATACGAACAGGATGACGAACCGCTTGCTCCCGAAGTGGAGTGGATTGAATTTTACTATTTTGATCCAACGATGGAACGGCAAGGAAAAATGGGAGATTGGGTCAATGAGTGGAACATGGATGAGCGGCAAATATTACCTCTGGCGGTACAAATCACGGTGGCGATTCGTCGTCCCGATTTTGGGCGTTCCTTGCTTTCTCTTGGATCAGCGAGCGTACCCAAAGAGCCTGTGATCTATTCATTGATCGTACCCATACCGGTCAGCGTGGATGTTCCTCCCCTAGAACAGGAGGAGATGGGAGACGAGACAGTAACCGGTAATACAATGTAAGTTTGCGGAACATCCATGTGGCACCCATGAGCAGGCTGGCTGGCGTAAGCCAGATGTGGAGGTTTTGTTTCAAATCTCCCAATTTTTTGGTACAATAGAGTCTTCATTTTGTAACGGAGGAGTCTCATGCTGTCTCGAAGAAATTTTTTGAAAACCTCGGCACTTGCCCTTTCGCCGCTCGTTTTGCCAGCGGCAGTGCTCGGACGCGACGGTGTTGCCCCCAATAGCAAAATCACACTCGGAGGAATCGGGATCGCTCATCGTGGTGGGTACGTGCTGGAACGCATGCTCGATCAACCCGATGTCAAGTTTCTCGCCATTTGCGATGTTCGGGCAGACCGGCGAAAAGCGGTCAAAGAACAAATTGACCAGCGGTATGGCAATTCCGACTGCGAAACCTGCCGCGATTTTCGCGAACTCTTGGAACGCAAGGATATTGACACCGTACTCATTGCCACCGGCGACCACTGGCACGCTCATGTAGCCATCCATGCGGCAAGAGCCGGTAAGGATGTCTATTGCGAAAAACCCTGTGCCATTACCATCGACCTTTGCCATAAATTAGCGGAAACGATGCGGCAGTACGGCACCGTTTTCCAGGGTGGAACACAACGGCGGAGCCTGAAAAATTTCAAACTTGCCGTCGATTTGGCACGAAGCGGAAAACTGGGAAAAATCCATACCGTTCACGCGGCAATCTATTATTTACAGTGTCGAAACGATTGGTATCCTGCCGAACCGCTTCCTGATCGGGAAGAAATCGACTGGGACCTTTGGCTTGGACCCTCTCCATGGCGACCCTACAACAAGGCATACGTCATGGGGGATTGGCGAGGACATTACGATTTCGACTCTGGGGCAAAACATCATGACTGGGGAGCACACACGGTTGACCTCTGCCAGTGGGCATTGGATGCTGACGGCGATGGTGCCGTCCGATATTGGGCAGAGGGAAACGATATGTACGCCGTTTACAAAAATGGAGTGAAACTCGTCATGCGACCCGAAGGTTGGATGGGACTCGGCACATGTCCCGTCCGATTTGAGGGAGACGAAGGTTGGGTCGAAACCGGCGACAGCGGAAGAATGCTCGTCTCGTCCGATTCACTCCGAAAGGAATTGATCAGCGAATCGCTTGACGGAGTCGACCCTCTTCCTCATGTCCGTAACTTTTTCGACTGTGTAAAAACTCGCCGGCAACCGGTGTGCAATGCGGACGTGATTTGCAGTTCCCATCTCGTTTGCCACGCCTCGGCACTGTCGTGGGTGTTGAAACGTGAATTGACGTTTGATCCGGTTACATCCGAATTTACCGATTCCGAAGCGAACCGCATGCGAACCCGGGAATGGCGCGAGCCTTGGGGTGTATAAAGTGTTTTCAAATTTTTGAGGAATCGAACAACGGTTGTATCATTTTGCAACACTTCTCCTACCGGTTTATAACTAATCGCCCCCCTTTTGATTTTTGTAACTCCTTTATTAACAGCAATTTACGGAAAATTTTCAGAAACACTGTTAAATTGGTATAGTAGTTGCTAAGTAATGTCTATGGAAACAAAATTTTAACCACTATAAAACAATGACAAACTGGTATTACTATGACGACAACAGGCAAAGGCAAGGAGTCTATTCCGACGGACAACTCCAATGGCTTGCCATGCATGGTATTGTCACGCCGGATACTCTTGTCGAATCCGATGCAGGAGGAGTCTCCCAGGCGAAAAAGGTGAAGGGATTGGTATTTGTGAAAACGACCCGGAAGAAGCCCTTCTTGAAAGCGATTAATAAGCAGAGAGTGAGCGAACAAAAATGGTACAAATTTGCCATTCTTTTAGCAGTAACACTTTGGGTATTTTTTTATACCGGAGCATGGTGGCTGGTATTGATATGTTGGCTGATATGGGGTACCATTCTTGCCGTATTTCTCACTCCAATAATGGCAATGCGTGCAGCACAAGAGGCTTCAGATTTTGTAACATCAATCATGTCGAGTCAGGAATAGACTCATGGCATAGTTTTTTGGGTATAAAAGAATATTCAGGCACAAACGGGGTTCTTTCCTTTTTTCGGCATTTCTTGTAGAATCAAATGCGATATGAGATATTTACTCCCATGCAAATGCGGACAGTCCGTCGAAGTTGAGCCGGGACAGGCAGGACAAACGGTCGTTTGTACCTGCGGTGAAAATTTAGCCGTTCCTTCGATGCTCCAAGTGAAGGCATTGCCGGTCGCACCAGAGAAGCCAGTGCAGGCACGCAAAAAAATCAGCGTGCCGTACAGGACGGCTCTCGTGACGTTCATTCTCGGAATCGTGTGTTTGGTTTTGTTCATATTTCTCCGGTCATTTGAAAGCGGGTTTTTCTTCTCTGTCATTATTCGCGGTCTTATGGGGGCGTTCATTTGTGCCTCCATTGCCTATGCGTTTCGTGATTGGGCAAAATCACAGTCCGCCGAGGACAGCACTCTACGTAGGTTGTTTTTCGTACTCGGAGTAGCACTTCTGTTTCCGGCGTTGTCCCTTGCGTCCTATTTGTATGAATGGAAGCCGGAGCCTCGGCATGTCTCGGCTAAGCGGACGTTTTTTTCCTACGGAACCAACAAAAAACCTCTCTATCAAGATTCCACTCCCATCGCCGAAGCGGAACACAGAATCCTTTGGATGACCGACGAAGGGATTGACCACATGTCCCCGATGGACTTGTACTTCTATTTCCGAACGTTAGAACAGCCGACGTTTAGTTATAATTTTCAGGATAATTACGAAGCGGTCAAAGATACCTACAGGATTTGGGTGATAGGCAACCTCATTTTGTGTATCCTTTCGTTTTTGAGCATTGTGGTTTCATTTTTCATGCCGAGGCAGACCGTCATCGTATCGGGTTGGAGCGGCAGTGAATGGCGGTGAACGGGGACAAAGCAATCGACGTGGGGTATCGCATCGGAACAAAAATAGAGTATAATCAGGGTCGGTAATCATTCGGGAAGTTTTTTTCGGACAACGTTTATGCACCTCACCACAGAACAACGCAACATCGGACAAGAGAATTTCTACGCCGCTATCGGCAGCAATCTTTTACGGCGTGATTTGCTTAAAAAAGTCAATGCCCAGGAACTCAAATCAGGACAAGGACTCGGCAGTGAATTTTTCGGCTACGGCACCGTTGAAAAACCCGTCCGTGTTGCTGTTCTTGGCACCGGCGATGAAGGCTCTATTCTGATAGGAGCAATGAATCCTAAATACGTACAGGTGGTTGCCATTGCCGATGTGCGTCCCTTCAATCAACACCGAGCCTTTCACGGCGATGCGTCGAATGCCAATACCTTGCTCCTCCGTCCCGGTCTGATTAAAGTGTTCGGCTGGAAAGACGAAGAAGAAGCCCGACAAAATGTCAACGTTTTCGGTAATTACACCGAACTTCTCGATTTTTACAAAGACAAAGAGGGGGACGAAGGAATCGAAGCAGTCATCATCGGATTGCCGCTTTTTTTGCATGCCCCGGCGGCGATTGCAGCAATGAAATGCGGATGTCATGTGTTGACCGAAAAATTGATGGCGCATACCGTCGCCCAGTGCAAAGAAATGGCACGCATAGCAGAGCAATACCAAAAGCACTGTGCCACCGGACATCAGCGACATTACAATGTTCTTTACGATCATGCCGTCAAAATGTTGCAAAGCGGAGTTCTGGGAGACCTGCATTACATTCGCGCCCAGTGGCACCGCAATAACCGACCGGGAGGCGATAGTTGGAAACAGCCGATTCCCAAAGAAATTCAACCGAATGATCCGCAAGCGAATCGTTTGAATGATATACTCAAAAGTTACGAAAACAGGCTGCAATCCCCGAATACCAAGGAAGCCGATAAACCGTTCCTTGAAAAACAAATTGCTCAAGTCAAAGCCCAGATTGCCGACAAAATTTTATTGGAAGGTGGAGAACATGGCAATTTCAATTTCAAGACCGCTGAAGAATACGGCTACGTTTCCAAAGAAGAGATGCGTGTCGATGGTTCGTCTGTACCGTACAACCGTCCTGCCGCCGAAGAGTTGATTCGCTGGAGACTCTATGATCGGACCAGTGCCGGTTTGATGGCGGAACTCGGTTCACACCAACTCGATGCGGCAAGTATTTTTATTGCGGCGACACACGGGGGCAGAAAACAGTATCCTCTGACCGTTTCGGCAACGGCAACGCGGACAATTTTTCCCGGCGATCTGGAAACGTCTCCGGTGGATCGCGATGTGGATGACCATATTCACTGCGTTTATGATTACGCAGCAGAAGGTTTTGACAAGGACGACGAACTCGGCAAGCAGCGCAAAATCACGGTGACATATACCTCTATCAACGGTAATGGATTCGGAGGTTACGGCGAAACGGTCTTCGGAACAAAGGGGACTTTGCTGATCGAAACGGAAAAGGAAGCAATGCTCTATAACCGTGCCGAAGTGAATAAGAAAACGAAGATTACGTCGAATGCGCAGGGACTCCAAATCGCGATGGACGATGAGGGCGATCCTCTTTCGTCGGCAATCGGCTTACAGGCGACCTTTGGTGATGTGAGCCGGGGTTATTGTGAGGAAATTGAACATTGGGCGTACTGTATTCGGGAGAACCCCGAGGCGGATCATTCCAAGCCGATGCCGCGATGCTATCCCGAGATCGCTCTTGCCGATGCGGTGATGGCATTGACCACCAACATTGCGGCAAAACTGGGAGAAACGGTCGAATTTGATCCGGCATGGTTCGATCCCAAGAGCGATGCGACCCCGGAGGCAAAATATGCCGACACGGACGATCTGAAAAAACTCTTCACTCCGAATTTAGAACGGTACGTGTGACCTTCTGCGACGAGATCGCAAGGGAAATCGTCTTTTATTTTGTCCCTGCTTGAACTGGTCATGCAGAGGATCGCCGGATTGCCGCGAGTCGGGACAGGAAGTGTGCATTCGACAAAATAGACAACTCCCTTGTATAATTCTCCCAAATGCGGTACATTACCACTAACATGAAGAAAAATGCGATGACCATTATGAACCTTGCAGACCACATCCGTACGATTCCCGATTTTCCCAAGCCGGGGATATTGTTTTATGACATCACGACGCTCATTCAACATGCCGAGGCGTTTGGGGTAACGATCCGGCAACTTGCCGATGCCGTGAAAGACTGGGGGCACATTGATCTCATTGTCGCCCCTGAGGCACGCGGTTTTATCTTTGCCGCTCCACTTGCCGTCGAACTCGGAGTCGGTCTCATTCCCATTCGCAAGCCGGGAAAATTGCCCTTCACCACAGTTTCAAAGTCATACGACCTGGAATACGGTTCCAACATTGTTCAAATCAGCAGTGACGCTGTTTCTCCGGGCAACAGGGTCTTGTTATTGGATGATTTGTTAGCGACCGGCGGTACGATGGAAGCCTGTCGGCAACTGGTAACAGAACTCGGTGGAGAAGTCGTCGGTCTGGCTTTCGTCATGGAACTGCTTGCTCTCAAAGGGCGTGAAAAAATCGACTCACCAAACATCAAATCACTGTTGCAATTTGAGTATTGTTGAGGACTGTTTTTCATTCTTCCGCTTCACTTCCATAGACTTCGACGTTATAACGTAGCAGAGCCAAAATTCCCCACAGAATGTTCGCGATGATGAACGTCAACACAAAGAGCGACGCGTAACTTTCCGTTCCCCCACCATAAGCGTGGACACTACTGTTCTTGAATAAGGGCAAGAAGTTGATGCCATACCAAGTGAAAACCACAGCAATCGACGCGAACAATGCTCCAACGGTAATTCCAAACGCTCCATAATATTTGGCGACTCTTCCGTGAAAAATAATCGCCAAGAAAAGTATCGTAATGAGTGCCCAAACTTCCTTGGGATCCCAACTCCAAAAACGTCCCCATGAAAAATCTGCCCATCGTGCTCCAAGTACCGTTCCCACAATCAGTAACAACAACGCCATTTTAATGAGACGTTCAATAATCGGTGCGAATATAAGACATGGTTCCGGCAACAAAACCTGTCCTTTTTCTCCTTCCAATTCTGGTTCGGAGCGTAGATAGCGTCCCAGTCCAGCATAGCCGAGTGAAACCACCGCCATTCCCCATGCGATAAACGTTGCCGCATAACTCACGACGATTGCAGTCACATGAACCGTCAGCCAGAAATTGTTACGCAGTACAGCCATGATCGGTTTAATGTCCGGGTTAAACTCGGTCCGGTTCAAGCCTGCGATCAGTGCAGCGATAAAAACAACGGCGGCAGTGATTGCAATGAGCAATTTCCTGTCCAAGAGGGCATTTCTCGCTTGTTTAAGCCATGCTACCCCACTGGTATTTTGCGATTTTCTGGAGACATCCGGCGATTCTCCATGTAAGATACCGCTCATTTCAGAATGGGGATGAACTGTTGCCCGAGGTTTATTCCCATTCTGTTCGGCAGATTCCACGGCGATCTTCGTTTCAAAAGACCTAATTCCTAGTTCAGCAGCGATCCATGTTGGATGATATAGCACAACCGGTGTCATTAGTAGTGCCAGCAACGCATGGGGAACAATCCAAATGATCAGAAGTACACTCGCTACAACCGTCAACGAATCGAGTGTGCCGCTGACGGCAAGCATATTGATCGATGCCGCAAAAAAACCATGTTCGGCAACATATTCACCATTAGCCAGCGAGACAACCAAATAAAACGTGATCAAGGTTAAAAATAGTCGAGGCAACGCCAGCAAACATTGCCCTACCATTTTTCGCTGGATTGCGCTGGCACGTTGCTGCGCCTCCACTTCTTCCGGGTTTTGTTGCGATGAGAGAGCAACACCTCCACCGAAAGTCATACCATCAGGAACGCCAAATTCCTGTGCTGCTGCTCGCATCGCCATCTCTCCGTCTCCTTCGATAGAAGAAACGACCGCTTTTTTTGCCTTCATCACCGCAAGCCATTCCCGCATTGTCCTGGGTTTCGGAAAATGGGAATAAATCCACGCCAGCCGCAAGGCAGGGTGAAGAAGCGGATAAAGAGCGTACCACATTCCGAGGATTGCTGCCGCTAACGCCATCATCACGACGGTTTCATACATGTTCGTTACCGGTGCCCAGCCGGTAATTCCTGCCCGCATCATACCGCCGAAAATGGCGATCACTATCGCAAACATGAGCATCACGACGCTACTGATGAAGAACCACTCCTCTATCGAGTTTGTGCAATCTGCCAATTCCATTTCTTTTGTTTTTCCCAGTATCACCGAATGGATTGAAACCGTCTTGGTGATTGCCGATTTACCCCGAGTAGCGGCGGTGATGTACGCTCCACCATTAAGGAAGACGGCTAGCAGAGCAAAAACTCCCATCCAAAAGAAGGGATGCAATCGATCATACCGGTATTCCGCCAGCAATTTTCTTGAAGGTGCCGGATCAGGATATGCTGTCTTTTTGAACAGTTCTTTCATCTGCCGATTCTCTGAATCAACGATTAGTTCTCGGTAGATTTCGATACGTGTTGCTGCTTGGTTGACGGCGAGTTGAAACTGGCTTGCCCGATACAGGAAATCGGTACTTTCATATTTTCCTCCCGCAGATGTTGAGTACGTTACCAACATCTCTCTTGCTCTGGTGCGAATGGCTCCGATGTACCTTTTGTCTCCCGGACCCAACCGAATATTGCCATCTCGCATTTCAACCGGTTGAAACATTGCAAGTTCGAGCAACGATCGATCTTCCGAGTCAATGAGAACATCTGCCAGCGGGTCGCTAAGAGCATTTGTTGCCGTAGTTTCTTCAACGTCCGTTAGCATTTCCAGCGACGTTTCCTCCTCGAAGTTGTCCGATTCGTCGGAAACAAAAACAGGAGTTTGCTCCGCTACAACAATCTCGTTTGTTAAACCCAGTGCAGAGGTGTCACGTGGCTCAAAAAACCGTTTGATACATGCTTCTCCGCTTCCGAGAATCATCTGAGCCGATGCCCAAGGAAGAACACCAAAATTGTTCTGTGCACTTCCCGTTTCCAGAACCAGCGGCGATAGTATCGGCAAAAACCGAAGTGAACGTCCATTATCGTATAGTGCCAGATAGGCGGCTTCAACATCACTCCGCAGTTTCTTTGCCGAGTAATAATAACTCATTGTAATCCGCCGGATGACTGCCTGATTCTGATGATTTTCCGGCGACATTAACTTTGGCAAGAACCGTTCAACGTCCACTGTATGTTCGTATTCATTCGAGCGATACGAGACACCGGGATAGAGAGTCTCCATAAGTGCGGCGGCTTCAGCGATATTTGAGTCAACGAGGTCAATGAGTATTTCATAATGCTGTTCAACGATTGCGGCGTTCGGCAAAATGGGGTTGCCAGCAGAGTCTGTCCGGTCATAAATGCTCGTCAGAAAGCGCAGTTTATCAGCAATTTCATGCCATCGCTGTGTCGTCGGATGAAAAAACGTCACGTCACCAGAATTCAAAATACGTTCGGTCGCTTGCCGCCCTGGAATCTCTCCCAGACTCAAAAGGTATCCCCACGTATTAAATGCGAAAATGTAGGAAGAATGATCATCAATAGTTTGTGAGAGCAAAGAAAGCATCCGAGTGGGACGTTGCCGCTGCGGATGAAATGTCAAGTTCAAAAAGGCTTGCGATTGACTCTCCAAACGTTCTGTGATTTGATCGAAGAGGACGGGGTTTCTCGCAATTTGACCGAGTTCACGCCGCCGTTGTATCTCCGCCAAACGTTGCTGGTATCGTTGCGATTTTTCTAACTGATACAAGGAAACACGATACTGCGATGTCCGAGCGTCTCCAGCGAAAGAAGTGTTAAAAACCTCTTCCAAATAGTCAGAATCGGATACAAGAAAAATCGGAATATATCGCCAAACTTCCGGTTCGCAAACCCACGAGAGGATAAGTTCATCGGCATAAAAATACCGACCTTCCAACGGAACGATCTCTTTAATACGTCTGTCGAGACGAATGATTTGTGCATAGTCGAGTCCTTGGATCGGCAACGTTGTACTGATCTGTTGCGATTCACCTGCAATTTTGTAGATACTATACTTGCGGTCGAATCCACCGTCAAAACTCGAGCCGGGAATCAGAAATCGGTATCCGGCTGAGTCCTCTTCTTGTTCGCCATCGGCTCGTCGCTTCTGTTTTTCGAGAGCCACGATGACCTGATTGAAATCGTCGACCACGGAATCTTCGAGAACAAGGTAGGGACGCTCCGTTCCACAGATTTCCCGGACGGTCTGCCGGGCAAAGGTATGGAGCGGCATCACCCTACCGTTGTGAAAGACAGGCAATGTCTCCCAAGGATTTTGCGCAAAAAGACCGCTCCCAGAAAGTATCCAGAACAGTCCCCAAAAAACGATTGTAAAGGTGCGTACATTGAACATAAATTAACGCTTTCTCCAAACAAATAGGACGACTCCTATCACGATCAGTAAACTGCCAAAATATTTCCATCCGCGTCCCGGATCGGCGTTCACCGATAAGGTACTCATCGAAATGGACTCACGCGGTCGGGTTTCCCACGGGAAAATCGTACCATCGTATAACTCGTGAAACTGCGGTTGATCAGGATAAAATGGACCAAGATACGATGATTGGTAGATTCGATAGCCGTGTCCCTTGCCGCCAAAATAGCCGGGTTGATTCATCGAAATAAGAATGTTCTCGCCGTCCGGCAACGTGCGGTAGTGATCACGTTCCCATGAAAAAGACACGTCGGTCTCCTTCGGGTTCACCGGTTCAACATAATCGACAAGACTCGAAAAATGGGAGGGCATCTGTGTTCCCGGTTCGGTACGTTTTTCAAATTCTTTCAATAGAATACCGAAACCGAGATCAATGGTTTCAAAGTTTAACTGTACACGGAGTGTTCGACCATTTCCATAGATGTACCGAATTTGATCCTGTTCCGGCGGCAACGGAACAACCGTCGGGGCAACAGCACGAATCCAAAACGTATCTTCATTGCCGTCAAATACAACACGGAGTTTAAGCCGTTGCTCATTTTGCTGGCTCCTGCTGATCGGTGCCAACACAACCCGCCCTCCGAGAACATCCTGTGGAACGAATCGATCTATGACGATCTCTGCCTCGTCTGGAGTTCGCTCAGCAACCTTGAACTGCGGCTTTTTCTGTTCTTCCCGATCCGGCACTTCGCCGTCGGCGACAATTTTCTGCCCTGACCAAAGCCGATAGTACAATTTTTTGCCGGGACTCTGCATAAAATCCAACCGTTGTTCGGCAAGAAGTTTTAACATCGGATTATCAGCATGACCGGCACTTTGCTGCATAATGCGCTCTGGGTCAACCCAGTAGGAACCGAAAACGCCGAGTTGCCGGGCTTGGATGTTCAATTCAGGATTGCCTGGCATCAATTCCATCTCTTCACTTTTACCGCTTCGTGTGTAGAGGGTAAAATTGATGACAGGAACTCGCTCACTAAACCAAACGTTGCCGATTTGCAAACCGCTGTCTTCCACCGGAAAACGAGCATTGTCTTTGAGTTCGATCAGTTGTTCGACATTCACCGAATAGTGTTTGCCGCTGTAATACAAGACGATTTCTCCCCAGAGTCCTGCGTTGTTTCCGCCTTTGGGGCGGCTCGATAGAAACGCATTCAACTCCTCTTGGGAGAGTGCCAAACGGTATGAGATACGTTCGCCGCCGGACATCGTTGCGTTGATACCACATATATCGGACGAAGTCCGGCGAAGGGACTGTCGCGGCTGTTGACGCAAGTCAAAATGTTGACGCAAGTCAAAACGGACTTGTTCCCAGTTACGGGGAGTCACTTTTGTTTCCCCCAGTTCCGTTGTCGTCTGGATAGTTTTATTCTTCCACAGGATGCTCACGTCAAACGGAGGTACGGGTTCAAGAGTTGAATTGGCATCATATTCGAGAATATCAATCGTAACATCATCACAACGTATTTCGTCTGTGCGAACCACAGACTTCATGGCATACCAAAGAAGTGTTTTGTATCGCTTGCCACCCTTGAACCAGTTATCATATTGATAGTCCTGCCAACTAAACGGACCCAGCCGCAAGGGAAACCGTTGCAAATCAGGGGCTTTACCGGGAGAATGAACGATATACTGGCACTCCAACTGGCGGTGTTCGGGCTTGACGGCAACGTTTCCGATGGCTCCCTCCGGCAATGTAATTTGGGCTTCTTCACCGTGTTGCCACGTCTGGTAACAACCAAACAGAAGAATGATAATACCTATGTGGGCGAACAGAAAGGGAATATGATATTTCCCCCAGGGAAAACGGAAAAGGATGCTAAGGGCAAGATTGAGAGCGAGCAGGGCGATGAGGCAATAGAACCAGGGATTTCCATAGATGACGAACCCTGCAACGGCGGAACCGTATTCGGCTTCAATGAACGTTCCCAGTGCCATGAATACAAGCAGGATTGCCAACAGGAAAATTCCGAGCGTCAGCGAGCCGAGGAACTGCAACGGTGCCGTCAAAAGTGCCAATGGATCGGTTATTGTTTTTGACATACTTGCTTGGTGCGAAACACCCTCCCAACCTTGTACCAGACCTAAATCTACCCCGAAAAAGCCGAAAATCAAGTTCATGCACCGGTAAAACGGGCATTTGGCTGATATTTTGACCTATTTCTGCGGATTTTAAGCATTTTGACAGTCTTGACACTATAATGCAAGAGGGCGGGCAGGGTGCATCCAAATTTAGTGGGTTGTATTCCATGCGATTTTCCATTGGTGCGAATAGAGTACGGCACAGAGTCTGGCAATTCTGTTCGCTCTGGGAAGCCGCCAGCACGCCCCCGTCTGCTTGAGACGCTTGCCGACCAAGTTTTTACACGCCCCCTCTATCAAACCGCTTCCAATCACTCGCCCCGCCGCCAATCGCTCCCCAAAAGACGGCGGACCCTTCTGATAACAGCACCAAACGCATCTTGCCCAACCAACAAACATGTAATATTCTACCTTGTCCGAATGATCACTCATCAGGGTATTCCGCAAACGGAGACGATTCCTTGACGCTGTCATCGCTGAGAATAGAAATGACGCAAAGATTGTGTCGATTGGCAAAGTCCACAACATCTTGGCGGTCAATGAAAATTGTCTTGTCTGCTTCAATGGCTAACACTCTTGCTCCCGATTCGTACATCGCCTGCATCGTCATAAGCCCAAACGTGGGCACATTGAAACGCATATCTTGCTGAGGTTTGGCAACTTTGACGACGGAAAATCCCTTTCCCGGACACAATGAACCAGCGCGTCGAATACATGCATCGGTGCCTTCGATTGCCTCCACTGCCAAGACGGCTTGCCCACAGACGCAAACGCATTGTCCAATGTCCAAACGTCCCAATTCTTTGGCAAGTTTCCATGCAAAGCAAACATCTTGCCATTCGGCAGCAGTGGGACCGCGGTGAGTCAATTTTTGGCGTTTCATAAGCAAGTCGGGGATCAAATCCGTGGCGGGTAAAAGTTGGAATCCATTCTGAGCGAACGCATGAACTACGGCTCCAAGCAAGGTATCGACATGGCAGTCTTTCCTTCGCGTAAGAAACATCGGAGCAAAGGTTCGAAACGTGTACCAGTCGGGGAGTTGCTTCCAAAACAACATGGGATCAAGAAGTAACTTTCCGTTGATTTCTCCTGCCATGGTTCCGTGTGTTAAGTCGTACCGGCGAAAAAAACGAAAGGCGGTTTGTAAACGACCAAGACCGAGGGGCGACCACGCATCGCACACCGATTGTAGCACGGAGTCGGCATGATTGGCGATTCCGAGACAATACACACCGATGCCCTGTTGTTTCAGCGCTTCAGCAAGGTAAATCGGATACCGTCCTCCGCCAGCAATGAGACCGACCTTTGATGGAATCGCCAACATCATGTCGTCATTATACTTTTTTTGTGAAAGGAAAACAGCACCGCCATTACTTCACGGACGCATTAGAGGGGGCGGATAGAAGGACTCTCCCGGTGGGAAAGGAGATGGTGTTTTAATACACCTTGTTCTAGAAGGTCGGAAAGTGCCAACCGTCCCGGAATTCCGGCTTGAAACGTTTGTTGACAACTCCCGAATCGGTTTGCATTGTTACCGGGTTCCACGTCACCTTTCCGACC
>Ga0082212_10001215_pt1 | contig 37910 bp, 30 predicted proteins | sample TergutNt197P3_FD_71548 | JGI IMG/M metagenome (GOLD analysis project Ga0082212, IMG submission 71548) | Neocapritermes taracua P3 segment gut microbial communities from Petit-Saut dam, French Guiana - Nt197 P3 | ecosystem: Host-associated > Arthropoda: Insects > Digestive system > Gut ...
TTTCAGCAGTTGCAGTAAAAAGGATGGCGTTATAAGCGGGAAAGTCAAGTTGTCGCCCCCTTCATGGTTGCACGGATCATGGGGAGTTGAGGGGCTTGGAATGGAGATTTTCAAGGTTACATCGAACGACGTTATTTATATGGGCGTAAGCCTTAAAGAAATGTATAACATCACAACGGCGGCAGGTAGCGTTTCGTTGAGAGAGACGAAAAACACGAGTTCTATTTACGAATTAACGTACAAGGCGAGCGCCGGAGGAGAAAGGGCGTCAGCCATCTTTTCTTTCAAAAAAGGCGATGGAAGTTACATTAATATAGCCATCAACGAAGCTGGAGAAACTTTCAGTGAAAGCGATTATTCCGAATTTGTCAAGTTGTAGTAATGACTTGCGAGACAGCCTCATTTCAACAAATCGAATAGCTTCTCCAATTGCGGTGAAATAATGATTTCCGTCCGGCGATTACGGCTTCGTCCTTCGGTTGTTTCGTTTGTCGCTACCGGTAGAAATTCTCCCCTACCCGACGGTTGAATCTGAAGCGAATTGATACCGTAATCTTTCGTCAGAATCCTTACAACCGAAGTAGCCCGTATCACGCTCAAATCCCAATTGTCCTTGAATTGCACCGTATTGATGGGTTTAGAATCCGTATGGCCTTCAATCATTACATCCACATCGGTTTGTACCTTCAATACTTCGGCTAATTTGGACAACGCATCTTTTCCTCTTTTATCTACTGTGGCGCTACCCGACTGGAACAGTAACTTATCCGACATGGCTACATATACCTTGCCGTCTTTTTCTTGTACGCTCAACTCATCGCTGCTGAAACCCATTAACGCATTTTGAATGTTGTTGAGCAACATTTGCACTTTTTCATTTTGCGCATTAATCATGTCCTGAAGTTCGTTGATGGTCTGCTCTTTTTTTCTCAAATTCGACATTTCCTCATCAAGCATCGCTGAAAGTTTATCCTTTTCAGAGATATTCGACGTAAGCATCGACTGGCAATAACGCAAAGATTTCCCCAGTTCCGTCGTATCGGCAACCAGGTTTTTGGCACGAAGCGTTTGCTTTTCATAGGCTTCCTTGCATTTTCCCAAGTCTTCATTTAACCTGTCAATACGGTTAAGCCCATCCAGACGGCCGTCTTCCGCCAGTAAAAACTTCTTCTTCGTCACACAGGACGTACACAATATCAGGAAAATAAAACCTGCATAAAGAATTTTTTTCATATGATTTATCAGTTTACATTAATATTATGCGAGCAAAGGTAATGTATTTTGAATAATTATTTCTATCTTGCAGGCTTAAAAATCAGTCATTACATGATAAACTATTGTTTATGAAGATATTATTTATAATGCCGGGGTCGGGTGACGCTTTTTACTGCGGGAATTGTTTTCGTGATAACTTACAGGCTTCAGCCTTGCGTAAAGCCGGACAGGATGTGATTATCATGCCTTTATACTTGCCGTTGAATTACGCATCCTTTCAGGGAGACACGCCGCTGTTCTTTCCGGCGACAACTTTTTATACAGCCCAGATGCTTTTTGGCAAAAGAAAGATGCCGCATTGGCTGGAACGTGTTACCGGATCAAAAAAAATGCTGCATATGGCATCCTCTCTGTCGGGCGCTACGACCGCCGAAGGAATGGAAAAATTGACATTATCCATGATTACAGGCGACGACCCCACTTTCAGCATCTATATCAACCAACTGATAGACTGGATAAAACATCATGAAAAACCCGATATTATTCATCTTTCCAGTTCCCTGTTATTAGGCATAGCCAAATTTTTGCGGTATCACCTGACTATTCCGGTTGTCTGTTCCCTTCAGGATGAAGAATTATGGATTGACACCATGAAGGGCGCATATATCAACAAAGCATGGCAGGGTATCGCCGACAATGCAGGTACTATTGATCAATTCATTACTACCAGCGAGTTCTATAAAAACCGGATACATGAAAAAATACCGGACATCAACAATATTGAAGTGATCTACCCCGGCGTAGACAGGAATGAATATGCATCTGATGACTATCCGGCAGACCCTGTCATTGGCTTCTTTAACCGTTTTCATAAAATGTATGGATTGGATATACTGGCAGAAGCATTTGTCAAACTAAAACAGCAAAACCGTATTCCGAACCTGCGGCTGAAAATCGGCGGCGGGTACACCGGAAAAGACAGACGTTACCTGAAAAAGGTGAAAAAAATCCTGACACCTTACCTGAAGGACGTTGAAATTTGTCATCATTACAACCCTGACGAACATGCATGCTTTTACCGTTCAATTTCTGTTATTTCCGTTCCGTTAATCTTTGAGGAAGGCATCGGGCTTTATTTATGTGAAGCGTTTGCTGCCGGACGACCTGTTGTAGAACCGGCTACCGGTTCGATACCTGAGATTGTCGGTGAAGCAGGCATCATCTACCAGCCCAATGATAGCGATTCGCTGGCTGAGGCGCTGTTCAAACTGCTAAGCGATAAGGATATATATTTAAAGTCAATCGAAAAGGCAAAAGCGCTCTCCGAAACGCGCTACGATGAAAAGACGATGGCCGCTAAACTTATTAACTTATACGGTAAAATATAGGGATTTTACTTGCAGTATTCGTTAATAATTTCGTCGGCTACCGGGTCTCCGAGTTCTTTGGCTAATTGAAAGTCGGCGCATGCTCCATCCTTATCGTCCGAATTAAGTTTTGCCAGCCCTAAATACCGTCTTAATTCTCCTGACTGCGGGTCTAACCTTACACTGATTTGAAAATCCTGTACTGCCGCATCAAAATTGCCTGTTTGTATTTCTACTATCCCCCTGTTTACATAAGCGCTGACGTAAGTTGCGTCAAGCCGGATTGATTTGTCATAATCGAGAATGGCCTGCACATAATTTTCCATGACCTGGTGCAGACGCGCCCTGTTATTAAAGGAGGCAGGATCATCCGGATTTAGTTCGATGGCTCTATTGAACGCTTCCATTGCCAAAGTGTTACCGCCTGATTTCATGTAAAGATAACCCAGTTTATTGTATATAAAGGGTTCGTCCGGCTTCAGTAATCTTATTTTATCAAGCGTTTCAATGGCGCCCCGAATGTCGTTCAGCTGTTCCCTGCAATCTGTAATTTGCATCAAGCAAATAATTGTACGCTGGTTTTCCCTGTCTTTATCGGCGCCTAACTGATAAAAACGGGTTGCCTCCGCGCTTTTTCCCTGCATTTCGAGCAGCGCGGCAAAACCGAAGTAGGCATCGGGCGATTCGGGATTCAGCAACCATGCCTGATTGAACCGTCGCATGGCTGTTTCCAAGTCATTCCTGTAAAAACCGGTCCATGCATAGTTGAGGTATTCTGTCACTGCATTGTCGATGCTTCCAAACTGCTCAAGCATGTCTTTACGGAAATCGGCGTCTATTTTTTTGTAACGCTCGTCTTTTTCAACCTCGCCATGCATGGGTTTAGTATCATCAACCTGCTGCGACCATGCACAGTAGGAAATACTTAGTAATAAAGCCAATAAAAAAATAACACTTTTTTTCATATTCATTTTAAAAAACTCTAAACTCTAAACTCTAAACTCTAAACTAATAAAGCCCTACCCATTCATACGTATTTCCGGCATAATCAAGGAAACGCAAAAAATCATCATAAGTGATTATCAGCGACGCCGTATTAACGCACGGATGAAAACTCAGACGCTTCGCTTTTTGCAGGTTTTTATCCAAAAAAAGATGCACATGACGGTCGGCGTCGCTGATCAGTCCGAACGGCGTAACCGAACCGGGCTGAACGCCTAAATACTTTTCCATTCGCTGCTCCGAAGCAAAACTCAACTTACCCTGATGCAGCATTTTTTCAATGGCATGTATGTCCATATCGCAGTCGCAGTCAAGGATGACAAGGTAATGCCTGTTTCCCTTATGATTGCGGAAAAACAGGTTTTTGCAATGCTTGGCATCATGTCCTGCCCAATACTGTCGCGCGATCTCTATCGTCGGAGCAGGCGGATGTTCTATATATTCGAATTGAATGTTTAGCTGTTTTAGTAGTGTATAAAGTTGTAACGAACCGTTCATCATTTTATTATAAAGAATATTATAAAGAACCTGCATTGGTTAGGGTTGACGTAACTGTAAATGTGCCAAGCGGCGTTCCGCCGGTATATTCAGCATCGTCATACAAGCCATGAAACGATGTCCCGTCGGATACCGACCCGCCTGTCGAAATGGTATAACCCGTATCTATTATCAAATCCGGACTGCCGAATATAACAGACGCCTTCGATAAGGTACAGGGAATACGGAAAGTCAGGATACCTGTTTCGTCGTCCGAAGTGATATTGATAAGCGTATTTTCAGTAATGGCGCTTGTGAAAACGACCGCGTTCTGCGTACAAAGGCTGGTTGTCGGCGAACTCGCAGCCCCTCCGATGCCCAATAGTGTTCCGCCGGTAATCTTGAAAGTGGTGCCGTAGTCAAACGCTTTTCTGGTAGATGAGCTGCCGATGGCGATAACCGTACCGCCCGCAATTGTCAACGAGCCATTCGGATCAATTCCCCGATCGGTCGTACTGTAAGCATAGATCATACCGCCATTGATAATCAGGTGACCATCGCTTTTAATGGCTTTCGCTTTTGTATCGTCATTGCGATAGGTAAAAATTTGGCCGGTTGTAATGGCGGTAACCTCGCCGCCATTGAACGTTAGCGTTCCGCCTGAATTGATTCCCTTTCCGCCCAATCCGGAACTCAGGATATGAATCATCCCGCCGTCAATGGTCAGTGCGCCGTTGCACTTGATGCCAGCCGCCGACGAGATATCAGCTTCTTCGTCATCATATATTGCATCGCCTGAAGCCGTTATGCTTATGTTTCCCTGTGAAATACACATATTGCCTTTACAGTTAAAGCCTTTCGACGCTTCGCCCTGAACTTCTATATCAATATCGCCCGGCGTCTGCACGAATGTTTCGGTAGCGCTTTTAATACCGTGTCCTTTTCTGCCGGTTGTCGTGATTTTTACCATGCCGCCGTTCAAACGGATATATCCTTTTTCCGCCTCCATACCGTCGCTCATGGAGGTTATTTCGACTGTGCCGTCATTGACTTCAATATAATCGTTTGCATGGATGCCATCCGTCGCAGCAACTTCAACAATTATTGTTCCTCCGTCTATCCGGACATAATCATCGCTGCATATCGCATGACGATAACGACTAATTACCGTTAAGCTGCCCGCTCCGTTAAAAACCAGTTGTCCTTCACTGAAAAAAGCGGCTTTCATATCTTCGCCAAGCCCTTCCGAAACAAACCCCATACCTCCAACCAAACGGTTGTTCGTACCTTCTTCGAGCGTAATTTTAGCCCTTTTCCCGGATTGAATGTTCAGCGCCGGATCATTCGGATTGATGATGTCTACACCGTTCATTACCAGCTCGAACCTGATATCGCTGTACATCTTTAGCGAGCCATCCTCCGTCTTGCCGGTCAGGATATAGGTTATCTCCTCCGGCCATGTTGATTGAATTACTACATGCGCCCCGTTTCGGGTTATCGTAACTCCTTCCCCTTCGTATGGATTTGTAATGGTTGCCGTCTGCGCATCAAATGCAATCTCGATAGCGCCCTCTATGATAAGCGAATCATTCGGATTGGTTGGAATTGTATCAATCGGAGGGTCAATAATGTCGGGCGGTCCGGGCGGTTCGGGAATATCATTGTTTCCGCCACACGACATCAGTATGGCGAACAAAAAAAAAGGATTTAATAGAATTTTAAAAACCGGTCTCATAGGCGTTATTTTTAAAACGTTTTATCTAAAATTTAAACGAATAGCCGATGCCAAACAGGTGCGTATTGATTTCATCTTCATCAATATAATTCGTATAGCGGTAATACGCCTGAAAAGCGTTCTGTTTGTTTAGTTTATACTCCATACCCGCGATACCGCGCCATTGGTTCAGGTCGTTTTTTACGGGATCGTTCAGCGTATTGAATAATTCTACGGAAGCATAAGGGGCGAACTTACTTTTCCGAATATTATAGTCGGCTTTCAGGCGGCTTCGCAGGTACAGTTTAGGGTTCGCACGGGTAGCCGTTTCTTTGACGCCCTGCCTTTTGGTGCTCTGAAAACGCTCGCGTAGCGAGAAAGTAAAACGGCCGGCATCCAAATAACCGGTTGCATAAAAATAATAGCGGTGGCGTATCTCCCGGCCTCTTTTTTCGTGGTTGTAATTGATGAGGTTATAGGCGCCGCCAACCTTCAGGAAATTAACCGGTTTGTAACCGATCCCCAAGTCATGCGAAAAACGCTCGGTCTCGCTGAAATTGGAACGGGTACGGTATTCTTCTTCAAAAGAGACATTCAGCCCTTTCATGATTTTCTTTGTCACATCAACGCTAAGAATCGAACCGAAATCATCCTGCGCCGAAATCAAAGCACAAAAAGCCAATCCCAGTACCCCCCCTATTATTTTCCTGACAATCATATCCAACATCTAAACTCTAATCTCTAATCTCTAATCTCTAATCTCTAATATCTAATATCTAATCAGTCTCTACTCGCTCTCCTTCGGTAAGCTCGTCATCATATCTACCGTATTAATCTCGCGGTTTTTCGATTCGTAATAGACCTTGATGTATACCGAATCCCGAAGAAAATCCACGTGCCCGATTTCAACTTTGCTGATTTCCATTCCAAGACGCTGTTGCAGATCGGCAATTAATTCCTCCCTTTTATCGGGCGTGATCAGGTGTATCCTGTCATACAGCACAAGTTTACATGATACATGCTTAAGCCAGCGTTCGTTTTCAATCGCCCAGATCGACAGGATAAACAGTAAATTCGCAACAAGCATCTCCAGCAGACCCAACTGTATTGCCAGGGCATTGATAACCGATATGGCTATGATTACAAATAAATAGGTCATCTCGCGAATGGGAACCTGCTCCGTCCGGTAGCGAATGATGCCGAAAATCGCAAAGATACCCAATGCGAAGCCGAGTTTCATGTTGATGCTTCCCATCAGTATGATCAATAAAAAAACACTTATGCTTATCAGCGAAAAAGTAATGTAATAATCACGCCGGCGACTTTTAGGATAATAAAAAAAGTGAATAATCGACCCCACCACCGCATAATTGAATACAAACCGCCATAACAACTGAATGACAACGTTTCCGTAAACAAACGGCGCTTCACTAAAAATCTGCGTATCTGCCTCACTGATCATATCAAACCAATCCATACTGTTTGTTTTTTATTTTATTTAACTGTACCACTTTCTCTTTAAACCGGTTACTTTTCACGTCCGGCGCCGTTAATATCGTTCCGAGACAATATTTGCTGATATTCATCGGACGGATACGCAGATCGGACAACACGCTTTTTGCATAGGAAGGCATGTGACCTGTCTGTTTTAACTCGATAATTACCAAATCATCGTATTCTTTTTTCATTTGGCCTGCCGGACTGTAAAACACTAAATTAGCGTCGATGGTAAGCCTTTCCGTTTTGTTTCTGTTTACCAGCGTAATGCGAGAAAAACTATTTTCTAATTGAGGTATTAACGCATCCGGCGAATAGTGTGCATAAGTTTCCAGAAACGCTTCCGCTGCCGGCTGCCTGTAGGCTTTTATTTCCGGCAATTCCATGCGTTTTTTGTTAATACGACCCTTATTGTTTTTGTTCTTCACTTCCAGAAATACTGCCTGCGCGTCAACATAAGCGCGAATACGGACTTTTTTGCGCGTACTCCGGCCATTATGGTGATCAAGGTACATCGCGCGGTCGGATGTATCCAGGTACATCGTCCGGTATGCGTTAATTCGCAAATCATTCACTTCCAGCGCAAAATAATCCGACTGCAGGCGTTTCAGGAGTTCGGGCAGCATCGAAAAGGAAGTGATATACTTCGTGTCAACGCGATTTAACAGCCGTACGCCGTCCATCTCTGTAAGTGATATGGCCGGATATCGCGTAAGAATCGTTTCTATTGCTTCGCTTTTCATTGTCTGTTTTATCAACTTACCCTATTCTCGCTACTAATTCCTTAAATAACAGCGTCATCTTTTCTGCCGCCCGATTAGCCGCCCTGATTACATCCTCGCCATCGTTCACAAAGTCGTCCGCAAAATGATACCCTTCATTGGTGATGACCGACATGCCCAGTACGCGCAATCCGGCGTGGCGGGCGACAATTACCTCCGGTACCGTACTCATCCCGACCGCATCGGCGCCTAACCGTCCGTAGCACGCATATTCGGCAGGCGTTTCGTAGGATGGGCCTGTCAGACCGACATAAACGCCTTTTTTCAGCGGAACCTGATGCACGGCGGCAATCGCTTCCATGTGTATTATCAGTTCACGGTCGTAAACGCGCGTCATATCAGGGAAACGCGTGCCGAACGATTCGTCATTTTTCCCGATCAGCGGATTCGGCATCATGTTGATGTGATCCCGGATAATCATCAGGTCGCCTACCTTGAAAGTATGATTAATGCCGCCGGCGGCATTCGAGACAAGCAGGTTTTGCACGCCCAGTAATTTCATTACGCGTACCGGAAATGTGACCTGATGCATCGTATATCCTTCGTAATAATGAAAACGCCCCTGCATCGCAAGAATCGCTTTTCCACCCAAAGCGCCAAAAATCAGATTTCCCTTATGACCTGTGGCGGTCGAACTCATAAAATGCGGAATGTCACTGTAGGGTATCACTGCAGGCTGTTCAATCCGATCTGCCAGCCCGCCCAGTCCGCTACCCAGAATGATAGCCGTCTCAGGCTTCCTGTCTATTTTTTTCAGGATATAATCCGCTGCTTCCAGATAACATTTTTCCATGAATATAGTCATTAATCGTGCAAAGATAGTGCAAGCCGAACAAAATACAAAATATCAATTTAGTTTTCGCATGTAAAGTTGATGAATAGCGAGCATGGCGACTCCGAAGGCGACGGCGATATTGATGATGATAATGGTATGAATGCCATCGGTCATGAACGACATTTTCAGCAAAATGGTGGAAATGATGAAACCGGCGTTTCGGATGATCTTGCTGAAACGGTCTGTGAGGTTGAAGGTAAACAGCAGCAATAGTACTTCCGTGATTATCAGTATGGAAAAGAAATTTATAAAAAACACTTTGCTGGTGTAGTTGATTCCGTAAACCATGCTGTTGACAGATAAGTCAACATCTTTCAGACTTGAAATGCTGTGTATGAACATCAAAATAAAAAAAACAGTCAACCCGAAAGCCATTATTTTTTTTGACACGATAAACGCCTTTTCTTTTTTGGTACATTGCTTCATGTCTTCTTTTTGCGTTCCGGTTTTCCTTTTGATATGGTAAAAAAGAAAAATGAGCATTAAAAGGGTAATTAACCCCAAAAAACTGACGGATAACGCTTTCAAATCGCCTAAACCATTCATTATCCTGTCATCGCCTGCCAGCGCCGATAAATCGTCAAAAAGTTTTCGAATGAAAATCAAAGCAATTACTTCATACTGATGTCCCAGATAACTCGTTATGGACGATGGCAAATAAAAGATGAGCAGATATATTTCATAAATTAGAATGATAGAAAAGGGCGTATTGATGGCGGAAAGAAGGTTTGGGTTCCTGTCGATTCCGACGGTCGAAGGAAGCAGTATCCCTTTATTAACCATAAAAATCAACGTAAAATGAACGATATAAGCGACTGCCGCAGTGATAAAAATAACTTTTTCAAACAGCGATTTCGTCCTTTCCGACAAAAACAGCGCATATACATCCCCAAAATATTTACTAATCCCCCCCATAACTCTAATCTCTAAACTCTAATCTCTAAACTCTAAACTCTAAACTACCTAAAAAGCCCTTCCCTCGACAGCAAATGATCCAGATTGGCTACCCCCCACCCGATTACTGCCATGACGGTTGCGGCGTGCTGCTGATATTCGGGAATGCTTTTAGTATAGAGGTCGCGTTCCGTGTGCCAAATCTCGCGATAGTTGAAATTATATCCTTTGATGTCGCGCTCCGTCAATGCGTTTGCAGGGACGCCCTGCACGGAAAAAACGGTTGCATCCGTACTTCCAATCCGCGCGGGTTTCGTAAACGGGCCGCCCTTAATGACTTCAAACGGTATTTCGGGATTCATTGATTGCAGCGGTTCGCAAATACGGACAAAATCGTCATACATGGCTTCCGAAACGGTGATGCTTACAGGCGCCAGCGGACCGCCGTCGCGGTTGAAGAGATAGGATATTTTATCTAATTTTTCGGGGTAGGCAGTAGCCCATGCCTGCGCGCCAAGCAAACCGAACTCTTCGGCGGCAAATGCGATAAACAGGATGCTTCGTTTCGGCTTTTTGCCTGTCTGCGCAATCAGGCGAGCGGCTTCCATGACCGACGATGTACCCGAACCGCAATCAACGCCGCCGGTTGAGGCGTCAAACGAATCCAGATGACCGCTGAATATCACGTATTCATCGGGATACTCCGTTCCGCGCAACATGCCGATAACGCTGTGATATTTTATCGGACCCATTTTAAAATGGTTTCGTATGTCAAACTCCAACTCGAAAACACGCCGTTCCTCAACCATTTGCCTGATGACCTGATATTGATGTCTATCTAATTTGATGTCGGGTATTTCGGGCAGGCGATCGAATGTCATGGCCGTATCTTTCACGACGCACCGGTCGTAAAGGGCGGATAGCGGAACGGGCGCCGACTGAATGATTCCCAGTATACCTGCTTCGCGCATCTCTTTGAAAAACAGGGCGGGCGTATTATCCGTCATCGCAATCAGCGTGTCACTGCGGTTATTAGACCGGTTATTCCGCATGATTTCATCATTTTTCTTTTGGATGGAATCATTTTTTGCGATGACTGCTGCCCGCAACGAATCCCCGCGCGCCGAATAATCGATCTCCCAGCCTGTATTTTCGCCTGTAACAAGTACCCAGGCGCCTTTCAACGCACCGCGCATACTTTCCAGCTGGCTGCGGCTGCGCGGCTCCATCAGGACATGTCCGCGCTGAAGTCCCTTGGTTCCGGATGAATAGGATGGCGTCACAAAATGCAGGTTCATCGCCTGTTCGCCGCCAAGCATCCTCCCGAACCAGGGACCGCGATTAAAACCGACATGCATCGTACCGGCCTCGTGAAGCTCCACTTCAAGCCCCCATGACTTGAACTGATGCGCTACCCATTCCGTAGCATTCGTATAGGCATCCGAACCGACAGGACGCCCCCCAAAACGATTGGTTAGAACATCTAAATGATTCATTACCTGATTATTGGTACGTCCCATTTCAACAATCTGTTTAACAACAGCATCCTGTGCGACGGAAACAATAACGACCGTCATCAGGAAGAAAAATACAAACTTCAATTTCCTCATTTTTTTCTATTTTATCTATTTTTATCCCTTTATCCCCTTTTATCTATATTTATCCCTTTTATCCCCTTTATCCCCTTTTATCTATATTTATCCCCTTTTATCCCCTTTATCCCCTTTTATCTATATTTATCCCCTTTTATCCCCTTTTCATCAAATCATAAGCAGCACGCGCCGCTTTTTCCATTATCACATCTTCTCCGGGAACTTTTTTATTTTGCATCACGATGCGCCCGTCGCATATCACCGTGTCCACACAACTCCCGTTGGCCGAAAATACGAGGTTGGATATGAAATTGTGATTGGGCGTAAAGGCCGGTGTATTCAAATCAATCAGGCAGATATCCGCCGGGCATCCTTCTTCGAGACGTCCCGCATGAATTCCGAGCATATCAGCGCCTGTTTGCGTTGCAGCATGAAATACTTCATGGCAGGTCAGCGCTTCCGGGTCCTTGCGCCATGCTTTGCCCAGCAACGAAGCCAGCTTCATCGCTTCCATCATGTCTAAGTTATTCGACGACGAACAGCCGTCCGTTCCGATCGCAACGGGAATGCCTGCGTCGCGCATTTCCGTAAATTTAAACTGATAGCCTGAACCGAGTTTCATGTTCGACGCCGGATTATGAACAACTTTAGCCTCACTGTCTGCCAAAATCCGGATTTCCTCATCGTCAACATACAGCACATGCGCCAGTACCAAACGCGGCGACAGGACGCCCAGCCGGTGCAGATAGCGTACAGGCGTCGTGCCGAACCGTTCCACGCACTGCTTAACTTCGTTTTCGGTTTCCGCTATATGTGTATGAATATACACATCACGCTCCTTTGCAAAATCTGCCGTCCACCGTAGCAACTCGCCCGAAACCGTATAGATGGCATGAGGCCCTAAGGCATAACGTATTCGCTCGCTATAGGGAAATGCTGCGTTGAATCGTTTGAGTATATTTTCTTTTCTTCGCGATGTCAGTTCCGGTTTGAAATGGTCAAAACAGGCTTCCGACAGGACAGCCCGCAATCCCGTTTCCTCAACGGCCTGCGCCGTGGCGTCCAACTGGTGGTACATGTCAAAAAACGCGGTTGTACCGCTTCTTATCATCTCAACACAGGCGAGCTTGGCGCCCCAGTAGATATCCTCATACGTCAGTTTCGCCTCGTTGGGCCAAATCTTTTCCTCCAGCCAGGGCATCAATGGCATATCATCGCCAAAACCGCGAAACAACGTCATGGCTGCATGGGTGTGCATGTTTATTAGTCCCGGAATGACGGCTTTCCCTCGACCGTCTATAATCGTAGAGGCGTGGTTGGCTGCGTTTTCGGGTTCTGTAGGAACAATCCGGTTTATACAGTTGCCATCGATATGGATATCGGTTGGCTTTCCGTTCAATGTAACTGATTTGAGGAGTATGTTCATTTTGTATAATCCCGATAGAACCCCGCCACCGCCCCAACACAAGTATAAAACCTGTCAATACCGAAACTCTCATTCGGCGAATGTATCGCATTCCGCTCCAGCCCGAACCCCATCAATACGCTCTTGATACCCAGCATTTTTTCAAACGCGGGAATAATGGGAATACTTCCGCCTCGACGGACGGCCAGCGGACGTTTTCCAAATGCATCGGCGATACCTTTTTCCGCCGCCTGATAGGCAGGCAGGTCTATCGGGCAGACATAAGCCTCTCCGCCATGATGATGCGTAACCCTAACTTTTACATATCCGGGCGCCACACGGCTTATATAATCCATGAACAGTTTGGATATTTTTTCCGATTGCTGATGCGGCACAAGGCGGCAGGATAATTTGGCAAACGCTTTCGACGGAAGAACGGTCTTAGCCCCCTCGCCCGTATAGCCACCCCAGATCCCGCACACATCAAACGACGGACGGCAACTGTTGCGTTCAAGCGTGGAGTATCCCTTCTCACCGAAAAGTTCTTCCACCTCAATGGCTTTCCTGTATTTTTCTTCGCTGAAAGGAACCTTCGCCAGCATTTCCTTTTCCGTTGCGGAAAGTTCTTCTACATCATCATAAAACGAAGGAATCGTGATCCTGCCGTCCGCATCCGTAATATCGGCAATCATTTTACAAAGAATGTTGACGGGATTTGCCACGGCGCCTCCGAAATGTCCCGAATGTAGATCGCGGTTCGGTCCCGTCACTTCTATTTCCCAGTACGACAAACCGCGTAAACCGGTCGTCAGAGAGGGTATTTCCTCGCTAACCATGCTTGTATCCGATACAAGGATGACGTCGGCCTTCAGCAAATCCTTATTTTCTTCGCAAAAAGACGCCAGACTTGTCGAGCCGATTTCCTCTTCGCCTTCCAGAATAAACTTGACATTACAATTGAGGATACCCGTCTGTAAAGCCGTTTCAAAGCCTTTTGCCTGAATCATCGCCTGTCCCTTGTCATCGTCCGCGCCGCGCGCATAGACACGTCCGTCGCGTATTTCCGGTTCAAACGGATCGCTCTTCCACAATTCCATCGGCTCCGGCGGCATGACGTCGTAATGTCCGTAAACAAGCACGGTCTGAGCGTCCGGCGAGCTAATCCGCTCCGCATAAACAACCGGATTGCCCTTCGTCGGCATCACCTCCGCACGGTCAAAACCCGTGGACAGCAATAACGCCTTCCACCGTTCGGCACACCTTATCATATCCGGTTTGTGTTCCTGCTTTGAACTCACCGACGGTATGCGCAACAACTCAAACCACTCATCCAGAAAGCGTTCCCTGTTCTTTTCAATATACGTTTTTACTTCCATAATAATCGAGATTGTATTTATTCCAAGTTTTTTCTATTATCTCATTGTTTCCCAATTCTTTAATGCTATTTACCTGTTGCAATGTCAAACCGTACATTTTATAAACCAAAATGTCGATTTGTTGTTGTTCAGCGTCAATCTCAATTGCTTTTTTGGCGAGAATTTTATCAACAATGTCTGCAATCTGTTTTGATTGCTTTTTTGTGGGTTGATAAATAGGGATTTGCATAAGCGGTTCTTTATCTAATTGATAATTATCGCCTTGCATTTTTCCGTTATACTTCAACCAATAAGCAATCAGTTTAGAATTTAACAAGCCTGTCAGATATTTAAGGTTGAAACGGCTGGTCTTAATTATATTTACAGCCATCATTACATATGCCTCATTTTTAGTATAAGAAAAAATTGGCAAGTCAGGACACTTTCGTACTGCAAATATTTTTTCTCCCTTTTCAAAAAGAGAAGATTCTCTTTCCCAATGTAGATTATAATAATTCAATCTCCCATTGCGATTTTCTCTTCTATCTTCCATTATTTCTCTATATTTATCTAAATGAGAAATCAAAGTAGGGGCATCTTCTGCGTAATTTTGTTTTGTAATGTATAAAATTCTTTGATTTGTTTTATTAACAATGTATCTATCAAGATTTTTCGCTTCAATTAATGGTTTAATATATTTTCTTTCGTTTTCGGGTAAATTGAGAAATTTATTATCGTCTATAACAAATACGCCATCTCCAACATTGATATTGTATTTAATCCTTTTTTCCCGTGGTATTTTTGATAAATTCCGATTATTAACAACATCCGGATTAGGTACTATTCCCTGTGCAATTTCATCTTCTTCAAAAAATGTTCTTTCTACAATACTTTTTTCCATACCTAAAATTTGCTCAAAAACAGGTTGCCGGTTTTCTTCCCAGAATTTTAAATACCCTTCTTTGTATTTTTCTTTTGATATAGTCGGTTGAAATTTTGTAACACGATTATTTTGTTTATCATTCAACATGGATTCAACATCTTCTGATGTTGCTTTTGATTCCAATTTTCTGTAATCAAAGGTATAATTATCTGTTGCCGTGTCGTTTTGAAATTGCATTATCATTGTTTGAATATTGGCGCTATCGAAGACCATAAAACTGCCAAAATCAATAAGTTGATTGATTTTAGTATTATCAATTACAAATTTTCGTAATTTACTTGCGCCAGCATTCGACACCCAATTGTTTGTCGCAATAAACGATAAAAATCCGTTGGGTTTGAGCAATTCTATTCGTTTGCAGACAAACATATACCACAAATCCATTTTACCTTCATAAAAAGGGTCATTTTTGTAAGGTTTGAATACTTCTTTTCCCTCTTTCCCTTCTTTTAAGTATGGAGGATTTCCAATAATTAAATCAAATCCTGCAAAAGTACCGTTGTCATCCAGCACTTCCGGAAATTCAAAACGCCATTCAAAATTTGCTTTTAGTTTGTCATTATATCTTTTTTCAAGTGTGATAACTTTATCTGTCAGTTCGGCAGTTTTGGTTTTCCAGTTTTCCGTTTGAAATTCTATGAAAGTTTTTGCGGCTTGCGTATGTTCAAATAATTCTTCTTTTGCTTTTACGAATGCTTTGTAATCCTTATCGTTGGTGTCGGCAACAGCGTATAAAACATTTTTTAACCGTTCTATTTCCCTTGTTGTTTGCGCCCTTGCCGCTCTGTCGGAAATGGTTTTATAGAGCGATACCTGCTTTTGATATTGATTGATATACTGCCTTTTAGTTCCCAACGAACCGCTCATCGTGGTATCGCGTAGCGGAAATCTGTTTAACAGTGAGTTTCCGCATTTTATATTGATGTCAATGTTAGGCAATGTTTGCAATTCATCTGTACCTGTTTGATAATACGCATTTTTAAGCAATTCAATCCAAAGCCGTAATTGGCATATTTTCACTGAGTTAGAATTAATATCCACGCCAAATAAGCAATTTTCTATCAGTGTTTGTTTTTCATTAAAAAGTGTTTCCTGTATGCGTTGGCTTTCCGTATTTTTTGGATGATAAGAAAATAAATCGCCGTCTTCGTCTGTAATTACAAGCTCGTCATTTTCAATAATTACATTATATTTCAATCGTTTATAATCTTTGTCGGCTAAAATTCCAAGTTTTGATTTTATAAAAATCAGTTCGTTTAATGCTGAAACAAGGAAGTGCCCGCTACCAACGGCAGGGTCGCAAATGCGGATTGAATTAAATGTGGCGTTTGCTTTTTCAATATCTTCCCTGTTTGTTCCAATGGCATTTGCCAAGTCGTCTAAATCATTGCAGGATAGATTATTTATTTCGTTGAACTTTTGAACAACGGCTTTACTGATTACTTCACGGCACATATACATTGTTATTAAAGTGGGCGTAAAAACAGAGCCGTCTTTGTAACCGTTGATTTTTTCAAAAATCAATCCGAGAACTGAAGATTTTATAATGGATTTTTCCTGTTCTCTAATTTCTTCGTCTGTATCGTTGGCAAAATCGTAAGCATCAAGAAAATTCAATAAATAAGCAAGCGGAGCGCTTTTTTGTTTCTCTCTCAGTACCGAATTGGAATAAATGGGCATATTAATGCTATTATTCAAGGCATCAATAGAAATTGTTTGTTGTTCTAATGCTGTTTTTTCAAACAACGAACTGTTGAGATATGGAACATATTTATATTGCTCTTGTGTAAACCCGGTGCGTTTTTCTTCTTTAACGGCAAGCGCTTCAAAAAATAAAACATCCAAATCACTGAAACAAGTAATTTCTTTTGCTGTGAGAAAGGCCAAAGATTTGTCTTTTCTGAATTTAATTATTTGTGCTTCAAGAAGTTTTGTAAACAACAAACGATTTATCCAGGTGATGGCAAGCTGTAAAGCAACTTCAAATTGTGCATCTTCTTCTTTTTCGCCAAACTGTTTTAAATCTAAGTTTACCCATAAATTTTTTGCAGAAATACGGTTAATAATATTCTCAATGATGGAACCCTCGTTGCGTTTTTGCTGTCGGGAAATGATTCGTTTGTTGTTTTTTTCAATTTCTTCCAAACCTAAAATCCACAACAATTCGGAATAAAACTTTAAGTTTAACGTGTTGCCGCCTATTTCGGCAAGTGGTTGTTTCAGTAAATTCCGGGGCGACAAAAACTTATACAAAGCAACAATTTCTTCATCGGGCTTTCCTTTATAGTCGTTGATATTGAAATAGGTAAAGGTAATTTCGTTTTTAATTTTTTCAATTTCGGGGCTTGCAATATCATTGTAGAAATCTTTGGTTTGAGTACCCGACGTAGTTCTGTTTTCAAACTCCACAAAATCGCTTATAAGTTTCGCGTTTTTATAAAAATATTTGTCAAACTCTTGTGCGTCAAAGATAAACCACTCGTAATTATTGGTTATTATCAGGTTTCGCAAATGTATATTGCCGACGGTTTTTCGCTCTCTTAAAAAATACAAAACAAGCTCCTGCATTGATTTTTTGTTCAATTCTGAAACAGTTACCATATCGTGTTTGTATTTTGGCGCTTTGTATTCGATCAAAACTGCGATAGGGCTTGTCGGATTGTTTTCGTTATGAATAACCAAATCAATAGTTCCGCTTGTATTGACATATTTTCTCTTGTAAAAAGTGTCTTTGAAAAAATCGCGGCACAAAAGTTTATGGTGTTCTTCTCGCTCCTTTTGTTCCTGTTGTTCGACAACCGACACAAATCTCTCAAACTCTTTTTTGAAAAGTTCTAATGGCTCTCTATCAACTTTTTGTTGTTTGATATCCGGCTTTAATGTCTGCTTAATTGATTTCCTGTTCTTTTCCATTTTTTAATTGTTCATCAAACCACCTGAAAAACTCCCGTTGCCATACAATGGCGTTCTGCGGGCCAAGTATCCAGTGGTTTTCGGTTGGGAAAATCAGTAGACGGCTTTCGATGCCAAGCATTTGCGCCGTGTTGTAGGCCGCCATTCCCTGTGAATAGGGCACGCGGAAATCTTTTTCGCCGTGAACAATCATGATGGGCGTATCCCAGTTCTTAACTAACAAATGCGGTGAATGGGTATACGAATTTTGAGCGACTTTATTGTCCCTGTCCCACGGCGCGCCGCCGCTTTCCCATTCTTCAAAAAACATCTCTTCCGTCGTGGCGTACATCAATTCCATGTTGAATATCCCCGAATGGGCAAAAAACGCGCGGAAGCGTCCTTTATGCGTGCCCGCCATATGAAAAACGGAGTACCCGCCATAACTTGCGCCCATAGCGCCGAGGCGCGCCCTGTCCACATACGGCTCCCGGGCAATCGCATCTATGGCCGAAAACAGGTCCTGTTCTTCCTGCGTACCGTGGTTTTTTGAAATGGCGTCATTCCATTCCTGTCCCGAACCGGAAGTGCCGCGACGGGCGGGAACGACCACAATATACCCCTGCGAAGCCATCAGCATATAGTTCCACCGATAACTGAACGAGGGTCCCAATACGCCCTGCGGACCGCCGGTACACATCATCAATACAGGATACTGTTTCGATTCATCGAAATCGGGCGGATAGACAACCCACGTCACCATCTGCTTGTTATCGGTCGTGGTCACAAATCGTTTTTCAACTGTCGGCAGAATCAATTTATCTAACAACTCTTTATTAATAAGCGAGATATCTTCACCCTGTCCGTCCGCCGGCGTTACGCGGTATATTTCAGCTGGATTTACCGACGTAGTGCGGGTAGCAATCAGCGCGTCGCCAGCTATCTGTACGTCCTGATAGCTGTGATTGCCGTCCGTGAGGCGGGTTATCCGACCGGTCGAAAACTCCAGCTTGTGAATCTGATGCGCTTCCTGATAAGGCGCCGAAAAATAGATGGCGCTTCCGTCGGACGTCCATTTAATGGCGCCCGGACTGGCGTCAAGCGACTGCGAAATATCCTTCATCGCGCCGTTTGGCCAGTCCATGATCATGATGCGTTCCTTATCCGCTTCAAAACCGGCACGCTTCATGCTTGTCCACAATAATTTACCGCCGTCGGGCGAGAACTGCGGATTGTTATCGTATCCGGGCATATCCGGTGTAAGCAATCTGGTCTGCTTCGTTTCGAGATGGTACGCATAGAGATTTGAATTTGTCTGGAACGCATATTCCTTACCGGTCAGTTTCTTGCAGGTATAAACAATGGTAGCGCCGTCAGGGCTCCATGTCATTTCCTCCGTGCCGCCAAACGGTTTGAGCGGTGAATCGTAAGGCTCGCGCGGCATAATGTCTTCTACAGCCGATACTTTTCCCGACCGGATATTTCCAATATATATATGATTATAATACCCGTCTTTCCACGAATCCCAGTGGCGGTACATCAGGTCGTCATAGATATACACGTTTGCCTTGTCCAAATCCGCATGAATCTCTTTGCCGGTATATTTTTCCAGTTTCGTTGAGATGACAAAAAGTATTTTGTCTTCCGTCGGCGAATACAAAAACCCGTCGATAGATTCTTCAATGTCAGACACTTGCATTTCATTTCCGGAATCCGCATCGATATTCCACAGTTTCCCTTCGCGCAGGAAAGCGATGGCTTTACCGGAAGGCGTCCAGGCCAGCGAACCTTCACGCGCGGCCGTTTGCGTCAGTTGCGTTTTATTCCCGCCGTCGACATCCATAAGGTATATTTCTGCATTACTCCTGTTTTCCGGTATACTGTAATACGTTACCGTGTAGGCAATCCGCTTGCCGTCAGGCGATACGCACACATTCCCTACCCTGCCAAACGCCCATAACACTTCGGGCGTCATCTGTCCGTTTTCTATCTTAATATCAGGCTTCCCGATATTTACAACCTTTGAAGATGCCTGACTGCCATCCTCGCCTTTCTGCTCTGTGCAATTACTCGCCATCATTGCTGCCATAGTCATTAGTACAACTGTTTTCTTCATCATTATGTTATGTGTTTTAAAAGTGCAAAAATAGGAAAAATTATTTACACTACATATCATCCAATGATAAATGAACCGTTTCAATCCGGTAATCGGGTAGCAGTTTATGTTTAAGATGCGCTACTTTTGCAGCCAGCTGTTCCGGTTTTATTTTCTGTTTTTGCCGTTTCACCTCTGCAACGACGGCCTGATTTTTTTCTAATTTCAATGCAACGATATCAATTTCATTTTGATCGCCTTTCGGCTCCCACCACGACCCGATCTCACGATATTGATAGCTTTCGGCAAATTGCTGTTTGAAATAGCGTTCCAACAGTTTACCCGAATAGGTCGGATAGCCGGATTTAACGATAGATTGTAATCCCGCAAAATTTTTTATTTCAATCAGGGAACGATGACGATCAAAATAATTAAACCAAAAACGGATGAAGTTATCCTGAATTTCATACCGTACCGTTTGGCTGCCCTGTTTTGCCAGGACGGGACGCTGACGGACAATGATATTGTAGTCGTCAATAAGTCGTTTGATTTGTCCGCCGATACTCATGCCTCCCAGCGCCGACTCAATTTCGGGTTGTGTATTGATGCCTCCGGAAATAGCGCTTAAAATAGAAAAATAGATGGCATGGTTTTTACCGAATTCTTCTATCAGCAGGTTTTTTCCCTCATCGGTAAACGGTGAATTTTCCCGAATCATGAAAGAAATCATTTCATCTACACGCAATATGCCATTGTCGCAGAACATTTCAACATACTTGGGTATTCCTCCTGTGAATGAATACAATGCCAGCAAGTCATCATTCACATATTGCGGACGGAAGTCGCGCATAATATTTTTTAGCGTGGATAAATCGAACGGCGATAATTTGATGATGTTGTCCGCCCTGCCGAACAGCGGTTCTTTTGCGTGTTGGAATATTTTCCGAATCAATGAGTAATCCGAACCTGCTACTATCAGGTTCATACGGGATTTCTTCCGATAGACGTCCCAAATGTTTTGCATATCGCTGTAAACCGCTTCATTGATGTGATAAAACTCCTGAAATTCGTCAATAACGAGATTAAACGGCTTGTTAACAGCCAATTCCATCAGGTATTGGAATAATGAACGGAATGTTCGTATTTCATTCGGCACAAACGTGTCAAGCGCCTGTGTGATCGCCTGAATATATTCCGTACAAATTGTAGCTTCGCTTTTGCGTCCGACAAATAAATAAACAGTTGGCAAACCCTCAACAGATTTCATGATGAGGCTTGTCTTGCCGATCCGCCTTCGTCCTGTAACGACTGTCAGGCGGGAACAGTCATTGAATGACAGGTTTTGTATCCGCTGTAATTCCGCTAATTCGCTCTCCCGATTGTAAAATTTCATATGCTCCTTTCTGTTACGGCCGTAACGGTTACGGCGGTTACAAAGATAGGGGGAATTTTTTAATTCTGCAATTATTGGCGGTTTTAAGGTTGAAAGCCTTGTAATCGTTAGCGCGGGGCAACGCCCTGCGGATTGAAATCTCCCCCTCCCGAAAAAGACCTGCAAGGGCGGAATCGCTGTTTTTTTATTTAATTTTTTGATAATCCCAAATTAATTTATACCTTTGTGGTTTCTAAATAATTAGAGATATGGCACGGCAGAAAAAAATGGACATTCGGAAAATGGAAGGCGTTGAAATCGCCAACCCGATTTACGACGTGGTTTCAAGCATCTCATGGAGAATGTGCCTGTGGCAAGTTATTTCATTGAAACGTTTATCGGCGAGACGGTTGAGCATATCACCATGCTTTCAAAGGAAAGCACGCTGTTCAGGTGGTTTCGGTTAAATAAATATATTTAAAACACAAAGGACACAAAGTTATCACAAAGGACACCATTTATAAAAAATGGATACTCCATAAAAAAATATACTTTTTGAATTACGAAAAAAACAGACAGTTATGAAAAAACATGAACTGATCACGCGCAGAAAATTTATCAGTCGAACGGCTGCGGGCGCATCGGCAGTCGCCCTGACGCCGCTGACCTCTTTGATTGCCAAGGCCGCCCCGCTGCCGGCCTGGCCCCGCAACGCATCCGCATATAAATTCTATATGATTGGTCACGGGCATATCGATCCGGTATGGTTATGGCCCTGGCATGAAGGTATCTCTATTGTACACAGCACATTCCGTTCGGCGCTCGACCGGATGAAGGAAACGCCGGATTTTGTTTTCACTTCGAGTTCGGCGCAATTCTACCAGTGGGTGGCCGACAATGACCCGCAAATGCTCGCCGAAATCAAACAACGGATTACGGAAGGTCGCTGGAATGTAGTCGGCGGCTGGTGGGTAGAGCCTGACGTGAATATACCTTCCGGCGAAGCAATGGCCCGTCAGGGATTATACGGACAACTGACAATGCAGCGACTGCTGGGTATACGGGCGAAAGTGGCTTTCAATCCGGATTCATTCGGACACGCATGGACATTGCCCCAGATATTCAGCCTGCAGGGGATGTACAATTATGTGTTCATGCGTCCCGGCCCGCACGAAAAGACAATACCCGCCGACCTGTTCTGGTGGGAAAGTCCCGATGGCGCACGGGTTCTTACCTATCGCATTCAGGAAAGTTACAACGAAGAACGAAATGTAAACCGGCGAATAGAACGTATCCTCGAAAAAAGCGACGCGCAACCTGTGAAATCGTTTATGGCATTCTACGGAGTGGGCGATCATGGCGGCGGCCCGACGAAAACGGCCATCCAATCCATTGAAACATTGAAAAACGAAAAAGACGCCCCGACCGTGTTTTACAGTACGATCGACAAATATTTCAACGATATGCGCGACGATAGAACGCTTGATCTGCCGGTAGTGAAGGACGACCTCCAGTTTCATGCCGTCGGCTGCTTCACCGCCGACGTGGAAATCAAGAAAAACAACCGCCTGGCGGAATATGCCTTAGTCACAGCCGAAAAAATATCGGCGCTCGGCATGGCGTACTGGGGCGCGCAGTATCCGAAAGAAAAATTTACAGATGCATGGAAACAGGTTCTTTTCCTGCAATTCCATGACAGTATGGCAGGCACATCTGTGGCAGATCATTCGCAACACGCCCGCGAAGGTCACAATTTTGCCCTTAATATCGCACATAGCGCTACGGCGATGGCCATTCAGAAATTGGAATGGCAGATCGCATCGGAAGACCCCGAATCGGAGTATGTGGTGGTGTTCAATCCACATGCGTGGGAAGTCAGGACAAACGTGGAATATGACCTGAACAACAAACCGAATCCGCTTGTAACCAATGAGCGCGGTGAAACGCTGCCCGCACAGATTGTGCAGGCGCAATCCGTCACCGGACGCCGCCGCTTTCTGTTCAACACGACCATTCCGGCTATGGGCTACCGTCAGATACGCATCAGAAGAGGTGATAGCGCCTCCGAATCGAAGGTAAGCGCCAGTAGCAACAGCCTCGAAAACGAATATTACCGTATCACCTTCTCGTCTGACGGACAAATCGGCATTTTCGACAGGGAAACAGGCAGGGAAGTATTCAAAAACGGCGCAACAGGTTGTAAGGGCATCATCATCGACGATCCAAGCGATACATGGAGCCACGAGGTTGTGGACTTCACCAAGAGTATACCCGGCGCATACAATTACACCACCCAAGGCGAGATCGGCGCGTTCGGTAATGCAAAAATGAAAATAATCGAAAACGGCCCGTTACGCGCAGTCATGCGTATTGAAAGCGCTTACGGTGATTCCGGGATGACGATCGACTGGCTGTTGACGGCAGGCTCGCGGAATATTGAAGCCCGCGTAACGGTCAACTGGCACGAGAAACTGAAAATGCTCAAATTCTCCTTCCCCGTAGACGTGGAAGATTCCAAAGCCACTTACGAAATACCGTATGGGCATATCGCCCGTATAGCGGACGGTAAGGAAGAACCCGGCCAGCGCTGGATTGACGTGACCGGCCGTCAGGGCGCAAACACCTATGGATTAACGGTATTCAACGACGCTAAATATGGCTACAGCATCAATGAAAACGACATGCGTATTACGGTTACCCGTTCGGCTCCCTACGCGCATCACGGACCGGGCAAGCTGGCAAATATGGACCCGGAAAACAAAGCCTACTGGCAGGATCAGGGTATCCAAACCATGCGCCTGCTGCTGACGCCCCACAGGGGAAGCTGGCAGGACATCAACGCTCCGCGAATTGCCGAAGAGTTTATTGCGCCGCCTGTGGTCATCTATCAGGGTATCCACGGTGGAAGCAGGAGCAAATCAGGATCATTCATGTCGGTCGACGCGCCGAATGTCATCGTTTCTGCCATCAAAGTATCCGAAACGGGTAATGACGGCATCATGCGGTTAGTCGAGACAATGGGCAGGGAAACAACCGTAACGCTTCAGTTTCCCTCCGCTTCCTTTCAGCGAAGCGAACAATTGAAAGCATTTGAGATCAAGACCTTACGGGTTAGTCAGCAGTCCGGGAATTTTAGCGTCGTTAATATATTGGAAGAGTAAAATTTTTATGATGAACATAATAGGAATAGATATTGGAGGCACGAAATGTGCCGTAACATACGGGAGAGTCGGCGACGATGGAAGCATTGAAATCGCTGACAAAATGAAATTCGACACAACCCATGTGAACGAAACAGTAGATAACCTGCTGTTTACAACGTCCGAGATCATGCAAAAACATGGATTGGACTCACGCAACACGTCGGCTATCGGCATCAGTTGCGGCGGGCCGTTAGACAGCAAAAAAGGCGTGATCATGTCGCCGCCCAACTTACCCGGCTGGGATAACATCTCCATCACAGAGCGCTTCGAGAAACGTTTTTGCGTCAAAACAGCTGTGCAGAACGACGCCAATGCCTGCGCGCTGGCAGAGTGGAAATTTGGCGCCGGTCGCGGCTATGACAACGTCATTTTCATGACTTTCGGAACCGGCATGGGCGCCGGATTGATTCTCGACGGACGCCTTTATGCCGGTACTAACGACAATGCCGGCGAAGTGGGACATATCCGTCTCGAAAATGCAGGGCCGGTAGGTTATGGAAAAGCCGGTTCGTTTGAAGGATTTTGCAGCGGAGGAGGCCTCGCGCAACTGGCGCGCGTCAAAGTGATGGAAAAGTTACAGATGGGCGAACAGGTTTCATTTTGTAACAGCCTGAACGAATTGGACGCCCTGACAGCCAAATCCGTAGCCGAAGCGGCAGATAAGGGCGACCTCCTGGCGAAGGAGATTTATCGGGAATGTGCACATTATCTCGGAAAAGCCCTGTCGATACTCATTGATGTGCTGAACCCCGAAGTCATCGTACTCGGAAGCATCTACTGTCGCGCACAAAATCTGATTGAACCTGCGATGCAGGAAGTCATTGAACGCGAAACCATCATCCATGCCCGCAGGGTCTGCAAAGTCGTTCCGGCAGGATTGGGCGAAGCCATCGGCGACTATGCCGCCCTGTCCGTTGCAGTAAACGCGATAATTAATTGAAAAATGAATATTATTTATGCAAAATAAACATTCTCTTACAGCAGTTTTGCCCGTGATGTTCGGCTTTTTCATCATGGGCGTCGTCGACCTGATCGGTACGGCTATCAACTACGTAAAAGTCGATTTCAGCTTGAACGACACGACGGCCAACCTGCTGTCGCTGTCGTGTTTCCTCTGGTTTCTCATCCTGTCAATTCCAACAGGTATCCTGATGAACCGTCGCGGACGAAAAAACACGGTACTCATCAGTTTTCTTTTTACGGTGGTAGGGATGATGATTCCGTTTTTCGTGTATAATTACGGTATGATTATCGTTGCCTTCATATTTATAGGTATCGGCAACACAATCCTTCAGGTAGCATTGAATCCATTGGTTACCAATGTTGTTTCCAAAGAAAAACAGACGGGAACGCTTACGCTCGGTCAATTCGTGAAAGCCATTTCATCGTGGTTAGGCCCCAACGTTGCCGCATGGCTGGCAGGAACGACGCTGGGATGGATTTATGTATTTCCTGTTTTTGGGGCGGTTACCTTATTAGCCTGTGTATGGCTTTGGGTTACGCGCATCCACGAAACCGAAAAAAATATTACGGCATCTTTTGGCGCAACCTTCGCCCTGCTGAAAGACAAAAGGATACGGGTATTTTTCATCGGCATTTTAGTACTGGTAGGCGTGGATGTAGGTATGAACGCCACATTGCCTAAATATCTGATTGAAAAATGCGATGTAATAAATGATATATCGCAGGCCGACCAGTTGAAAAGTTATTACTACTTCATTGTCCGCGCAGTGGGCGCTTTTCTGGGTGGAATCATCCTGATGAAAGTATCCGAACGGGTATTTTATACCGTAAGTGCATTACTCGTACTCGCAGGGCTTATCCTGATGCTTTTCAGTTCGTCGCAGGTAAGTATCCTGGCCGCTACGGTCATCATCGCACTGGGCTATTCCAATCTGTTTGCCATTATTTTCTCTTTAGCATTGAAACACTTGCCTAAAAAAGCAAACGAAATATCGTCCTTGCTGATCGTCGGCGTATCGGGAGGCGTAATCGCTACGTTCCTGGGCGTGGTCTCCGATGCTTTCGGAACGCAATGGGCTGCCATAGCGATCATCGTCGTCATATGGCTGTATATGGTCTGGCTGATCAAACCGATAAGCGCTAATAAATGAACATGAAGTCTTCATTTATGAATGAGCTTGTAAAATATGAGTTTGAACTGCTTTTCAGGCATTATCCCTCTTTAACGGTTTGCGCGGATAGTGTATCCGGCGCTTATCAGTTGCTGAGTAACTGCTATCACCACAGGGGATTGATAATGGCTTGCGGCAATGGCGGGAGCGCATCCGACGCAGAGCATATTGTCGGAGAATTGATGAAAGGCTTTAAAATGAGACGTCCATTAAGCGCTGAACAGCTTCTTTTATTGCAATCCGCTTTCCCTGACGGGAGCGATTATTTCCCGGAAAACCTGCAGCAGGCAATTCCGGCCATTTCATTAGTTAGCCAGACGTCCATTAATACTGCTTTCGTCAATGATGTGAAACCTGAAATGGTTTTTGCGCAATTGGTTTTTGGTTACGGCAAGCCCGGCGATGTACTCATCGGATTGTCCACATCAGGCAATTCAATCAATGTAGTTAATGCCTGCAAAGTTGCGAAAGCTTTGGGAGTCAATACGATTGGTTTTACCGGGGAACGTGAAAGCCGGCTAAGCGAAATTTGTGACGTTACAATCCGCGTCCCCGCGCAGGAAGTGTATCGGATACAGGAATTTCACTTACCTGTCTATCATACGCTTTGCGCGATGCTGGAAATCGGGGCGTTTGGGGAGATTAGAGTTTAGAGATTAGAGATTAGAGATTAGAGTTTAGAGTAATGAGATTTGGGAATTATAAAATTATTCTCGCATCCAATTCACCGCGCCGCAAGGCGTTGCTGGAAGGATTGGACATTGATTTTGAAGTCCGTGTGATTCCAAACATCGACGAATCATACCCGCCGGAAATGCTGCCGGAAGAAATACCTGCCTATATCGCACAAAAAAAAGCAGATGCGTACCGCACATCTGTTCAACCCGACGAACTGATTATTACAGCCGATACTGTCGTCGTACTTGACGGCGAAATCATCGAAAAACCGTCCGACAGGCATGAAGCCATGCACATGCTACAACGTTTATCAGGACGCAAACATCAGGTAATCACCGCAGTGACGCTTACGACAGTCGAAAATCAAAAATCCTTTTCAGTCACTTCAGCGGTAGACTTCGCCATCCTCACTAACGAAGAGATCGAATATTATGTCGAACAATACAAACCCTACGACAAAGCCGGCGCTTACGGCATCCAGGAATGGATCGGATACATCGGCGTATGCAGTATAGAAGGTTCATTCTACAATGTCATGGGTCTGCCGATCCAACGGTTATATCAGGAGTTGAAAAGTTATATCAATTAATTATTTGATAAAGCTTTTTGCAATTCTGCGAGTTTTTTGGCTTGATCGGCGATAGTTTTTGCATTGTCAGCGAGCGCCCGGTCTTGATCTGCAATAGTTTTGGCATTGTCGGCGAGCGCCTGATCCCTGTCAGCGAGCGCCTGATCCCTGTCGGCAATGATTTTGTCCTTTTCAACAACAGCATCCTCCAGTCCCTTTATGCTGCGATCCCACATAACCTGTTCCTGGGAGCGCTCGTATATTTCTCTCTCTTCGTAACTTAATGCCGCCTCCTCACACTTCCGTATGGCACTGAATATTAATTCGTTTGTCGTAAACTCTTCCGGCAAATCTTTATGGTAGCCCTCTATTTCCTTCAAAAATCGCAACCACAGTATCGCCAGCTTTTTATGGGCAAGCGACCATGTTTCAGGAGTGAATTTGGGCAGTTCCAGTAAAATAAATTCCAGACCTTCCAAAACAACGTCGTGGTTTTTGGGATTCATGATTTTTAGCGTGTGATACCACTCTTTTCCTTCCGAAAAAGCGCTGTTTACCGCAGCAAGCACATAAACGGTCTGCAGGTTATGGAACTGCTTTGCCTCATCTTTTATCAACTTTTTGTCCATCTGTCTGATTATCGCCTTCGAACCGTTTACTATCAGCCGTTTGCGGAATATGTTCGTCCATTCCGATTGCATCTCTACGATAAATGCCCGGCCGTGGTTGTCGGTGCACCGTACATCGACTATCGAATTTTTTCCAAGCGGCGTGGCGGGAACCATTTCAGGCGACAGGTATTCAATTTCTACCACTTCCCGGTCGTCTGCCAGCGGTAAAAACGAATTTAAGAAACTGATTAATAACTCCTTATTTTCTCCAAATATTTTTTTGAAGAGAAAATCAACTTTGGGGTCTAAATACTTTGCCATAATATTATTACTATATCTTAAAGGAATACTTCATCCCTTCGTTGGGTTGAACGAGGAGATTTTCGACGCTGAAATTAACGTCGCCGCCGGTAATGCCGCCTTCCAGTCTGACTGTAATGGTATAAATGCCATTCGGCACAATGGTGTAATCACGGAAATATACCAGGCGCGTGTCGTGTTGTGTTTTTTTCAGGTGGAATGTCAGGTCGGAATTGTTTTTGACCGTGATGCGGACTGCATTGCCGGTTTTATCGACATTCACTATTTCCAGCGCATTTTCAAAAATTTCTTTCAGGTACTTCTCTTCGCCGATCAGGGTTTCATCGTTGTAGACTGCTGTGCGTCTTTCATTCAGCGCTTCGCGGATGGCTTCGGGCGTTCTGTTACGGGCGAAAATAAGCGTCATAGGCCTGTGTTTGCCGAGGGCAATGGTCGGCATGGGACCGTGAACATCCGTATTGCCAAGCATCGTCAGTTTCTTTTCTATACACCAGCGGTGCGCTTCTGGGCAGTAATGTCCGCTATTGACTACCTCAATCCCGTGCATCATTCCCTGCTGCAGCAATTGGGTGTGTTCGTCGAACCACAACGTGGTATCGGGCTGTTGTGCGTCCCAGCAGGGATGATTCCAGAAGATGAACGCATTTTGCGCCTTAGCGGCGCGATAGGCATCCATGTATTCGGGAACGTCCAGCGCATCCGAATTGGTAAGGAAGATGGCATTCGCATGTCCCGGAGGCATGTTTCGGGTAATCTCGCTACCTTTAATCAGTATGATGCCTCTTGCATCGGCTGAGGTTTTAGCGATCTCGTATGAGCGGTTGTGTGTTGCAATCAGATCGTCGCTGTGTGGCCGGTATTCAATGTGATCGGTTATCGAAATGGCGTCAAGTCCCTCGCGATAAGCCTCGTCGACACGAACTACAGGCCATACCGAACCATCCGAAAAATCGGTGTGCATGTGGAAATCGCATTTCAGGGTAACATAACCGTTCAGGTCGGGGATTGCGATTTTTCCTCTAACCTGCGCATACATAGGCAGCGAAATGGTAACTGCCAAAAATAATACTGAAATTTTCTTCATTTTAATCATAAGTTATCAGGTTAATAATTGGCAAAGATACAAAAAAAAAATATCTGTAAGTTATTTTTCCTTCTCTTTGCGCCACTCCACCAAACTTAATTCGCGGTCGGAGACTACGTCATAGACTTTGATTTCGTACACGGGATTCACATAGACGTGAAACCAGTAATTAGTTACAAAGCGATCTTCCATATTACTGCCTGCCTTGATGGTATAATAAGGCTCCGTATCGGAAGGAATACCGGCTGTCATGATGGCAGCGCGCGGAAACTGCATTTCGGGCAGCGCTAAAATGTCGTTCGTGTATTGTCTTTCCACAGGGTCGCTGATTTCGACATACGAAGCAAGTTTGACTTTTTCTTCCACCTTCAAAATCATGGCGATATTGATGCGTTCGATTTCGGTAAGTTTGCCCGTAACGTCGCTCGATTGAGGGGAGTACCACTCCTGATCAGCGAAATAACTGCCAATTTCGGTGTTGAACCGGTATCCGTAGCGGGCAAATATTTCGTTGCGCATAATTCTGAGGTTCGCGTTCGCGGGGTCGCCTGTATACAAATAGATTTCGGCGTCGGTCATCAACCGGACAGAAGCAAGCGGGTAAACGCCCGGCGGCATTCCCGGAGCGCTTTCGTCTAACCGCTTAAGAAAGATGAGCGGCTTGCTTTCATCCTGTACCATATAAACCTCATCATCATCCTCTTCGGGCATCGTCATCGGGATAAGTATAAGCCCTTCGAGCGAGCGTGCCGCCCGGTATGCCTCGCCGCTGTTAAAACGGAGTATCGGCACGGGGGAGTCTCCATACTCTTCAAAAAAGGTAAAGGAAGTTTCGCCTGCTGAGAACAGTCCCGTAACGGACGATTTTTGGGCGTTGAAGGTAATGGTTTGGCTGCTGCCTTCGCGCGAAAATTTACCCGGAAGGAGGTAGTTGAAAAAGTTTGCCACATAAAGGTTGTGCAGGTTGCCGTCGTATTTTCGCAAGAGATTGGTTACGTCTCCGGTTTGGCGGTTTTTAAACACCAGCAGGGTATCGCGGTTGATGATGCGGTATTCGACGACGTCGCCTGTTTCTTCATCCACCTTCATATTGCCCTCTTCGTCTATCAAAACCGCTATGGAGTATCCCCCTTCGTGCGTGGTGCCGCCGCAGAGGAATATTTTGTCTCTGTCGGCGGCGTTGCTGTTTCCGTCATCATCTCCCCAACAAGATGTGAAAAATGGGCGATAACCCACCAATCCGTCTGTCCAGCCATTCAGGTTTTGGTACGGATCGGGATCGTCCGTAAGGAGTTGCCTTCCAAAGAGTTGCACCATGACACGTTCCTTTGCCGAGAGCGTTGGTAGCGCGTCAAGCGTTGATGGAGCGTCTTGCGCTGATTGGGCGCTCTGCTCCGACTTTTGGTTGGAGGTTCGCCCGCTACACGACATTGCCAAAATAAACAGCGCCGCGATTACTATAAAAAATATAATCTTTTTCATCTTTATATAAATTTTCTCTAATCTCTACTCTCTAAACTCTAAACTCTATCAATATATCCCCCCCATGCTGTCCAATGCGATGCCGGTGATACAGGTATCGTCGAATTTGTCGCCCGGATAGACTTCGATGATTTCAAAAGTTAAATCGGTTTGATAAACAACGGGGGATTCGGGCCAGTCGTATCCGTTTTTGGCGTCCGCAGGTTTCACAAAGATGCCTTCGGGGGCGATTTTTTTTCCCGAAACAGCAGGAAATATCTCCAGACCGTCCGGAAATGTGAATATTTGCGGTTTGATAACGTCTGCAAGATGCAGGTCGCACCAGTGTTTGTTGTTTACATACATCCGCAGGATTTTGACGCGGGTATTGTTCTTCCATGCAGTTTCATCTTTGGCATAGCCGTTGACAATCATCACCTTGGTAAAGCAGGGGCCGTCCGGTCTTTCGTACAGCGCCAAAGTCCGCACGCGCATCGCTATGCGTTCGCCAATGCCGTATCCTTTGACTCCTTCGCACCACGTTGTGGAACGGTCGCCTCCCACCGCTCTATCCCTGTCGTTCCGCAGGTTATTGGCATCGTAACGGACTGTGCCTGATGGCGCTAAGGTGGACGATGCGGTAAATTGCTCTTCGTACTTCCAGTAAGCATCCCACGAACTGTCGCCGCCCGTAACAAAATTTTCAAAATGATAATATTTACCGTTGGGGTCGCGATGAAACATATAGGCATCCTCCTCTTCATCTTCACCGAAGGGGCGGACAAATTCTGCTGTTTCAACGGGCGTCAGCGTCGGGGGAGGTAAATCGCTTATGCCGTTTTGATTCAAAACTTTTGTGTCCGCCATTACATCGGGTACAATCAAAAGATTGTCCGGAATTTTCGACTGCGACTGTCCCTGTCCAAACGCTGCCGCCAAGATAATCAGGGCGGCGGTTGCAAAAATGATTGACTTTTTCATTTTGACTGAAAATTGAATAACTGAATAACTGAATTTTAACCTCTAATCTCTAATATCTAATATCTAATATCTAATCTCTAACATTAAGGTTTTCGGTTAATATAATATTTTCTTCCCTTGTTTTTTCCCTCCTCTCGTAAAACGCCAAGTTCTACAAAGCGGGCAAAGTATTTCTTTACGCTGATATCGGATTTGTTTGTCAATAGTTGGGCGCGATAGTTGGTTATTTCGCCATTTTTATCAAGGTAGCCTGCAATCTGTTCCAAAAATTCCAACTCGGTCTTTGTGAGTTTATCGGTATTTATATCGGTAAATATATCGGTAATTTTGCGAACAGGCAGTTCTTCCAATGCCTGCAAGATGGCATGGAGCATAAATTCGATAAACACTTCGGAATCGGCGGATTTTTGCGCTGTTGACAAAGCGTCGTAATAACCCTGCTGATTTTCAAACACAACCGTTTCGACAGGTAACCACGCAAAAAGTTCGTTCCATTTCGAGAGGATAAGCGTTTGCCATAATCGTCCAATCCTGCCGTTGCCGTCAATGAACGGGTGTATAAATTCAATTTCAAAATGTACAACCGAACTTTTCACAAGCGGATGTATATCTGTTTTTCGCGCCCAAGCAAATAAATCGGTAACAAGTTGCGGTACAAACTGATAGCCCGCTCCTGCATGAACAAGTCGGGCGCCATCATATACGCCAACGCCCTGTGAACGAAAATGTCCGGCTTCTTTTACCAATCCGGCAGTCATCAACTTGTGCGCTTTTAGAAAATCCTTGACATTAAATGGATGATAATCAAAAAGGCACTCGTATGCCAGATAAGCGTTTTTCACTTCCTGAATTTCATGTGGTAAACCCAGAACCCGCTTGCCTTCAATTATATCGGTAACCTGTCCGAGCGACAACGTATTGTTTTCTATCGCCAAAGACGACTGAATGGAACGCAGGCGGTTAATCTTCCGCATCTGCAAGTTTCGGCTATATTCGCCCGAACCTTTCAGTTCGCCCACTTTCTCGGCAATGCGGGCAACCAGGTCGATGGCTTTCGCGCTGATGGTGTAAGTTGGGGTGTTCATGTTCATTTCAAGTATTTTAAAGCCAGATTTATCAATGCAAAACAACGTTGGTAAAAATAGTCGTAATAGTTATTGTCGATTATCTCTTTTTTATCTGTTTCATGATGTCTTATTGTTTCGATAACTTTCAGGTCAGTATCTGTTGCTTCGTTGATTTTGGGCATATTTTTTTTTTGATAGCAAAGGTACGATTTTTTTTCACTCCCAACCCGTTGGTCGCCTTGAAACATCTATGGCTATGCCGGTGATGCAGGTGTCGTCGTATTTGTCGCCCGGATAGACCTCCATTATCTCGAACCTGAAATCGGTTTGATAGACGTGGATTTTTACTTCGGGTTCTCTTTTCACAAGATCTGCAAATTCGCCTTCGGCAGGAATTTCGATGCCGTGTTTTCTGGGGAATACCTCCAGATCGTCCGGCAATTGGAATGTTTGCGGCTTATCGGTGTCGGCAAGGTGGAGGTCGCACCACGTTACCGCACGATTTCCGCCGCCATCCTCCGCGTCGTTTAGAAGATTTTGGGCATCGTAACGAACAATACCGGTGGGCGCCAGCGAAGAGGTTGCCGTGAACGATTCATCACACCAGCGAAGCGCCCACCATCCGTTTTAATACAAAGGATATAGCAATCGCCTTTTCTGTCTATCACTCTGTTGCCTACCCGCTGACCGGAAACAATCAGCAAAGAGTCGGGTACAAAAACAGCATCTTTTGAGCGCTGCGACCTTCCGCACGATACCGCCGAGATGAGAAGGGCGGCGGTTGCAAAAATGATTGACTTTTTCATTTAAATAACTGAATAATTGACTTTACATTAGTGTTAAAAATTAATGTTTGGCTTTCCGAAGGGAAGCAATATCTGAATAACTGAATTATAACCTTTAATCTCTAAACTCTAATATCTAACCTCTTAATCAATAATTCCATCAAAATAGATTTGAGAGATGGCAGTATCGTCATATTTATCGCCTTGATATACTTCGAGAATTTCAAATTTCAAAGTCCATGCCGGCAATTGTGCATACTTTCCGCTGTAATACCAATCGTCGCTTTCGATATCGGCAGGTCGTTTGTAGCCAATCGGTTCAAACTTGAAAATCTGTTCGTTACTACTATCCTCCAAATGCAAAATGGCAAAAGGTGTATCATCGACATACATTTTTAGTTTTTTCACGCGGGAGTTTTCGCGCCATGTTTTATCAGTTTTTACATAGCCGTTGGCAATCCTGACCTCGGTAATTCTTGCCATTGTATGCTCGAAATAATAGATGATGTATTCGCCTATACCATACCCTTTTACTCCTTCTACCCAAGCAGTGCTGAGATTCCCGTCATGGGCGTTTTCAGGAAGATAATTAATAGTGTCGTTATTTGATTTCAAATACGACGAAGCTATAATGCTGTAAGAGCCTGTGTTATAATACGAATGCCAGGGGCTACACCCATCGCATCCACCATAGCCGATAGAATGATAATACGAGGAAGGAACTGAAATATCGTACGCTTTAATAAGTTGCTGTATGTCTTTGGGGATTTTCTCAAAATCATATTCGAGTTCTACCCAGGCATCCATAACTTTTTGATAGGCGGCTGCCACTTTGTCGTTAAATTCCCTTCCGAATGTTGGGTATATATCTATTACTTCGTGTGAAGATGAAGCTACCCAAGCAGTAGTTGTCTTAGGTTGCCCCTGCCCGAACGATACCGCCGAAATAAGCAGGACGGTGGTTGCTGCTAAAAAAAGTCTCTTTTTCATCTATCTTTATCTATTTTTATCCATGTTTATCAATCTTTATCCTTATTATCTTTCCTGACGTATTCGCCATCCATGCTCACCCCCTGACCAAAGTCAAGCAGGTGGTAGTTGTCTGTACCGGTTACAAAGAGTTTGTCCTCTTTGAAGACAAAGTTGACAGTTACCGTTTCACCGCTGTTCTCCTCATCGTTGTACTCAAACAGCGCGGTATCAGTCGCCGTAAAGTGCGCTGTTTTTTCCTCCAATTCTCCGATATGGGCTGCGCCGTAGGCGTTTATAAAGATGCCGGAAAAGGAGAAGACAAAGTTTTCAGGGGTTACATCGGTGATTATAATTTCCGCGGAAGGGTCATCCGTTTTATCTTCCGTTCTGACCCATTTTCCTGCTATCTCCGTGTTTATGAATGTCTCCTCGCGCTGGCTGCGCCAAGCTTCCAGACTTATTTCGCCTGCATTGAAGTCATATACTTTGATTTCATACGCCGGTTCCACATATATATGAAAGCGGAAATATTCTGCCAGATGCGTCTCCATATTTTCACCTCCTTTAAAGATATAGTAAGGTTGTTCGTCAGAAGGGCCGATAATAAACACTGCCGAAGCATTTTGAAATCTCATTTCAGGTAAGGCTAAAATATCCCTGCGGATTTGTTCCTGCACGGGGTCACCGGCGTCAAAAGGCTCATCTTCTGCATATCCATTATAGTCATAATAACTCATTTTCATTTGCGTCGGATAGATGCCGTCTATTTTCGCTCTCTGTTTGTTGGAGGGATTTGGGGAGGGGCCTGCCAAAGTTTGAATTACAACAAAACCGTTATAAACAGACACTTCAAATTCATGGTCTTTTTCCCTGTATCTGAAACGGTTGTCTTTGAGTTGGGCGGCGCCCCGGATATCCGCTTTCGCCGCTTCTATTCCGTTGTATTCTTCAACATAAAGATGAAAATCAACATAGTCCTGCTTTGCACCCGTCCTGATTTGGATACGGCGGGTTTCCCATTCGCCGGTTGTATAGCCGTAATCGCCTGCAACCATGTCTGCTGCCGGCCAAAACGGAATGGCGCGGTTTACACTTTCTCTCGAACGCATGTCTAAGTATTCACATTCGGGATAAAGCGTGTTGTAGAAAGCGTTGGGGTGCTTTTTGATCGCTTCCTCCATTGCGGGCGGTATGGCTGTCAATTTCATATCCATATTCATTACGCCGAACATGGTGGACAACCAGGCTGCCTGAAACCTGTCGCCGTCGATGCGTCCGCTCAATTGGGCGATCTGACCGTCTATCACGCCGCTTACGCCGTTTACATTTCCGTCTTTGTCAATTGTTCCCATAATGGGTACGCTGAAGCGGTCCTGAAAGCCATGGTCAATGAATTCGCCGCGGAATACGTTACCCATACGCGCAAAAGCAATCTCGCCGCCACCGTAATCCTCTTGCAAGCAAACCCAGTATTGATGCTGCGTTACCGGCTGTTTTTGTCCGTTTCCGCTGCCGCAGGCAACGAGCGCCATGGCAGCGGTTAGCGCTAAAATAAAATGTTTCATTTTCATTTTTCTTCCTTTACCCATTCATTTCTCATTCCTTTACCCATTCGTCCTCTTTCAAATACCATTTCGGGCCTTTCTCAAAGCGACTGCCGTTCCATACACGCGAGGCCATCACGCTATTTTGCATGCCGTAATAATCGCTGTCGTCGTATCCGAAAATGTCGGCGCGCACCTTGAAACCGTCGTTATCAAACTCACTGTAACGTATCGTTTGTTTGTTTCGATTCCAAAACGCTTTGGCTTTGTCAGCAAGCGCGGGGCTTTCAAAAAGCGTTTCGTCAATCACTTCATCGACTGTAACGGGATCCATGGGACGTTCAATCTCGGTAAATGTCTTTGCTTTGAAGTCGTAACGGAGCGTTTTGTCCGATTTGGTCGTATAGCCGTCCAGCCCCGAACCGTACTGAACGATTACTACCGCCTTGCTGTCGTCTTCCTCCAAATAATAGACCGCCATCTCCCACAGGTCGTAATCGCCGTCGCCCGAAAAGATGTTTTTAATCAAATGATTATCTTCAAACGGGACATAATCCTGCATATTGCGTTCTCTGTGCGCCGCAAAGACGTCTGCTTCGATTCGCTGTTCTTGAGTTTTCAGGTATTCGGGCATGACCGATTCGGGCAAGCCGATAAATATTTCAAAAATCATCTCTTCGCCACAGTCCATATCGCCTGCTCCCGAATGTTCAAAACCAAGTAGCGAAAGTTCGCCGTCATTCAGACTTATGTCCATAATATTGCCGGGCAGTTCATCAGGGTTGATATGAAACGCGCTCAGTATCTCCGCTTCCGTAAAATCTTTGTCGAAAATCAACCACGCACATTGCAACATCCCGCCTTCCCAGCTCAAAGATATGCTTTCCAACTTTGGATGCACCTTCCTGACTAAATGCTTGGGAAATTCGGGTCCTTCGTAATATTCGTCGGTACCGTAACAGGCGGAGCCTTTGTTTTCGTAGTCCGTGAGCGAGCTGTTGAAGCGCTCGTCGCGATGTCCAAACGTCTGTTCCATCATGCAGCCAAATTCATCCGCCGCCAT
>Ga0082212_10001216_pt1 | contig 37902 bp, 24 predicted proteins | sample TergutNt197P3_FD_71548 | JGI IMG/M metagenome (GOLD analysis project Ga0082212, IMG submission 71548) | Neocapritermes taracua P3 segment gut microbial communities from Petit-Saut dam, French Guiana - Nt197 P3 | ecosystem: Host-associated > Arthropoda: Insects > Digestive system > Gut ...
AATGCTTCTGGCACCGTTAACAAGGCCGTTGCGGTTAAGGTAACCCAAAAACTTGTTAAACCTACTATTACGGGTGGCAAGTCAAAAGTTACTTTAAAGAAGAACTATAAAAAGACCACCATTGCCTTTAAGGTTAAAGGTTTTCCTGCTCCTACGCTCAGCATAACAAAAGCACCTAAGAGCATTGCCAAAAAGATTTCGATTTCCAAAACAGGCAAGCTCACTATCAAAAAGGGTATTAAGCTGGGAACCTATAAGATAACCATTACGGCTAAGAACTCGCAAGGTAAGGCAACAAAGACCGTAACCATCAAGGTTAAGAAATAGCAGGTACGCTCAGGTGCGCTCGCGCACATGAGCGTACAAAACCCCCCTGCCTCGGCTTCGCCGAGGCAGGGGGGTTTCTCTTTACTCGCTATGAGGCTTTAGTTCGAGCAACAGGAACAGTCTGCTCTCGCACCCAAGCTTATCTTTACTCGCTATGAGGCTTTAGTTCGAGCCTTGTCCGAGTTGTCCAAAAATTGCACCAAAGCCACCCATGTTATTGATGATACCCAAAACAACAAAAATGACTACGATAACCACCACGGCGATGAGTATCATGCGGATTATGCCGGTTATGCTGCGCAAGCACCCACCACCTGCCACACTGGTTACCATGTCCATAACCTTTTTTTCGGTATCGGTGGTATTGTCCATAATTACGCGCGGCTGCTTGGCTTGCTCCTCAAGAAACTTCTCTGTTTCAGTTTTGGAAACGAGGTCTTTGATGAGCCATTTGTTGCGACAAAAATTGCACATAACTTCACCTGTTTTGGCGTCAAGCAGTTTGTAGTCGCTCGAGCCACACTTAGAACATGTAACATTGCTTTCTGTCATGTCTTTATCCTTTCAAAAGAGTTGGATTCTGGCTTCAAATCCAGGTTCTCTCCACCAAAAACTCCACCTTCGCCTACCTGTCTACCAATACAATGGTCGGGATGACTGGATTTGAACCAGCGACCTCTCGGTCCCGAACCGAGCGCTCTACCAAGCTGAGCCACATCCCGAAGCTCCAACGATAGTATACTATAGCAAAGCAAATCGCAAGCAAATCGGGCGTAGACACAAATAACGGTAACAGAAGACGCATTGTGGCAAATTATTGTGTTTTCGTGTGACAAAGAGCCCATTTAGTGGTACCCTATCACTTCACGTTGAGCGCATTGTTTGGCTTTTGAGCACTCGGCGAGAGCTAGTAGATAAACGCTTTGACACAAAGTCTTAAACACAAGGGTTTTAAGGCGTAGGTTTAGGAGGTCGCACTATGAGCTCACTGATAATTGGTATTCCGGCTGCTGGTATTCTCGGTGGCATTGGTGTGCCCGAGCTGCTTATCATTCTGGTGGTTATTTTGATCATTTTTGGTCCAAAAAACCTGCCAAAGTTGGGAAGCGCTCTTGGTCGTACGGTTAAAGGCGTGCGCGAAGGACTTGAGGGCGTAGACGAACTTGATAAGGGCGAGTTTGAAGAGTTTGAGGAAGATGCTCCTCGCACAAAAAAGGCTGCTGAAAAGAAGTCTGGGGAGTAAGAGTACGGCAATCATACGGCGCGGCAGGTGTGATGTAGGTCGCACGTGCCGCGTCGCTTTATGCAACCGATGAGGAGAACACGCGAATTATGCAAAAAGATATTGTTTTAACACCAGAAGGACGCGAGAAACTTGAGGCGGAGCTGCAGCACCTTGAAACAGACCGTCGCGCAGAAGTTGGCGAGCGTATTCGCATTGCCCGCGAGTTTGGTGACATCAGTGAAAACTCAGAGTACGACGACGCAAAAAATGAGCAGGCTTGGCTTGAGAGTCGCATTACTGAGGTAACACAAATACTGGCAAACGCCACAATTGCCGAGGCTCCCAAACGCTCCAATAAGGTGTCGGTAGGCAACGTGGTAACCGTTGAGGACGGCAGCGGTGCCGAGCGCGTCTTTACCATTGTGGGCGCTGCAGAAGTTGACGTTGAGCAGGGTCGTATTTCTAACGAATCACCCGTTGGCTCCGCACTGCTTGGTTCAAAAAAGGGCGATACCGTTACCATTGAAGGCCCAACGGGCAAGCAGACCCAGTTTACTATTTTGAAAATCGGCCGTTAAGAGCGGCGTTGATAGTATGGATACCACAGGCGACAACACAAATGCCATCGTAGATGACCCTATTGAGGTGCGCAAGGCAAAGCGCGAGGCTGCTCTTACCAAGGGACAAGAACCGTACGCCCGTATTTTTGAGGGCGCAACACACGTCGCACAAATTGAGGAACAATATGCTCATCTTGAGGACGGCATAACCACTGAGGATACCGTGCGAATTGCCGGCCGTGTTATGGCGGTGCGCAATCAGGGCAAAGTTGCCTTTGTTGTTGTGCGCGATGCCACGGCAGACCTCCAACTCTTTTGTCGCATAGACGACTTGGGCGAGGAGGCTTTTGCATTTGTAAAAGACCTCGATATTGGCGACTGGGTTGGTGCCGAGGGTCTGGTTATGCGCACACGTCGCGGGCAGCTTTCGGTTGCACCAACAAGCGTTGAGTTGCTCACCAAGGCACTGCGCCCCTTGCCTGAGAAGTTTCATGGTTTGGCGGATAAAGAAACACGCTATCGCCAACGCTACGTTGATTTAATTGCGAACCCTGAGGTTAAGCAGGTTTTTGAAACACGCTTCAAGATTATTAGTGCTATGAGGCGTGCAGCTGAAGAGCGTGGCTTTTTTGAGGTCGAAACTCCCATGCTTCACCCTATTCCGGGCGGCGCAACGGCACGACCTTTTATTACCCATCACAATGCGCTCGACAAGGATTTTTATCTCCGTATTGCTCCAGAGCTTTACCTTAAGCGTTTGTTAGTGGGCGGTTTTGAGCGTGTGTTTGAAATCAACCGTTCGTTTCGTAATGAGGGCATGGATCATTCTCATAACCCCGAGTTCACCATGCTTGAAGCGTATCAGGCCTACACTGATGTCAACGGCATTGCAGATTTTACGCAGGCACTTATTGTGGCGGCGTGTGAGGCAGCGCGTGGCGGCGAGCAGCGTTTTGTTTTTCAAGAAACTGAGGTTAATTTGGAGGGTGCGTGGAAGCGTGCCACCATGTGCGAGCTGGTGAGCGAGGCTACGGGCACCAACGTAAACTTTGACTGTGAGCTTACCGAGCTTGCCGCTCTGGCAAAAACTCATCATATAGAAGTTGATAAGGCTTGGGGTAAGGGCAAGATAATTGCTGAATTATTTGACACTTTAGTAGAATCAACGCTTATCCAGCCAACGTTTGTGACCCAGTACCCGCTGGAAACCTCTCCGCTGGCTAAGAAAAATGCAGAAAATGACCAAGTTACCGACCGCTTTGAACTCTTTATTTGTGGTCGTGAATGTGCCAATGGTTTCTCTGAGCTGAATGACCCCGTTGACCAGCGCGAGCGTTTTGCCGCTCAGATGGAGGCGAAGGCAGCAGGGGATGAGGAAGCCATGGGTTATGATGAGGACTATATCCGCGCGCTAGAGTATGGCATGCCACCGGCAGGAGGCGTGGGAATCGGCATCGACCGGCTCGTTATGTTCTTGACCGATATGCCCTCTATCCGCGATGTGCTTTTGTTTCCGCATATGAGAGATGAAGCGTAAGACGAAGCACAAGGATGAAACGTAAAAACTAAGCGTAAGAACGAAATGCATAAACGAAGCGCAAGAACTGAGCGTAAGAACGAAATGCAAGAACTAGTCGAAGCAGCGAAGCGAAGCAACGAAGCATAAGAAACGAGGCAGAACATGTCATTCGAACGATTTACCGATAAGGCGCGCAGCGTTTTGGCTTTTGCCCAAGAGGAGGCGCGTGCGCTTAAGCAAAGCAATGTTGGCACTGAGCATTTGCTGTTGGGTTTGCTCAGGGAGCGCGACGGACTTGCCGTTCAGGCACTTAATAATCTCGACATTGACTATGACGGCATGCTTAAGCAGGTCAAAAAGCTCATTGAGGGTGCTGATGTAGCGCCCACCGGTCATCTGACCTTTACGCCACGTGTTAAGCGTGTGCTGGAGCTTGCCCTGCGCGAAACCATGCAGCTGGGTCAAAACTATATTTCAACCGAGCATTTGTTGTTGGGCATTGTGCGTGAGGGCAATGGTGTTGCCATTCAGGCGCTTTCAGAAATTGGCATCGACGGACAAATGGTGCGTGCTGCCGTTATCGACTTGCTCCACAAGTCTGCCGCTTATGCAGGTGGCCCAGATTTTATGGAAGAAGATGCCGCCAGCCAAGAGGGCGAAAGTATCCTCAAGGAGTTTGGTACCAATCTTACTAAGCTTGCCGAGGAGGGCAAACTTGACCCCGTAGTGGGCAGGGAAGTTGAGATTGAGCGCATTATGCAGATTTTGAGCCGCCGCACTAAGAATAATCCCTTGCTGTTGGGAGATCCTGGTGTGGGCAAAACCGCCATCGCCGAAGGGCTTGCACAGCTGATTGCTTCTGAGCAGGTTCCCGATATTTTGCGTCACAAACAAATTGTTACGCTCGATGTTCCTGCCCTGGTTGCAGGTTCAAAGTATCGTGGTGAGTTTGAGGAACGCCTTAAAATGGTTATCAAAAGCGTCAAAGACAACGGCGATATTATCTTGTTTATTGACGAGATGCACACGCTTATTGGTGCGGGCTCTGCCGAGGGCTCCATAGACGCTGCTGCCATTCTTAAACCGCCGCTCTCGCGCGGCGAGATACAGGTTATCGCCGCCACCACGCTTGACGAGTATCGCAAGCGCGTTGAAAAAGATACTGCGCTCGAGCGGCGCTTCCAACCGCTCACTATTAACGAGCCTTCAACCGAGCAGGCGGTCAAGATTCTTACGGGCTTGCGCGATCGCTATGAGGCGCACCATCGGGTGCATTTTACCGATGAGGCTTTTGAGGCTGCTGTTAACCTCGCCGACCGCTACGTGCAAGACCGCTTTTTGCCCGATAAGGCCATTGACGTGATTGACGAGGCGGGTGCGCGTATGCGTATTCGCAACATGACTATTCCAACCGACATTCATGTGGTTGATGAAAAACTGCGCGACCTGCGTGCAGAAAAAGACGTGGCGGTTAATACCGAAAACTATGAGAAAGCTACCAAGCTTCGCGAAAAAGAAAAAGTATTGCTCGCCGAGCGTGCTGAGCTCGAGAAAAAATGGCTTGCCGACAGCGAAAAAGAAATCGCCAACGTTACCGAAAAAGAAATAGCCGACATTGTTTCGATGTCAACTGGCGTGCCGGTAACAGATTTGACCGAGGCAGAAACCGAAAAGCTCTTGCGCATGGAAGACGTGTTGCACGAGCGTATTATTGGGCAAGAAGAAGCGGTAACCGCTATCTCAAAGGCTATTCGCCGTTCGCGCGCAGGCCTTAAAGACCCCAAACGCCCAGCTGGCTCCTTTATTTTCCTCGGGCCGTCTGGTGTGGGCAAGACAGAGCTTTCCAAAGCGCTCTCTGAGTTTTTGTTCTCAACAGAGGATGCTCTGCTCTCTTTTGACATGAGCGAATACATGGAAAAGCACACGGTCTCTCGCTTGGTGGGTTCTCCTCCAGGGTATGTGGGCTACGACGAGGGCGGGCAGCTTACTAAGGCAGTGCGCCAGCGTCCGTATTCGGTGGTGCTTTTTGACGAAATTGAAAAGGCTCACCCCGATGTGTTTAATATCCTGCTTCAGATTCTTGAGGAAGGGCGCCTGACCGACGGGCAGGGGCGTAAGGTTGACTTCCGCAATGCGATTATCATTATGACGAGCAACGTGGGCGCACGCGAGATTGCACAAGGTACGCAGATTGGTTTTTCGGGCGCTGATTCTAAACAAGGGCTTTCTGACAAAGAAATAAATAGTCGGGTTATGACCGAGATGAAAAAGCTCTTTCGCCCTGAGTTCTTAAACCGTATTGACGAAATAATTGTCTTTAAGTCGCTGACCAAAGAACAGGTTGCCGCTATTGTGGAGCTTATGGTTTCGGATTTGCGCGACCGTCTTATTTCGCAGGAGATGAGCCTTGAGCTGAGCGATAAAGCGTGTGCATATATTGCCGATGAAGGAACCGACATTGCGTTTGGTGCGCGTCCGTTGCGCCGTTCTATTCAGCGCTTGCTCGAAGACCCGATTAGCGAGGGTGTGCTTGAGGGGCGTTGGCAGGCAGGCACTATTATCACGGCTGATTATGACGGCAACGAGATAGTGTTCAAAACCAAAAAGGGAAAGATTCCTAAACCACGCAAACGCCAAACGCTTGCACGCGAAGCTGAACTTATCACGCCGATTTTTGGTGGCGTGCCGAGTAGTGTTATTGGTGGCTCGGGCGTTGCTGGTAGTGCCGGTGGGAGTGGCTCAGGCGGCGGTTCAGGCAGCGGCGCGGGCGCTGGCGGTTCAGGTAGCTCAGGCAACAGCAGCGCTTAGGGCAGAGAGGGGACAAACATGAATGACGTACACTCAATACTTCCGGAGCGTGACGACAACTTCTTTGACGGTGTTATAAAAATGGTCGCCTCTGGCATGCCTTTGCGTGAAGCAATCGACATGATTATCAGTGCCCAGAATGGCGCGCTTATCTGCATTGGCGATGTTGAAAAGGTCCTTATGCTGGGCAACGGTGGCTTTAAGATTGACCAACCCTTTACACCGCAGCGCCTCTTTGAGCTTTCCAAAATGGACGGCGCTATTGTGCTTTCAGAAGACCTCAAACAAATTGTGTGCGCGAACTTTCATCTGAACCCCGACCCTGAGATTCTTACGCCAGAAACCGGTATGAGGCATCGCTCGGCGGCTCGCACGAGCGCACAAACTGATGCAACCGTAATCGCCATTTCAAAAAGGCGTGTTCAAACTACCTTGTATCATACGGGAGAAGCGCTCACGCTTGACTCTGATGCTATCTTGCTTACAAAGGGCAACCAAGGTTTGCTGGCGCTTCAAAATCTCAAAAATACGCTTGAGCGTGCTTCGATGCGTTTGAGTTTTCTTGAACTGGACGACATTGCAACCGTTGCCGATGTTACTAATCTCATCAAGCGTTATTGCACGCTGCTCATTATCGCCGTTGAAACCGAACGCTACATTAACTTCTTGGGAAGCAACAGCGGCTTGCTTCGCAACCAGCTTGAGGAAATTGTGGGAGGTATGGTGGACTCGTTCATGCTGGTTATTCGCGACTACGCTGTTGACGATTCCAAAAAAAGTATCGACGCCATCGCCAGTGCCTTGCTTGCCGCAGCACTTGACGAGGACGCTGCTGGCTCTACCGGTGCTGCTACAGCCGCTGCTGCTGGTGCTACCGGTTCTGCCAGTGCTACCGCTGGTGCTACGGGCAGCACTGCACCCGATAATGCTGCTCCAGCAAAAACGGTCATGGAACTTTTAGGTCACACGCAGAGTTATGTTGACGAGGATCATATTTCTCCGCGCGGCTTTAGAGCTATCTCACGCATTTCGATGCTTGATGAGGTTGCTGTTTCCAAAATTGTCGAGGAATACGGAAGCCTCAGTGCTATCGTAAGCGATTCAAAAGACGGCTTTGACCGCCTTGAGGATCTAGGCGTAGACAACGTGCGCGCCATCGCAAAAAGCTTCATGCAGCTCCGCTCTACGTTGTAGTCAGTTCGAGCGGCAAGTGCAAACGTCGAACCTATAAAATTCAAGTAAGTTTCGCTCGCAAAATCTAGGGTGGGGGCGTATAATAATGTCACGCTGAAGTGCGCGCCAAAACAGAGAGCAAAGCACGGGAACGTGTTGTGAGCTTGGGCGCATTTCTGCACAGTTTCGTCGACGAAAGGAACGTCCTATGAATACAAAAACTTCGTTCTTGCCAAAACGAACCATTGCCATTCTTTTGGCGTTGGTGGTAGCGTGTTCAGGTTTTCTCGCAGCTCCCGCAACAGCTTTTGCAGCATCTCCAGAAACCACTGTTGCAAAAAGCGAAACGGTGGCTGCTGTAAGCGAGGTGCTTTTAGCAACAACCGCAGTAGCAACCGCAACGGAGCCCTTGGCACTTGAGCCTTTGGCAGCCAAGAAATACAAAGTCACGCTCACAATTAAGATGGGAAAACAGGGATGCGTTTGTCCATTTCTCACCTTAACTAAGGGCAGCAAAAGCTACTATTCACAAGTGGTAAGTAAGTGGTATATAGACGGCAGGCTTGAAAGAGATCCCTTCACAAGGTTTTATAGTCCTGGCTGGGATTTTAGTAAGCACAATATAAAAATTGTTATGACTATAAAAGTTCCCAAAGGCACGTACAAGGTATTTCTTAATAACGGCAAGAAAACCAAACAACTAGGCACGGTAAAAGTTAAAAACAAAGCAGTAAAGAAGACAAAGAAGTTTGCCTAGGGCCTACACAATGTTTGACCTGCAGGGCTTTTGCTGTCTAAGGAGGACGAGCCTATGAAAAAGATGAAACCTATTGCAGTGCTTCTTGCCCTGTGCTGCTCGTTGGCACTCTTGTCACCTCTGGTAGCCTGTGGTGGAGCAAGCGCTCCTGAGGCTCCTTCTGAAACAGCTACCGCTGAGGGCGAGCGTTCTTTGGATAATCCAGCGGATACCGTAGATACTTCAAACGTAAACCTTGCGGACTACAAGATTACCCTTTTAGGAGATTCCGTTATTCTTGGTGGCATTGATGAGGCCCAAGATGCGATTCCGGGCATTAACATTCTTGCTCGAACCGACCGTCAACTTGCAGATGAAGGAATCAAGGTACTCAAAGAAGAAGAAGCAAACGGAACGCTTGGCGATATTGTGGTTCTGGCTGTTGGAACGAGCTTTGTTGCTCGAGATGATATTGATAACGCTATGAAGGTCATTGGCACCGACCGGCAGGTTGTGTTTGTGACTGCTCATCGTGGTGCCGAGCAATACATTGAAGGCGTTAACACAGCGATACAGGGAGCTGCTGAGGCGTATTCGGCAAACGCTGTTGTTGCTGATTGGCATGCCTACGTACTAGCTCACCCCGACATAAAGCTTGCCGCCGACGATTGCCATCTTACCAAAACGAGCGCAGTCGAATACGCAAACGTAATAAAAGACGGCGTGCTTGTTGCTGCGGCACGGTTAGGATCATAACCGCATACGGTGGATAAGCTCAGCGACCAAGTAACCAGTCTGAGATGGCTTAACTCTATGCGCGCCTACGGCGTGTTGTTGGTGTTGGTCTATCACTTTTTCCCTGCGGTGCTTCCGGGTGGTTTTGTAGGCGTTGACATATTTTTTGTGGTTTCAGGTTACCTAATAACCTCGCTGCTTATTCGAGAGTTTGAAAGCAGCGGAAAGCTCAAGCTTCTTGATTTTTATCGACGACGGTGGCGCAGGCTGTTTCCAGCTATTTTGGTTATGCTGCTTGTTTTTGTGGCGCTCTCCTTGCTCATTTCTCCAGACTTTAGGGTTGATATAACACGCCAGAGTGCTGCAGCGCTTTCGTGGATGACCAATTCCTACGAGTTGGCCATGGGGCAGTCATACGAGGCGCAACTTTTGCCCCATCTTTTTATTCATACGTGGACGCTTTCTATAGAGATGCAGTATTACCTTATCTGGGGAGCAATTGTTTTTGCTGTGCTGTTGGTGTTTGGTCTTGTGGGGCGTGCGACAAAGAGGCCTGGTGGTTCAAGCTCGCAAAAGAGCTCTAGTGTTTCAGGCTCACAAAAGAGCTCTAGTGGTTCAGGCTCGCAAAATGAGCTTGCTGGAACGAGCACAAACCGTTCTTTACTCCTTCGCGTAACACTTGCTGCTATAGCCGTGGTTTTGGCGACTATCTCGGTTGTTGCCATGCAAAACGCCGCCGCAGGAGTGCGCGACCCCTCCGTTGCGTATTTATCCACTCTCTCACATCTCTTTCCCCTTATGATTGGTTCGATGTTTGCCTGTTTTGGCGGTTTTGCACCATATAAGCCCCAGCTCTCCGCACCTGTTTTTAAGCCAGTTTCGCTTGTTGTTATTGCTTTGGGTGTTGCAACACTGGCGTTTGTTGCGCTTACTTTCTCGTTCCAAGATCCGCGCACCTATCAGTTTGGTATTTTGCTGGTATCGCTTGTTGCGGCAGCTATTTTGTATCTGGCGCGTCTTTGGCAAGACCTCTCATCAAAGCCAGAATGGCGCTTTACCAACTATGTGGGCTTGCGCTCCTACAGCATTTACCTCTATCACTGGCCGCTTATGATTATCGCAACGCAGCTTGCCCAACAGCTGGGCGCAGCGCCTGCCGTGGCAGCACTGTGGGCAGGAGCTTTTGGCATACCGCTGACTTTTTTGGCTGCGGAGCTGTCGTATCGTTGGGTCGAGCAGCCCTTCCGCGTGCGGAGGAGGTCGGAGCGCGAGGACAATCTTGCGGGTAAACACGGGTCCGCTTCAAGCAAGCTCACTGGCAAACACGAGCTCGCTTCAAAACTACAACCGCTTCTTATCGCTAAGATTTCTACCGTAGTTCTTTTGTGTATTCTCTCGATTGGCGCGTTTATGAGCGCTCCTCAAATAACTAGTATTGAGGCAAGTCTGCGGCAGGGCGCTCAAAGCCTGAGCATCTCAAATATTGAGAATGCCTATGAGAGAACTCAGCAGGAGGTTGCCCATGAATAAGCACCTTGTAAATGAGAGAACTCAGCAGGAGGTTGCCCATGAATAAGCACCTTGTAAAAGTTTCGTGGGTTTTAGTTATAGCACTTACACTTGTCGCTGCCTTGTATGCTCTGGGCGTTCTCTCGTTTGCTCCGCACGTTACGCAAGATGATGGTTACGGAAACATCTATCAGGGCAAAATGGCGCACGGCGATTTTATTGGAGCGGTAGAAATTGCGTTCGCTGACGGCTCAAGGTGGACTGGCGAACTGAAAAACGGACTTTTTGACGGCCAAGGAACGTTTACCTCCAAAGACGGGTGGTCGTATACCGGCGAGTTTGAAAACGGAGAAGCGGTTGATTTTGCCGCTGGCACCTTTAGCTCCGTTACTGAATAGAAAAACGTACTTTTACGTGCTATTATAGAGAGAGAAAATGAGCAAAGCCTCTGCGAAGAATTGAGCGTAAAAACGAAGCATAAAGCAAAACTGCAAGACACAAAAATTTTCTTGCAAAAGGAGCATTTTATGGATAAGCCATACGTCAGTCGCCGTGCAGCTCAGTTGCTTGCCTTGTGCCTTTCAGCGACCCTTATTTTTGCGCTCGGCAGTACAACAGCTGCTGTTAACTCTTATGCATTAGACAATACTGCTACGGTTGCTGCCACGCTTGCCAAAGCGCCAAAAGTGAAGCCTAAAGCAGATAGTGTTACGGTTGTGGGAGATTCGGTTACCCTCGGTGCGCTGCTTTTTGCAAACCTTGAGGGTCGCATTGCAAACGCAAAAGGGGTCTCATGGTGCAGCGTTGATGCAGAGGGTAGCAGACAGCTTGCCGACGGAGTCAAGCTGGTTAAACGCCTCAAAAAAGCCGGTAAGCTTGGCTCAGTAGTGGTGTATGCACTTACTACCAATGGATCTTTTGATTACAAAGCTGCCAAAAAGGCGCGCAAAGCTGCTGGCAAAAATCGCTATGTCATTTTTGTGACGGGCTACAACAAAGGTTATGACTATCCCGCGCAGAGTAACGCCGCAATAAAAAAACTCGCAAAAAAGGATAAAAAGGTTTTTGTTGCCGACTTTGAAAAGGTTATGATAAGCCACGGAGGCAGCAGGGGTCTCTCCGACGGTCATTGTCACCTTAATGCGACAGGTGGGCGCTGGTATGGCGACACCATCATCAAAGCGATAGGTAAGGTGCGTGCGGCGAAAACAAAAGTCAACCAAGTAAAATATGGCAAACAGGCAAAACTTGCCACTGTGGGAAGCATCAACCTCGCGGTAGGGGATAGTTGTATGGCCTCAAGTTCCATTTGGGGAGCCTATACGAAAAATGCAAAACTCAGTTGGTCGAGCAGCAATGGTGCGGTGGTTTCGGTTGATGAGACGGGCAGACTTACTGCGATTAAGCAGGGGAGTGCGGTAATTACGCTTAAGAAGAATAATCCTGTTAAAGAAACCGTCAAACTTACGGTAAACGTTGTTGGCGAGCGAACTGCTGCACAAAATATGACGCTTGCGGTTGCCAAGCTCAAAACGTGGGCCTACAAAATAAACGTCAGCACCAGCACACAAGGAGTTACGGGCAGACCTGTCTTTTCTAGTTCAGATAAAACGATTGCAACGGTGAATCGTGCGGGAGTTGTGGTGGGCAAGAAGGCTGGTACGGTCAAAATAGAAGTACGTTACGGAGGTCAGACACAGACGGTAACGCTAAAAGTTGCCTGAGCTGGCGCGTGCTGATGGCTGCGTGAGGTGGCGCGTGCCGATGGGTAAGCCAGCGCGTGCTGATGGCTGCGTGCGGCAGTACAGAAAGTGATCTGAAGTACCGAGCGCACAACTGCGTGAGGCATCATCAAAATAGAAAGCAGTTAATTGACGAGCAACTATAAGGACTTGGCGAGCGACCATAAGGACACATTTTCAGGGTATCACCCCTCAGTGACTATGCTGTACTTTGTGCTGGTAATTGTGTTTTCCATGGTCTTTTTCCACCCCGTCTGTTTGGGCATATCCTTTTTGTGTGCGTTTTCTTATGCGTTTGTTTTGAGGGGAGCCAAGGCACTTCGTTTTAGCCTTATGTTTCTACTGCCCATGTTGGTGTTGGCGGTGCTCATCAACCCCCTTTTTTCTCATCAAGGCATAACGGTGCTGGCGTATCTGCCCGGCGGCAATCCAATAACTCTAGAGTCTGTTCTCTATGGGCTCGCGGCGGGCATTATGTTGGTAACGGTCATTTCATGGTTTTCTTGCTACAACGAAGTGATGACTTCGGATAAGTTTGTGTATTTGTTTGGGCGTGTTATTCCATCGCTCTCGTTGGTTTTTTCGATGGCACTGCGTTTTGTGCCGCGCTTTACCGAACACATTAAAGAAGTGTCACATGCGCAGCGTTGCATTGGACGGGATGTTACCCAAGGTGGGTTAGTGCAGCGCGCCAAGCAGGGCATAAAAATCCTTTCTAGTACGATAACCTGGGCGCTAGAAAACAGCATCGAAACTGCCGACAGCATGAAAAGCCGCGGATACGGGCTGGCGAGCCTGCCAAAACGTACTGCTTTTTCGATGTATCGTTTTGGCAGGCGTGATAAAAGGGCCCTTGTTTTTATTGGACTCTGCGCCCTGTATGTAGTTGTGGGCGCACTGCTGGGCGGTTTGACGTTTAGGTATTTTCCGTTGATTTTTATGGAGTGGACGCCGTATGCGATGAGCCTGTTTGTGGTCTACCTCGCCCTTTGTTTACTGCCACACCTAGTACGCCGAAGGGAGGGCAGCGCATGGGAAAAATCGCAGTGGAAACAGGAGCAGCAGCGGGAGCAAACGCAACAGCGAGAACAGGAGCAGGCTTAGCTACGGCAGAGGCAGCAGCGGAAGCAAGAATAGAAACAAGCATAACGTTCGAGGGCTTCTCTTTTACGTATCCCCATGCCCTCAGTCCTGCACTCTCAAATATTAACTTGAACATCAAGCAAGGCGAGTTTCTTGTTTTGTGTGGCCCTTCTGGTGGTGGCAAAACAACACTTTTGCGTTCGTGTAAGCCCCTGCTTGCTCCCTTTGGCACAAAATCAGGCAGGATTCTCCTGGGCACCACGGCGCTTGAGAACCTCAGCGAATATGTGGCAACCGCAACCATAGGCTTTGTTCGGCAAAGTCCAGAAAACCAAATTATTACCGACAAAGTGTGGCACGAGTTAGCGTTTGGTCTGGAGTCTTTGGGATATGACAATGCGACTATTCGCTTGCGCGTTGCAGAAATGGCGAGTTATTTTGGCATACAGGATTGGTTTTATCGTTCGACTTCAGAGCTTTCGGGCGGTCAAAAACAGCTGCTTGCTTTGGCATCTGTCATGGTTATGCAGCCGTCGGTGCTTTTGCTCGATGAGCCCACGAGTCAGCTTGACCCCATAGCAGCCTCTGAGTTTTTGGCAACGCTGGCAAAAATAAATCGAGAGCTGGGAACAACTATTATTTTGACCGAGCATCGGCTCGAGGAAGCCTTTTGTTTGTGCGATAGAGCGGTGGTTTTGGAGGAAGGTCGTATTCTCTGTGAGGGCACGCCCCAACAGGTTGCCGAGCAGCTGCGCACAACAAACCATGGCATGTTTTTGGCGATGCCTGCCCCTATGCGCATCTGGGCAGGAGTAGAAAATACCTTGCCGTGCCCGCTAACGGTGCGGGAGGGAAGGGAGTGGATTTCTCAGTTTGACGTTAAAAATCCTTTGCCCGCCCGCAAGTCTGCCCGCCCTCACCAAGACACCGCCAACGAAACACCTGCTATCGAGCTTAAGAATCTCTGGTTCAAATACGGCAAAGACTACCCTGATGTTATAAAGGACCTGTCTTTTAGTGCGTATGCTGGCGAGATAACTACTATTTTAGGCGGCAACGGCACGGGCAAAACAACCGCCCTATCTTTGATTGCGGGCATCTACCAGCCGTATCGCGGTACGGTCAAAATACAAGGACAGCCCCTTAGCGAGATACCAAAAGGCAAACTTTTTGACCACTGTTTGGCAGTGTTGCCACAAAACCCGCAGACCTTGTTTGTAGGAAAAACAGTCGAGGAGGATTTGCGCGAGATGCTTGATGGGCGCAGTCTGTCCAAAAGAGAACGGCAGCAGCAGCTGGACGAGGTGGTACAGCTGTGTTTGCTAACGGAGCTTTTACAGTCTCACCCCTATGACCTTTCTGCAGGGCAACAACAGCGTCTTGCTTTGGCAAAAGTTTTATTGCTGCAACCAAAAATCCTTCTTTTGGACGAGCCAACCAAAGGCCTCGACGCTCAGTTCAAGCAGACGCTTGCTGATATTTTACGCACGCTTGCTGCGTCAGGCGTGGCAGTGGTAGCGGTGAGTCATGACCTCGAGTTTTGTGCTCGTTGTGCCGACCAGTGCGCCTTGTTTTTTGATGGGGAGATTGTTTCGCAGGCTTTGCCCCGTGAGTTTTTCTCTGGCAAGAGCTTTTATACGTCGGCAACCAATCGCATGGCACGCCACGTGCTGCCCGAGGCGATTGTGGTTGAAGATGTGATTGTGGCGTTAGGCGGCGTGGCGTTGGGCGGTACGGACGGGCAGCAAAGCGTTTTTGATGGTTTCGACACGCCACAGCCCGCCGCACCAAAGTCAGATGCACCAAGTTCTGTCGCATCAAGAAACCCTGACGCACCAAGAAACCCCGTCGCACCAAGGCCTGACGCACCAAATAATCCTGACGAACCAAGAAACCCTGACGCATCAAATAATCCTGATGTGTTAGAACCACAGAAATCATCACGCTCACCAAAACCTCAGGCCTTCACCAAAAGAACCCTGCTGGCTGCGCTTTTTGTGCTGATAGCCGTTCCTTTGACTCTCTATTTTGGCATGACCTTTTTTGGCGACAGAAAGTTTTATTACCTCTCGTTGCTCATCATTCTTGAGGCCCTGCTGCCCTTTATTCTCGCATTTGAAGGACGCAAACCACTGGCGCGCGAGCTGGTAATTCTTGCGGTTTTGATTGCGCTTGCCGTGGTGGGTAGGGCTGCGTTTTTTATGGTTCCGCAATTCAAACCCGTAGTCGCTCTCGTAATTATTTCGGGCGTGGCCTTTGGCGCAGAATCTGGTTTTTTGGTAGGTGTCTTGACTGCTTTTGTGAGCAATATGTTCTTTGGGCAAGGCCCGTGGACGCCATGGCAGATGTTTGCCCTCGGAATAATTGGCTTTTTAGCAGGTATTTTGTTCAGAAAAGGAGCTTTGCCACGTGCTCGTACCGTGCTGTGTATTTTTGGAGCGCTAGTTACCTTGGTGATATATGGGGGCTTTATGGTTCCGGCAAGCGTCTTGATGTTTATGCCTGAGCCCAACCTACCGCTGTTCATTCTTGCTTACGTGCAGGCTTTGCCTTTTGATGTCATTCACGCTTTGGCGACCGTGGTATTTCTTGCGCTCTTGGCTCGTCCGCTCCTTGAAAAACTGGACAGGGTAAAGCAAAAATACGGCTTGTTAAAGACGGCATAACTATGCGTAAGCCCACATAAAGCCCAATATAAACAAGAAAAGACTAGGCAAGAAGCCTAATTTGTGGTATAAATGACAATACAGTTCTCCACACGGAGAAGTGCGCCGCTTTGCGGTGGTCAAAGTCTTTCGGAAGAAAGTGGGCATTTGTCCCGCTTTCTTTTGTTAGGTGCGAATTAACGAGCGAGAAAGCTTTCGTATTTTCTCCGTTTTCGCAGGTAAAAAGGAGCTTGCTGGTGCGTAACGCAAAAACAGAGCGAATAATTGAAGCACTTGAGCCGCTTGCAGGCGCTCAGGGCTTTGAGCTTGTTGACGTTGAACTGCTGGGAACAGCCGCTTCGTCGGTTTTGCGCGTGTATCTCGACAAAACGGACGGTCTTAACGTGGACGATATTGCTGCGGCAAGCAGCTGGATTAACGCCTGCCTTGACGAGCTTGACCCCTTCAAAGGGTCGTATACGTTGGAGGTTTCCTCGCCGGGCATTGACCGACCGCTGCGCACGCTGGAGCATTTTGCTCGCTTTTCTGGCGAGGAGGCAAGTATTACTACGGCTCCGCAAAAGCAGCACAACAACCGTTCAAAGTGGACGGGGCTGCTGGCGGGCGTTGAAAAGGGTGCTGGCACGGTGAGCATTGAGATAGATGGCACAAGCTATCAGCTTGCATTTGCAGACATAAAAAAAGCACATATTAAAGGAAAAGTTGACTTTACAAGAAAACCTGATGGAAGGAATGACGATGTCGTCTGAGTTGGTTAAAGCCCTAGAGGCATTAGCACAGGAAAAAAATATCGACGAGCTGTATCTTTTGGAGCGTCTTGAGCAGAGTCTTGCAAAAAGCTACCAAAGTATCCTCGACCTTGAATGGGACGCTCGAGTAACCATAAACCGCGAAACGGGTTCGATTTACGTATATGAGCTTGTTCCCGTGGGCGAGCCTGATGAGGAAACAGGTGAATACAGCGAGTTTGAGGAGCGCGACGTTACACCCAAAGAGGTGAGCCGTATTGCGGCGCAAAACGCCAAGGGTGTCATTATGCAGATTGTGCGCGATGCTGCTCGTCAGGCCATTTTTACCGAGTTTGCCGATCGCAAAGGCGAACTGGTTACCGGTACGGTGCTGCAAAGCACGCCTGACTTTACCATTATCAAGATTCGTGATGGTGTGGAAGCTGAGCTGCCGCACTTTGATAAGAAGCGTCACCAAGGTGAGCTTAATGAGAAACCTGACGGCGAGCATTACCGTCACAACCAGCGCATCAAGTCTTTTATCATTGACGTGCGCGACCCCAATCTTATTGAGGCAAATACCCGTGGCGAGCATACCCGTCCTTCTATTGTGGTAAGCCGCACCCACCCCGATCTTATCCGTCGTCTTTTTGAGATTGAAGTTCCCGAGATTTATGACGGTGTGGTGGAGATAAAAGCTATCGCACGCGAGGCAGGGGCGCGCTCAAAAATCGCCGTTGCTTCTCGCGAGCCCAATCTTGACCCTGTTGGTGCGTGCGTTGGTCCAAAAGGCTCACGCGTGCGCATGGTGGTTGAGGAGCTGCGCAATGAGCGTGTTGACGTTATTATGTGGGACGCTGATCCGTCGGTGTTGGTGGCAAATGCGCTTTCGCCGGCCCGCGTTACTAAGGTGCTCATAAATGATGAAACGCACTATGCGACGGTTATTGTGCCCGACGACCAGCTTTCGCTCGCTATTGGTAAAGAGGGTCAAAATGCCCGTCTTGCTGCACGCTTGACGGGTTGGCATATCGACATCAAGAGCGCCAGCCTTATGAGCGAAATGCCGGGCGTTATTACTACCTTGCTTGATGATGAGGAACAAGAAATTGAGGTTGAGGGCGGCGGCCGCTGCGAATATGTTTCGTCCGATGGCGTGCGCTGTCGCAACCATGCTCGTCCCGATTCGCACTACTGTGGTGTTCATGAAAACGCTGAGCATGAGGTAGCTGAGGAAGTTGTTCTTGAGGTTGCCGATGAGATGGCTGCTGAAGTTGAGGAGGCTGCCGAGGAAGCCGTCGAGGAAGTTGCTGAAGCTGCTGCGGAGGTCGCCGAGCAACCCGTCGCCGAGCAGCCCGTCGCTGAACCCGATGTAGTCGATGAACCTAGCTCAGACGATGAGCCCGTTGATGATCCTGATAATTCTGAGAGCAAAGACGAGGAGCTCATCTAAACGATGGCCAACCAACACAAACAAACGCGGAGAACTTGCGTGGCCTGTAGGGCTACGACGGATAAGCGCGCGCTTATCCGCTTTGTTCGTGTTGCCGATAAAAATCCTGCTGAGTACGCTGCAGAGCGCACTTCTCACAAAGAAGCACCCTCTCATCAAAAAAATTATTCACGTCAGGTACAGCTTGACGTATCGGGGCGCAAGGCAGGGCGTGGCGCATATTTGTGCAGCGAGAAGTCCTGTTTTGAAAAGGTACGAAAGAATAAGGCACTTGAGCGTGCTTTGCGCTGCTCAATTGCTGCCGAGGAATATGACCAGCTTGCTCGCGAGTACGAGCAGCTTGTGTGTGAGTCAAAGAGCCCGAGTGCTGCAGAGCTTGCTCGGGTAGGGACGGTGATAAATGGCTAGTATGCGTGTCCATGAGTTGGCTAAAGAGTTTGGAATGAACTCGAAAGACCTGCTCGAAAGACTTCAAGAAATGAAAATACCAGCCAAGAGTCACTCTTCGACACTGGTTGATGCTTACGTTGACCGTATCCGCAAAAAGCTGGGTCCGGAAGTTGAACAGCGTGCCGCAGATGCTGAAGTTGAGCGTCTTGCCAAAGAGGCTGCTGCTGCTGAGGAGGAGCAACGCAAGCGCAAGGAGGAGGAAGCCGCTCGTAAGGCAGCGGTGGAGGCCGAGCGCGCTCAGCGCGAAGCCGAGCGTCTTGAGCGTGAAGCTGCGGAAGCACCTGAGGTCGCAGAGCTTGTTGCTGAGGAAAGCGCCCCTGATGAGGTAAGTTTTGTGCCAGAAGCTGAACCTGCACCTAAGCCTATTCCAAAGTTCAGTGGCTTGCTTTCTCAAATCGCAGCGGAGCGCAATCGCCTTGATTCAGAAAAGAAAACGAAGCAAGAAGCCAAAGGTTCGAGAAAAGCTCAAGGTGGCGCCCAGGACGGTGTGCAAGCAGGAGCAGCTGGAGAAAAGAGGTCGGGTAAGACCGCCAAAAAGACGGCTGCACAAACGGCAGATGTTCAAGTTGAGCTGGGAACAGGCGAGTTTGGTGCCGAGGTTACGTTCTCTGCTGAGGACGGCTCCCGGGTCGATAAGAAAACTGCTAAAAAATCTAGCAAATTACAGAGTCCTGACGGAGCACCAGCGGGCGAAGCTGATGAGCACGAGGGCTCCTCTCGCAAGGGTGGCAAAGGCAAGCGCGCAAATCGTGATGGGCAACAAAACGAGCGCGACGGTATGCGCCGCAGGGCTGGTGCCAAAGAGGACAGGCGTGGTGGTTCACTCCACTATGATGAAACACTTGAACTTGACGATGAAAGTCTTGAGGACGAGCGTTACCGTCAAATGGCAATCGCCGCCGAGAAACTACAGCGCGACCGTGTGCTTGCTGAGGCACGCGCTGCTGTTGAGGCTGCCAGCGATGAAGGTGGCGGTCGCAGGCAAAAACGTAAAGAAAAACGCGCTGCCGAGGCAAAAGAGCGCGCCGAGCTTGAGGCAATCGAGAAGGGCCTTGACCCAGAGGTTGTGCTTGATACTTCGGTTATTCAAATTACCAGTGGTGTGACGGTCCAAGAGTTCTCAGATGCAATTGGTGTTCCTGCAAGTGACGTGGTAAAGAAGCTCTTTTTATTGGGGTCGCCCTTTACGGTTACGCAGACTATGCCCGATGAGATGGTCGAGCTTCTCGCCGATGATTTTGAAAAGAAAATCCGCTTTGTTTCGCCTGAGGAGGAATACGCTATCCAAATTAGCGACAATCCTGACGAACTCAAAACACGTCCGCCCGTTGTTACTGTTATGGGTCACGTTGACCACGGTAAAACTTCGCTGCTTGATGCTATTCGAGAAACAGGTGTGGTTGATACCGAGGCGGGTGGCATTACGCAACACATTGGTGCTTCGGTGACTGAGATTAACGACCGTCAAATTACCTTTATTGACACGCCGGGCCATGAGGCCTTTACGGCGATGCGTGCGCGCGGTGCAAAAGTAACCGATGTTGTTGTCTTGGTAGTTGCTGCAGACGATGGCGTTATGCCGCAAACCGTTGAGGCTATTCACCATGCAGAGGCCGCTGGTGTTCCCATTGTGGTTGCTGTTAACAAAATTGACAAGCCAGGTGCTACTCCCGAAAGAGTGCGTCAAGAACTTACTGAGCACGGCATCATTCCTGAGGAGTGGGGCGGACAAAGTATGTTCGTTGACGTTTCTGCTAAGCAGCGCACCGGTATCGATGATTTGCTTGAACTCATTTTGCTCCAAGCCGACGTGCTTGAACTTAAGGCGAACCCTGACGCTTTGGCATCGGGTTTTGTTATCGAGGCAAAACTTGATAAGGGTAGAGGTCCCGTAGCAACCGTGTTAGTACAGCGCGGTACGCTTAAGGTGGGCGACGCAGTTGTTGTGGGCACTTCTTACGGACGTGTTCGCGCACTTGTTAACCCCTTTGGAGAAACCATAGAAACGGCTCTTCCGGCCGACCCAGCAGAGATTTTAGGTCTCGGTTCGGTGCCTGCCGCTGGAGATGAGTTCCGGGTATTTTCTGACGAGCGCGATGCGCGCAATCTCGCTGAGGAGCGCTCGCTTAGGCAGCGTCTTGCCGAGCATCAAAAGAAGGGTCACGTTACGCTTGAGGACTTGTTCTCTCGCATTGAGCAGGACAAACTCTCTGAGCTTAACCTGGTGGTTAAGGCTGACGTGCAAGGCTCAATCGAGGCGCTTTCTGATGCGCTTGATAAGATGGATCAGTCCGAGGTACGCATTAACGTTATTCACTCGGCGGTTGGTGGTATTACCGAAACCGACATTACGCTGGCTGCAGCATCTGACGCTGTTGTTATTGGCTTTAACGTGCGCCCAACGGCTAAGGCAAAGACTCTGGCTGACAAAGAGCAAATTGAAATCAAGACCTATCGCATTATTTATCAGGCAATTGAGGAAATCAACGCTGCCCGTGTTGGCTTGCTCTCTCCTGACATCGTTGAAAAAGACGCTGGTATGGCAGAGGTGCGTGAGCTGTTTAAGGTTCCGCGTGCAGGTACGATTGCTGGTTGTATGGTAATTGAAGGCGAGATTAAACGTGACGACAGAGTACGTGTTGTTCGCGATGGCACGGTTATACATGAGAGCACACTCGCTTCGCTCCGTCGCTTCAAAGAAGATGTCAAAAATGTTCGCTCGGGTTACGAGTGCGGCATTGGTGTCGAGAACTTCCAAGATGTTAAGGTCGGAGATATTATCGAGTCCTACCAGATAGTTGAGGTTGCTCGAGAGGGTTAGGACAGCCCAAGGAGTACAGATGAGCTAGAGGAGCTGGTGGTATGAAACAAACTTCTGCTTCGCGCAAAGTAAATGAAACAGCACGTTCTGCGTTTGCGCAGCTGCTCTTGACGGAGTTTTCTGATCCGCGTTTATCACTTTTGACGGTTACCGCTCTTGAGGTTTCAAAAGACCGGAGTGTTGCCGATGTGTTTGTTACTGCAGACCCGTCGCGATATGGTGCGACAGCAAAAGGCTTAGAAAGTGCCAAGGGACGTTTGCGCTCGCTGCTCGGCAAAGAGTTGGGGTGGCGGGTAACTCCTGAGCTTCGTTTTCATATTGACACAGGGCTTGACCATGCCATGGCAATCAACGAGGCTCTAAAAAACGCTCCAACAACACACGCTTCTGAGGATTTAGGGCTTGAAGCCGCTGAGGTAATGGACATGCCAAAAACATTCGCCGATATTGCCTTTGGGGAGGATTAGCCACGTGAGCGTCTTGACTACCGACGAGGTGCTTGCCTCGTTTGAGGGCATACAAACCGTAGCGATATGCGCTCATGTTAATCCTGATGGCGATGCGCTTGGCTCTATGCTTGCGTTGGCAAGTTTGTTGCGCCAAAAAGGCTGTGAGGTTACCTGCTTGCTCGCCCAAGACCGCCCTGCGCCCGGGCTCTATAGCTTTTTGGAAAACTATGATTTTGTAAGTGCCTGTGCTTATACCGATACTCCCGATTTGTTTATTGCCGTTGACGTTCCTGCGCTTTCTCGCCTTGGCGACGGTGAGGCTGTGTTCAACCGTGCGTTGCGCAGCCTGTGCATTGACCATCATCCCAACTACTCTGGTTTTGCTGATGCCTATTATGGAGATGACACTGCTGCGGCTACCGGCACGCTCATCTGGAGCATCATCAAGGCAAGCGGTGCGAACATTACGCCCGCTATGGCAAGCTATTGCTACGTTGCTGTTATGACTGATACGGGGCGTTTCTCTTACCAAAATACCTCGGAGCGCACGTTTTGCGACGCTGCCGAAATGGTCGCTTGTGGTGTAGACCCTACGCTTATGAGCCAGTGCGTGTATGAGGATAAATCGCTCGCAGTAGTAAAGTTAGAATCTCGCCTCATTGAGCGCATGAAGTTTTCTCACCAAAACAGAGTTGTCTGTTCGTGGGTAAACGAGCAGGACTTTGAGGAGCTGGGAGTTTCGCGCGACGATACGGAGGGGCTGCCCACTATCCTACGCTCGATTGCCGGTGTAGAGGTTGCAGCATTGCTGAGGGCTGAGGAGGGCGTTGTGCGGGTAAATCTGCGTTCTCGAGGCACGTGTGATGTGGGGCAGGTTGCTCAAAACTTTGGCGGAGGAGGACACCGTGCCGCCGCAGGCATTACCTTTGAAACCACGCTTGAAAAGAGCATTGAGCTTTTGTTAGGGGCCTTAGACGAGCTTCCCTGTTTGAATGAAACCTTGAACGAAAGCGTTGCTGCTGCTTATGAGAGCTAAGCGTGGCAGCACGGGGCTTTCGGGGATTATTGCTGTCGACAAACCTCTTGGCATGACTTCGCATGACGTTGTTTCGACTATTCGTCGTATTTCTGGCGAGCGCCGCGTGGGGCATTGCGGAACGCTCGACCCTAACGCATCAGGCTTGCTTTTAGTCTGCATTGGGCCTGCCACTCGCTTATCGAATTATCTTACAGGCAAACGCAAAAGGTATCATGCAACGGTTGCTTTTGGCTCTGCTACCGACACCGATGATGCAGACGGTACGGTTATTGACACTCAGCCCGTAAGCATAAAGCTCAAGTCTGAGAGTTTTGTGCAGAGCTATCTTGCTGGTTTGGTTGGTACGCATGAGCAGGTTCCTCCTGCCTACAGCGCGGTAAAACGTGACGGCGTGCGTGCGTATGCAGTGGCTCGTAGTGGCAAAACCCCTGAACTTGAAGCGCGAAGCATAGAGGTTTTTGCAGCTGAGTTGCTTGGTATAAGTGAGCATGCGGGGAATGTTGAGCTGTCAAGCGCGTTGCGCTGGAATCTCGACCTTGAGGTTTCAAAAGGCACGTATATCCGTGCTTTGGCACGAGATATTGCAGCGGAGCTTGAAACCTGTGCCCATCTTAAAGCGCTGCGGCGCACCCACAGTGGAGCCATGAGTGTTGATGAGGCTTTTGCCCTCGACGAGATACAAGAACGAGGCGTTGAAGCTTGCTATCTTGATCCATTTTGTGCGCTCGGGTTGCCCGTGCTTGCCTTAAGCGACGAGGAGTGCGCACACGTTAGTAACGGACGACCTTTGCCGTACAACGAGAAAGCTGTGTTAGACGCAAGTGCTGTTAAATGTGCTGATGCAAATAAAAAAGGAGATGCTATAGTAGCGTGTAGCTATAACGGTTCGCTGCTTGCGCTCTATGAGCATAAAAAAGATTCTAAGAGCTTGCGCGCGCTCACTGTGATACCCGGCGGTCTTTCGGCGTCCTCCTCGACAGCAAGAGGCTTATATGAATAGCTCAAAACAACACGAAGATACTGCAAAATGTATCGTTTGGCATGAGAACGTGGAGTCGCTCGGCTCAGCCTGCCTTGCCTTTGGCGTGTTTGATGGCGTGCACCGCGGACATCAGTACCTTATATCCCAGATGCTCGCCGATGCGCATGAGCGCAAGGTTGCATCGTATATTGTCACCTTTGATAAAGACCCTGAAGAAGTGCTGTTCCCTGATGCTCCCTGCAACAAACTGCAAAGCAACGAGGAACGCCTTGAGCTTTTGTCGCAAAGTGGGGCAAGCGGTTTGTTGGTTATTCCTTTTACCAAAGAGCTTGCCGCCATGTCCCCCGATGTTTTTTGCGGAACTGTTTTGGGCTCAACTTTCTCCCAGTGTTTTTTGCACGTGGGAGCTGATTTTCGCTATGGTGCACGCGCCATGGGTACGGCAACCACGCTGGCGACTTGGGCGCAGACCCAAGGCGGTGAGCTTACGGCACACGAGCTTTTAGATGAGGGCGGCACTCCCGTAACTTCAACACGTATCCGTTCTTTGCTTGCCAAGGGCGCTGTTGGGGAAGCAAAGCATTTGCTCGCACGACCTTTCTCTCTTGTTGGAACGGTTGTTAGGGGACGAGGAGAGGGAAGAGGCATGGGTATTCCCACCGCAAACCTTAACATACGTTACCCGGTTGCTGCGCTGTGCGAGGGGGTTTATGCCGGCTATGCTCTTGTTGGTGAGTTGTGGTATCGAGCGGCTATCTCGGTGGGAGCTGCAACTACCTTTGGTGTTGAGGAGTCGAGCATTGAGCCGCACTTACTTGGTTTTGACGGCGACATTTACGGGCAAACCATGAGGCTATCCTTTCTTGAGTATGTGCGCCCGATGAAAACATTTGAAAGCAGCGAGGCTCTTGCTGCTGCCATAAATGATGATCTTGCGCACGTGCATGCCACGCTGCCTGCGTTGCCCGTCACGGCAAACTGAGCTGTTCGTTTTGTCTGGATTGTTTGCCTTGCGCTACCAAATGCCCTTTAACAAGAGTGTTCACCAGGAGAACCATATACCACTAGCCAAGCCAGCACTTGACAACTCCTTTTTAGCTCTATATACTGACAAAACCATTTAGCGAGTTATTTAGTGTGTATGGGCTTATGAAAGCTACATGAGGAAGGTGTCCTGTGGTGGGAGCCAAGCTAGAACCAAATAGTGGCACTCGTGCCTCTGAGAACAAAAAGTCCTTTCGAAAAAGCATCATTCTTGCTTTGTTACTCCTGCTTGTTCTTGCTGCGATTATTGCAGCTCTTTTGAATACTTGCTCAAACAAAGCACCCGATGAACCCCAAAATACTGAAACCACTCAACAACCAACCTCTCCTCCAAGCGACCCAGCCACTCCAACAAACAATCAAGAAAAACCCAAAGACAATACCAACAAAGAAGCCCAAGCGCCCCAAAGCTCTGAGCCTATTACGGTTACGGTGGGCTATGATGTGTCAGTACCCGATAACGCAGACTACACGTGGGATAGCCCCCAAGATACTCCAGTAACGCTTCCACCTGGCTCAACGGTCGAAGATGCCCTTATTGCAAGTGGGGTGGAATATCGGGCTTCCTACGGGTACGTTATTTCAATTAAGGGTCTTTCAGCAGGTGATAAGGGAGAGAAAAGCGCATGGTTTTTTAGCGTGAATGGTACCTATCCCAAAGAAGCCTTTAATGTCTATGCGCTAAAAACAAACGACGTGGTTGTGTGGCACTTTAGCGCAGACGGTGGATATGATCTTGGCATCTTAAACGCTGAGGGCACAGAAGAAGAAGACGATGAAGAAGACGGGCAAGAAAATGATGATCCTGGCGAGGTCATTTGTTTTTCTGGCTGCGTTACCAATGATCAAGATGTTCCTTTAGAAGACATCAGCATTATTGCTTGGTTTTTTGACGAAGAGACAAACAGCTGGATAGAGGCTGGGGCAGTCTTTTCAGATGAAGAGGGCTTGTATCAGTTTGGCCTGCTTGAGCTTGGCAGCTATGTCCTAAACTTTTTTGATGAAGCAGGCGGCTACCTCGAGCAGTTTTATGCAGGCAAAGACAGTCTTGATGAGGCAGATATACTTGAGCTTGAACTGGATAGCTCACTTGAAAACCTCAATGTTACTTTGACGCCAGCAGCCAGTCTAACAGGTTGCGTTGTTGATAATAACTCTTTTGCCCTCAGTGGTATTGAGGTAAGCCTGTATGCGAAAAACCAAGGAGCATGGCAGCTTCAAAGCACCACTGCCACCGATACCCAAGGAAGCTATCACTTTGGTTTTTTGCGTGAAGGCTCCTACACCTTGTTGTTTGCAGATTTAGACTCCAACTATTTTCCCCTCTATTGGCAAGAAGCAGACGAACTTGAGAAAGCTGAAGTCATTAAGCTTCAAACAGGACAGCGTGAAATAAACGACGGCATCACCTTAATAAAGGCAGCGTGTTTGCAAGGCACGGTTACAAACAAAAGAGCTGAGCCTATTTTGGGTGCAACTATACGGCTGTATGCGCTCCAGGAAAACTCTGTAAGCGCAACTGTTGTATGCGAGGTGCAAAGTGATGAAAAAGGTGCCTATAGCCTCAAGCCTCTTGTGGCAGGGCAGTATGCCTTAGAGGTTATCCCACCTGACAGCTCGTATGCTCCTCAAGTTTACTCTGAGCAAACAAATCTTGCTCAAGCAAACACCATTTTGCTCAAAAGCGAACAAACACTAAACATAGACTTTGTTTTGCAAGGCTTGACCCGTCTTTTAGGCAGCGTTTTTTCAGATGAGCAGACAGACGTAGCGAACATTCCCATAAGTGCCATAAATGTAGCCACTTCCCAAAAAGAAACAACTACGCTTTCAAAAGACGGCTCCTTTGAGTTTGGACTTGCTGCAGGGCGCTACCTCATCGTGCTTAATGACTGCGATGCACAAGACTACAATCCAAACTTTGAAACAACGTATTATCCTGATGTGCCCACAGGTTCAACAGCAGAGATCCTTACCGTAAGCGATGCGCAGCCTCTTAGCATTTTTATGGCCCTAAAGACGGCAGGCACGTATGCCCAAAAAAGCTTGGCCTTTGTAAGCGAGCGAGGCGACATACCTCAAACGTGCCTTTATGACTACAACACACCTGTTACAAACCTTCCTGAAATGACCTTTTTAGGCTACAGCTTTTTGGGCTGGTATGATGCACCAGAGGCAGGGACAAAAATTGAAGCAGGTTTTCGAATAACAAAAGATACGACCCTTTATGCTCACTGGGCAGAAAACTCCTACATCACTATTACGTTTAATGCGTATGGAGGAAGCAGTGTTGCACCCAAAGAATGTATTGCAAAAACTCCCATAGGAACCTTGCCTGAGGCAATCTATCCAGGTTTTCTTTTTCTAGGCTGGTATACCAGTTTAGCTGGCAATGGTCTCAAAGTGGAAAGCAGCTCAGTATTTAGCGAGAATACTACCTTATATGCTCACTGGCAAAGACTCCCTAACATTACTATTTCTTTTGATACGTGCGGTGGTGTGCCCCTAGCCTCACAAAGCATTGCTTCTCATAATGCGCTTTTGTTTTATCCAACGCCCAGCAAAACAGGACACAGCTTTTTGGGTTGGTATACGGCTGTTGCCGGAGGCGTGCTTATAGAAAAAGACTACCTCTATACGCAAGATACAACCTTATACGCCCACTGGGAAAAGAATGAAAGCGTTGCCGTTAGTCCCGATGACAACAATACTGGAGCAGGTATTGTGCCGGCACCAAAACCAAAATCAAAAATAGCCACTTTGAAAAAACTGACGGTAAAAGGCGCAAAACTTAAACCTAAGTTTTCTGCTAAAAAGCTGAGCTATTCTGTGGTGCTTTCCAAAAAAACAAAATCTGTAAAAATTAAGGTTGCCCCAACGCACAAGGGTGCAAAAACCTACATAAAAACAAGTGGCAAGAAGTACAAAAAAGCCACTGCTGCTACCATAAAACTTAAAGCTGGAAAATCTACGATTGTTACTATCAAAGTGGTTGCCGAAGATGGCAAAACTGTCAAATATTACAAGATAAAAGTTAAGAGGAAAGCATGATAGGCAAAACAAAGAAAGTAAAACGCACACGGGTTTTGTTAGTCACTTTGCTAGCCGTATGTGCGCTTTTGGTCACTCCTGCATCTGCACAGGCAGACACCCCCGATGTTTTTGTGCCCTATCTGGGCGATGGCGTTGATTTGGACAAACTGGCAAAAAGCTCATCGTCAGTTTTTCTCGGGAGCTATAATCATGCAAGTTCTATAACGTCTGGAGCAAGTGGGGGAGCGCAAACACATGATGCTTCAGCTCGCCCGGTGCTTTGGGATATTGTTGAGGCAGATAACGGAAACTTCATTTTGCTTTCTCGCTACGTCTTAGATATGCAGACCTTTACCTCAACACCAAACGCAGCTCCTTTTAACTATGCGCAAAGTGATATTGCAGCCTATCTTAACGATACTGATTTTTCAAAAGGTTTTACTGCGCTCGAGAAATCCTCTAGTGTTTTGAGGACGCAAAGCATTCAAACAAGCTTGTATGACAAAGATGAAATAGACGTAGTCAACGTAGGAAATATTGCTGGCTTAAGCTGGGAAAGCAGCACGCAAGCCCAGTTCTATTTGCCGTGGTCACGGATGCTTTCAGATTATGGCACCACTGCCAATCGCTTGTATTACTCTGCTCTTGGACAAGACGAAGAGCCTAACACTATTACTAACAAAGCACTTACAGGATTTGATAAAACAGCATCTTTGAGAAGTCAAAGTGCGCCAGTTGCGTACTGGACACGCTCAGCTGTTTTTGACGAAACAAACCCTACTGGCTTTAATGAGGCTTTATATGTTGATGTGGCATCAGCGATAAAAAGCGCACCAGCTCAATACGCCTACGGGTTGCGTCCTTTGTGCTTGCTGGATACTTCAAAGATAGTGCTGGCTAGAAAAATCAGCGATGCTCACCAAGGCTTACTTGAGATAGCTGCAGATGCAAAAATGAGTGCAGGGGTCATATCAGGTACGGGCAACTACTACGCAACTGACAAACAGCGCCACGCCCAAGCCGAACACTACAAGCTAACGCTTTTGAATGATAGCCTTAAGCTTTTGGGCTTAAGCACCACAGGCGGAGAAAACATTGGAAAAGATGGACTTACTACTATCTACGCACAAAACAGCAACGCCCTTGAGTTTGTCGCCACGCAAACAGGTTCTAGTGAGGTGGGCTATAAGATTGTTAAAGGTGCAGCAAGCAAGCGAGAAATAGTTGGCTATGGCACAGCTGCAAGCACTAACTTTGTCTTGCCCCTTATCTCACTTGATGGGCAAAGTCCACTATCAGAAGGCAGCTACACTGTTTATGTCTGGGCGCACAAAACGTTTGCAGCTAATAGTGATGAAGCTTCCGAGCCGCTTTCTTTTACGCTCATTATTGACAACAAAGCTCCAACTACCACCATAAATCCCAAGCCTACTAACACGTGGCTTTCTAAAAATGTTGATTTGAGCCTTTCTGCTACCGACGAGGTTTCAGGTGTTGCAAAACTCAATATCTCTGTAAATGGACAAGACCAAAACGTTTTAGCAAATACCAACACCTCCTCTCTTTCCTTGAAAACTGAGGGTACAAACACCGTTAGGTTTTGGGCTGAGGATAAGGCAGGAAATAAAGAGGTAGAACAAACTGTCTCTTATGCCATAGATAAAACACCACCTATAAGTACCGCTTTGCCCTCTGGCACTTACGCTCCTCAAAAGCTCAGCATTACTGCATCAGACCCAACAACTAATTCGTTTGATAAAACAGTATCAGGCGTTGAGGCGATTTATTATTCGATAAATGGAAGTGCCTCAGGAGTCTATTCGCAAGCACTCGACTTAAGCACGCCAGGCACGTATCGTATACAGTATTGGGCAAAAGATAAGGCAGGCAATAAAGAGGCAGCAAAAACCGCTACCTACACTATCAAATATCCAGCTAACTACGTAAATATCAAGCAAAAAGAAAAAGTGTTGTTGGTGGGAAAAAGCTTTACGCCCACTACCTCTACAGCACCTGCAAATGCCGATACTACTCTTGTGTGGACAAGCTCAAATGACAAAATAGCCAGTGTTTCAAAGACGGGAAAGATAAAAGCACATGCTGCTGGCAAAGTTATCATTACTGCCAAGGCAGCCTTATCTGATGCGCAAGATACGATTGCTGTAACCGTTGAAGATAAGGTAACAAAGATTGCTGCAAGTCAACAAACCATTCACCTTACCCAAGGAACCACCTTAAAAGTACCGTTTGTTGCATACGCCAAAACGGATACCAAGCTCAATGTTTTATGGAAGAGTAAAAAGTACGGCTGTGCTACGGTTGTCAAAGATGCAAAAGACAAAGTCTTTGAGGCCAAGGGAAGCAAAAGAGTTACGGCAAATAAAACAGCTTACGTAAAGATAAAAGCGCTAAAAGTAGGCAAAGCTAAAATCACCCTTACTTCTCAAAATGGCAAAAAACTTGTCTTAAGCATTGTGGTGCATAAGAAAAATGACAAGGCGGCTGTTGAAAGTATTACAATAGGCGCACTCCCCAAATCGCTTAAGCTCAAAAACAAATCGAGTGTTTTCTTAAAAACCACCATTAATCCTCAAAGTGCCACCAATACAGTGCCCAAGTGGAAAAGCTCAAATCCTCAAGTTATTAAGGTAGACCAAGCAGGGCGCATAACAGCACTTAAGACAGGCAAGGCAACTATCTCGGTAAAAGCGGGTAGCAAAAGCGCAAAAGTGACCATTTCGGTTACTAAGTGGAAAGACTAGGTGTGCTTCTATGAAAAGAGTCAAAAAGCCCCTTGCACTTTTTCTAAGCGTTGTTTTAGCCATAACGCTCATGCCCCTTGACGTTGCTTTTGCTCGTGAGAGTACGGAAGATGCACTTCTTGTTAATCGTACGCCCACAAATGAAGATACCGATGCCTTGGATGTTGGCGCTGCCACTGCCTCTGATGTTGAAGTAGACATCCCGAAGCGCCTTGAAGGCTACGAACTCACAGAGCGAGAAATAGACTACACCACGTATGAAAACCCTGAAACAGGTGAGGCAACCACAGTTTTTTATGGAAAAGACGTGCGCTTTTTAGATGAGGAAACTGGTGAGATAACCGATATTGACGCAAGCCTTGTTGAAACAGACGAAAAAGGCTACGCTTTTGAAAATGCAGCAGGTGACGCTAAGCAATATTTTCCAGACACCTTAAATGAAAAAAGTCCTTTGCGTCTGGAATCTCAAGACTATGCCATCAGTTTTGCACCCTTGTTTTTAGACGGCAATAATACTCAGTTTGCAGGTCCTGAAACACAAAGCGTAAAGACGACTGATATATATGAACACGAACACGACAAAGACCTGCTCGTTTCGTATGCAAAAGATACAGCCATATCGCTTTTGTTCCGCTCACTTTCTGATGGCATCAAAGAAGAAATTATTTTAAGCGAACCGCTTGATGCAGGCTCACTTGAGTTTTCACTTGAGGTTACAGGGCTTATACCGCAGGTTACAGAAGATACCTCACAAATCTTTTTCTTTGATGCTTCTGAGGTTGCAAAAAAACAAAAACAGGACAAAGATATAAGCGAATGTGAGGCGGTAGCACACATTCCGGAAGCCTTAATAACTGACAGCTCTGGCAACCCGGATGTTTTTGCGTACGCAACCTATGAACTGGAGCAAACGGACAAAGACACCTATTTGCTTCGCCTCGTGCTTCCAAAAGACTTTATGACTTCAGATGAGCGTATGTATCCTCTTGTTATTGACCCTTCTACAAGCTGGCTTACCTACAGAAGTGTAAGCACGGTAAGCGTGCATTCAGGTACTGAAATTGCTGATCAAGTAGGCTCTATGACCGATATTGCCGTTGGTAGGCGCGATGGAGATACGTATCGAACCTATCTTCACATTCGCGGTTTCAGAGCCTTTGTCAATGCGCTTGGTGACCGAACGGTTACGAGCGCAACGCTTACGCTTACCAAAAATTCGGACAAGCCCAATGTTGGTGCACCTTTAATTGAGGCACATGAGATAAAAGAGCCCACCGAAGAGCAACTAGGCGTAAACTCACGCATGACATGGAAGACAAAGCCTTCGTATTTCTCAAAGGTTTTGGATACAAGAACTACGCGTGCCACAAACGCAGAACTAAAGATAGACCTAAAAAACTATATTGCAGAAATGCGCGCTCGTACGGATAGAACTACCTATGGACTAGCCCTCATTTCAAATACTTCTGGGGCGTGCGCAAGTTTTTATGGTTCGCATTCAGCAGAAGAAGACTATCGTCCTGTCGTATCGGTGTCCTATAACGGCTCAGGCACCATTGCTCCTCCTGCCGAGCGCCCCGAAGCGTTTGAAAGTGTTGAGATAGACAAGCCAAACATCAACCCAACTGCTGCCAATAGCACCGTACGCATTACTATGACGCCTGATGATATGAATGGCATTGACACCTATCAATACCGCATACTGTTATGTGGCATAACGCAGACAGGCGCTCATGCAACCACTGATGTGCTTTATCAAAACAGGGACTTTCAAAATGTTGCGGTCAGAAAAACTGCTGATGGAGAAAGCGCTTATTTTGACCTGAACGTATCTGGCTTTCCCGAAGGTTGCTATCGCATCTCGACCCGTGGTGTTAACAACATTGGTGCCTCACAAGCCAAAGGCGCACACTTGCACATAGACCGCACGCCTCCACTCATGGCAAGTGTGGGTGTTTTGGCCAACGGGCAAAGTGGAGTAAAGATAACAGACACCTCAGCTCGCTGGCTTTCAAAGCAAGGGGAGAGAACACGGGTTTCTTATGCAGGTCTTAGTGACGCAAACGCTCAGGCTAACCGTCACGCACAGGCAAAAATTGGCGATCAGTGTTCTGCTAAAAGAATAGCTGTACAGCTTCGTATTGTAAAAAGTGACAACACGCTCGTGAGAGATTGGCACTATCCAGATGACAAAGATCTTGCCACTTCGCTGTCTTCTGCAAAAAATGGTTCGTTTTTATTGCACGATAGCTATTTTGAAAACTATGGACCAGGTTCATATACTATACAGGTGCGCCCCGTGGATGCTGCCGGCAATATTGGTGCTGTCAGATCAGTATCATATCTTATACCGTATCCTCGCCTGGGCTTAGAAATACATAGCATTACGGGCGCTAACACGTCTGCCGATACCCTCATTGCCAGAAAAGTTGACCAGGCAGCTGATAGCTATTTTGCCAACAAACAAGAGGTTTTAGCTACCGAAACCTTAAGCGGCACGGTTGGAATATCTGCACTCGTGCCTGAGCGTTTTTATCCCTCACTAGACACTAAGCTCTCTATAGAAAGCATAAAGCTCGATAATGGGGGAGAGTTTGCAAAAGACATTGTGACGGGTATTACTACGCATTCAACCTATTCACTCTACACTGCCTTGTATCCTGACGGAAACTACCGTTTTACCCTATCAGGCAAAGACGGCAAGGGAAACATCTCGCCTTCGCAAAGCATTGAGTGTCGCATTGAAAACGTGTTGCCTGCACCTGAGGTCTTTGCCCTAACGCCGATTCGTGCCGACAATGAGTTTGTTATCTCGTGGCGACTTTTTGGACAAACCGCAGAAATTGGTGGGCTTGAATACTCGCTCGATGAGGGCACGAGCTGGACAGAAGTATCACGCATGGCTCCAGATGTAGGTCTTTTTGGTGTGAGCACCAAGACTAACTCAGACGGCTCTGCAAAACAGGGAAGCTATACCTTACTGGTCAGAGGCTATAAGACAAGTGGAGCAAAAGGAGAGGTGGCTTCAGTTGTTTTAACGGTGGATTCATCTGCGCCTGAAGTCAAGATTCATGATTTCGATGCAGGGAGCGTCATTGCCACAGCGCGCGCTCGCTACTTTGATTTCTACACCGTATCCATTAAGCAAAAAGGGCAGCTTGATGCAGCGTATAAAGAAGTGTTGCGAGGTGTCCACGAGCTTGATAACGAAAGCGCTGGCTTTATTGACCTTTTTGCCGATACGTATGCACCGGGTACCTACGTATTAAAACTTGAGGCAACTTCTCTTTCAGGCATAAGTGCAACTGACACCTTTGAGGTCTATCGTCCTGATACCAAAGGTGTACAAACGCCTGCAGTAATCGAGCTTATTTTGCCCAATGATGCACTCGTTGATATTCCTAACTACACAATAGGTTCAAAAGTGAGTGCTGCAGGTGTCGCCTATGAAAATGCGACAAGAGAGTTTTATCTTTCTGGCAAAAAACAGACTTCAAAAAAGACGGGTCAAGCACGCGACTTTACTGATGATTTTGCTGATACGGGGCGCTATCCTGAAGGAGCCTACGTACCAATCATTGCTGCTTTGAAAGACAATAATGCTCCGGTGATAAGTGCCAAGACTTCTGTGGCAAACTTGAGCGCGACAAGTGTTAATGATGCGGACAGTTATGCGCACATTGCTGGTGAGGTTTTGCAAGGAAAACTCAGCCCTCGCTTAAACGAACTGCAAGCAACACTAGAGTCAAAGACCTATCACTTGGCCTTACCGGCTACAAGTATTACCTTAAAGCCTCTGGCCACACAGCCAAGTAATCAAAACGGTGGTGCGATACGCTATTTTGTTAAAGTGGGGCAGGCAGACTATACAGAAGTAAAAGCAAATACGAAAATAAACATACGCGAGATAACGGGGGGCGAGTATATCTATGCAAGCTCATTTAGCATCAAGGCGACTATTTCTCGAGGGGAAGCAGGGGCAGTGTCCCTTACCCAAATAGACATAAGCGCAGATATTGTCTATCCAGACTATCTTCACATAGATTTCTTAAGCCAGTTTGCGCCCAAAAACCTCACCGCAACTGACAAGATTAACTACAAGACCTATCTTGATTGGACCAAAAAAACCAACAAAGCCTTACCTGAGGGTATTTATTATGAGGTGTATCAAGCACGAAGTGTCAACGTGCCAGATGACGAGTGGCTTAGACTTGGTGATAAGGAACAAGATACCTACTTTGTAAATCCTCGTGTGGGAGATTTCTCAACTACGTTTTACTACCGGGTTCGTGCGGTACGGCAAAGCACTAAAGACGGCAAGCCATCTCTTGCGCAAGGCGAATACTCAAACATCGCCACCTCAAATGTGATTGACAAAAATGAGTTTGTTAAACGAATGGGGGATAAGGATTTTTGGGACTATGAAAGCCTTGGTGTGCCAAGTGGTCAGGCACAAATTGAAAAGTCTTGGGGAAACTTTTGTTATACCCAAACTGATAGAGCCATTCAAACAGATACCATGATGTCTGAGGGTTTGACAAGAACGTATAACTCTCAGTCCTCTTCCGTAACACCTTTTGGACGAGGACAAGATTTTGCTTACAATATCGAAATCCTAACCCTTGGCTTTGAAGCTGAACAACACGTGGCAGGAAAAACGGCTACCTATGCGCTTAAAGACGATACGGGAACACTTGAGTTGTTCTTGCCCGACGATGACCAAGGTAACTATCACTCCTTCCATTCGCTACACACCAAACTTGAAGTGCTGGTAGATAAGCCTAAAACGATGACGATACAAAGACACGAAGGCGAAGAGGACGATGCAGGCAAATCTTTACAACAAACCGTTGTTTCAAAAGAGGTCTATTTTCGCCTGACCTTAAAAGACATGACCGAGTATTGGTTTGATGTGTCCGGCAGGTTAATGGTTATCAAAGATACGCATGATAACTACCTTACCCTTGAATATGACTCTGAGCGAGGTTATTTACAGCGCATCGTGTCAAACGGCAAGCGCGAGATGAGCTTTGTGACAAATACCCAAGGTTTGATTGTGCAAGCAACTTTGCCTGACAACAGAGGAGTTTTCTATTCTTACAACTATGACAAGACGCTAAAAAGTGTGCGAGTCTATGAAAAACAAAACGTCAAGCTAAATGAACACTACGAGATGGCCGAGGCAGACAAAAGCGAAAATGACATCGTCTATCGCTATGACTACACCACTGACGCACTGGGCAGACCCTATATGACGAGTGTCTTTGATGTCTTAGACCATGCCTATTCAATTGAATACAAATCAAACCCGGTGGACAATCTCTTTGTTCAAGCAGTTAAGGCCACAAACCCGATAGGCGAGCGTACGCATTTTGCATACGGTGGTTTGTTAGATGAAACTACCGTAATAGAGCGCTTTATACCCGGCTCAGATAGTCCTAACTACCGTGAGCGTGCTGTTTTTGATGACAGAGGACAGATAGCCTTAAGCGCGGTATCTACGCCTGGGCAGCTTCAGACCGAAGAGCTCGTTACTACGTATTCTTACCGTGACAACCTTCTTTTGACCCAAAGTGCGCTTAGAGAATATCAAGAGCTAGTTGATGGTAAGGTAGTGCGCCACATAGAGCTTATCCAAGAGCAAAAAAGTGAATATTTGAAGGGCACTGAAAACGAAGCGAAAAATGTTGATGATGCGGGAACAACTACTACCTATGCTTATGGAGCTTTAGGTGCGGTTAATGCAAATGAGGCAAGTGAGGTAAAGACCATTACCGCAGATGGCGATGTGGAAGAAGATACGAGTTATGAATTTGATGAGGATACCGGAGATGAGCTTGAAGAGATAGATCGATTTGAAGATACGATTACGAGAAACGTCTACGATGAGCGGGGAAATTGCATAAGCACCAAAACCTATACGCAAGAGTTCACTAACGGAAAAGCAACGAGCCCAGAGATATTGACCTCTGTTACTACTACGGTGTTTGATGCTTTTGACAATGAACTTGAAAGTGTTAGCACCGAATACGGCTCACCCAATGTTACCACCAAAACGGTGGCTTCTTATGACCTCATGGGGAACGTGACTTATGAGGCAAGTGGCGTTGTAGTAGCAGGCTCATTTGTAAACGTAACTTCTACAACTACTACCTATGACTTCTTGGGTCGTGTTATAAAAACCAGTTTTCAAGAACCGGGGCTTGCACCAAAAACGGAGAGCTTTACCTATGACAAATCAGGTGCGGTGCTTACCTCAACAGACCATAAAGGCATTACTACCACAAGCACCTATGATGAGTTAGGGAGAAACACTTCAAGCACTACAGCAGCTCCTGGCGAGGCTCCTAGAGAGATGCGCAGCGAATATGGCTATGACACCATTACCCTCAATACGCTTGCTGGCAAACAGACAGTTGCACAGGCAAGAAAATACACCAGTTTTGATGCGCTCGGTACACAGAGCATTAGCTATTCTGATGCGTTGGGTAATTCCTTAAGAACTACGGCTGCAGGCATCAACTCAGATGTCATCTTAGCAAGCGATGGGAAAACTATTGCGACCATCACAAGCGCAGAAGGTGAGAGTGCACTAAAGATTTCAGCTTCGGTTTTTGACCGGCTCGGCAACACCACCCACACCCTTGCCAATCCGCTTATTAAGGGCGGAAGCCTTGTGGTGGGTGCTGATACTATTGTTACGACTTCAGAATACAGTGTAGACGGCAAAGAGCTCAGCTCAACGGATGCTTTAGGCAACAAAACCACCTACACCTATGACAGCCAAGGAGAGCTTGCCTCAGTGGTCTTACCTGCTGCAAGCAACGTTGATACAGCCAAAAACACCGCTGTGGCATCTGCTGCTACCTCACACTTTTCAACGGACATTAACCCAGCAGATGGCGGTAGCATAGAGACCACCATAGATGCCCTTGGCAACATGAGCCAGACCAAAACTGATGCAGGTGGCAAAACGCTGTCCATTTCTGACTATGGCTTTAGCCAACCTACCACAAAAGGGGCAATTACCACTACGTTTGAGTACAATGAAAAAGGGC
>Ga0082212_10001217_pt1 | contig 37902 bp, 35 predicted proteins | sample TergutNt197P3_FD_71548 | JGI IMG/M metagenome (GOLD analysis project Ga0082212, IMG submission 71548) | Neocapritermes taracua P3 segment gut microbial communities from Petit-Saut dam, French Guiana - Nt197 P3 | ecosystem: Host-associated > Arthropoda: Insects > Digestive system > Gut ...
TGTATCCAATGCCCATTTCGCCGGGCAACTTCTTAAATTTAAAGTTATTTTTTCATTTTGGTTGGCAATAATATCCTGTGCGCCCGAACCGATAATTGTGCCTTCCAACTTGCTTAAATCGGGTTTCGTCTCTTCCTCTTTTTCTGGCTCAAATTCGTGTCGGCAAAAGTTACATCTTAAAAGCCCTTTATTGATGTTCAGCGAAATATCCGTCGCGCCACACTTGGGACATTTATTTTGTCCGCCTGCTCCTTCGACGCCTGTTTGCTCCATTACAGGCTCGTTCGCTGCCATATTCATTTCGTTGTACTCTTCCATATAATTATTTTTAAATGATTATAACTGTATTAATTATCGAAACTGTTTTAAAAGTATTTAAGCACGCAGATGACGCAGATTTAACAGATGACCGCAGATTTTCATCGTTTACATTATATCATCTGCGAAAATCCGTATCATCTGCGTTATCTGCGTGCTTTTGGACAGCCTTACATGACCGGAGGAGGAGGTGGTGGCGGAACCGCGCCAAAGAGCACAGCCAGCGCGGGTTGTGTGCCTGCGGCTGCCCATCCTGCCATTCCGGCGCTCCAGACCATCGTGTCGGGCAGTACCTGTCCCATTTGCGCCATTTGTTGCAATTGCGCTACGGCGAAAGGTCCCTGCTGCGCGCCGCCAACCATAGCATAATACATCGGTTGTTGAGGAGGCGGAGGAGGCGCCTGCGGTTGCTGATACTGCTGCTGATACTGCGGTTGCTGCTGCATGGGTTGGTTTTGAATAAACTGCGATTGAGGCGTTGCGCCTTGCTGTTGCGTTGCGCCCATCATATTTCCTGCTGCGCCCATGCCCATTCCCATAAATGCCATACCCATTCCGCCGCCGCCGGCAGGGTTTTCGCCTGCCGCCTGCATACCGCGGGCAACGGATTGCTGCATGAATGAACTTCCACGAGCGCCCGACAAAGCGTCTGCTTTTTTTACATCGCTTAACAAAGCCTTCGTATCGGCGTCGTATTCGATGGCTACCAGCGCTACTTTTACGATTTCCAGTCCGCGATCGCTTTTCCATTGATAACCGTCCTCAACGGCATATGTCAATGACTGTGCAAAACCAATCTGGTCGCCCTGAATTTTAGTGATACGGTTACCTTTGCTCGGGTCGTTGGTATAGTTTGAAAACGCCGCCGACAGGCTGCCTACCACTTCATTAAACAGTTGCGCTCCCGCGTCATTGTCCATATCGGCAAAATCGAACACCGGCGCATCGGGTTGCAGATACTTTGCAGGCACAAAGTTTTTCACGAACAGTATAGGGTCAACTATTTTCATGGTGTAGGTACCTCGCGTAACGGCTCCGACCTGCGCGCCCAGATAGGCGTCGTCCCAGTAAATTTCCGACTGCGTTCCAAATCTGTTGTTCGGAATTTCCTTCATGTTCACGTAAAACGCTAACTGCTGCGATCCGGGCTGTCCGCCGAATTTGAACCTTTCCCACGAAGGCCGCAATACGGATGCTAAAATTCCGTCTCCGGCGAAGAATGACCTTGAATTGACGTCGTCCGACCTGTATTCAAATCCTCCCGCTTCGGCAACGAAACCTGTGATGGCGCCATCCTGCATGGTGATGAGCGCTGTTCCTTCCGGCACAATGATTTTACTGCCATTGGTGATGATGTTTTTTGAACCTGATGTGTTCGATCCGCGACCTGCGTTTTGTCCCTGCGGCATTGCTTCAAATAGCGCCGCTGTGCCCGGCACACCCGGTTGAGGCATCAGGAAATCTTTCCACTGGTCGGCAAATGTGCCGCCGATGGCCCCTGTGAATGCTTTAATAAATCCCATGGTTTTAAAATTTTAAATGATTGTTTTTATTGATTTATATAAATGATTTTAATTATTCGACCCCGCAAAGATAACAATTATTCCTAATAATTTTATACATTTGCAGTAATAATTTATATGAGATTTTTAAAAGTTTTAACGGACTTAGTTTTTTTTAAAATCGAACAATCGTGAAAAGAATAAAGAATTGGATAAAATGTATTGTGTTCATTATCTTTTGCATACACAGTACAAGTCATGCCCAGCAGTTCAACCAGCAAACCGACTGGATGATTAAAAGCGACGCTTATAAGGCAAGCATTACTCTAAGCGGAGAAGATATTATTATCTCCAATGGGTTAATCAACCGTGTGTTCCGTAACGGAACTACTATTGGGCTGAATAACTTGGTGACAGGCGAAGGTCTTTTGCGTTCCATTCGCCCCGAAGCGGAAGTGATGATCAATCGTATCAACATCCCTGTCGGTGGCATGACAGGGCAGCCCATTCACAACTATTTTCTTCCCGAATGGTTAGACAAAATGGATGTTGCTCCCCTTTCCTTCCACTATGCAGGCTATGAAGAAGCGCCTATTCAAAAACGTTTTGACTGGACACCCCGCAAAGAATGGATATCGTCGGACTTTGTGTGGCCGCCCAAAGGTAAAATGTTGACCCTGAAATTCAAGGCAGATGATCTGTTGCTTAAATCTTTGCTTTCGCGATATGCATCAGTTGAAGACAGAAGTGTGTTGATGGATGAACCGTTCAATCGCATGTCGGATAGATGGAACATTGTGGTCTCAAAGTCGAATAAAGTCAATTCTTTCACCAATGAAGGCAAAGCCGGAGAAATATCAGTGAATGCCAATACGGCTTCGTATGCCGAGTGTACGCTGCATCCGGAGACGGAAGTGATACTTGCCCGTATTCATCCCGGAACTGACCGATCGGCTACATGGGGGCCAGGTATCGCCTGGGTATTTGACAAGAAAACAGTGAAACTGTATCTGCGTACTTCCGAAGGTAAATTCGGGATTACCGGAACCGGTCTTGAATATGAAGCAACATATCCGGGTATGAAGGAAGGCGAAAGTGTTTACCTCAAAATGCAACGGAACGGTGATCATTTATTATGCAGCTATTCGTACAATGGCGAAAGATGGACAGAACTGCTGGAAATAAAACTTCCTGACAATGCTCAAACAGAACAACTCAAAGTTGGAAAAATGGATAGGAAAGCCGGTAATAACGAATATAACCAGTTAGGGGAATCCGGCCGTTGCCGAGTGGAAATGGTAAAAGCATTGGGAAAACTGTCATCCAGCCCAACTGTTCAACACCAATTGCATTATCTGAAAGATATACAGGTAAATATACATTATGAAATCTATGACGGAATACCTTTACTGTGTAAATGGATATCCGTAGAGAATCATTCCGGAATACCGGTTGTTTTGAACACTTACAAAAGTGAAATACTTGCAGTTATGGAACCGGAAAACAGCGCCATATTCAACAAAAGTATCATCACCCCCAACATTACGGTAGAAACCGATTTTGTGCACTGCCAGAAGCACGATTATGTCAACCCCGATTTTAACAGAGCTGCACAACGACATGCCCACTGGAATCGGGATAAATTGTACACTACGCAGATAGACTGGTTGCTGAAAATTCCCTGTTTGTTGGAAAGTTATCCGGAATACGGACCGGAAATAGATATTGATCCGGGAATGACTTTTGAATCTCACCGGACATGGGAGTTGATCCACGACAGTTGGGAACGTGAACGAAAAACTTTACAGATACGGAAAATGTATCGTATCGCTTCTCCCTGGGTCGCCGAAAATCCTATTTTCATGCATGTACGTCGCGCCGACAATGAAGCGGTGATGAAAGCGGTTGACCAGTGCGCCGAAGTAGGTTTTGAAATGATTATTATGACTTTTGGAAGCGGCGTAAAAGTAGAAAATGCAAGTCCTGAAAACCTGGAACGGATGAAATCGCTGGCTGATTATGCCCATAGCAAGGGGATTGCACTGGGCGGCTATTCGCTGCTGGCCAGCCGAAGCATTGATAAGGACAATGACGTGGTGATGCCCCCGGGAAAAACGCCCATGTTCGACAATTCACCATGTCTCGGAAGCGAATGGGGACTACAGTACATGAAGAATCTACGTACCTATTTCACGACTACCGGACAGGATATACTGGAACACGACGGTAGCTACCCGGGCGATGAATGTGCATCGACAGCGCATCCGGGGCACAAGGGACTGGAAGATTCGCAGTGGAAACAGTTTCAAATCATTAAAGACTTTTATCATTGGTGCAAATCGCAAGGTATCTTCCTGAATATCCCCGACTGGTATTTTATGAATGGACAGAACAAGACAGGAATGGGTTATCGCGAAACCAACTGGTCGTTGCCACGTGAACAGCAGGAAGTCATCGAAAGACAAAATATATACGACGGCACATGGAACAAAGCGCCATCCATGGGCTGGATGATGGTACCTTTAGTTGAATACCATGGCGGAGGCGCAGCAGCTACCATTGAACCGTTGAAAGATCATCTGCCGCATTACGAAACACGGCTTGCCAACAATTTTGGCGCCGGTGTGATTGCCTGCTACCGGGGACCGCAATTATATGATACGCCCGAAACAAAAGCCATCGTAAAAAAATGGGTAGACGTCTACAAGGCGCACCGCGCTATTTTTGATTCTGATATCATCCATCTTCGCCGTCCCGATGGTACCGATTGGGATGGATTTCTGCACGTAAATCCCCAACTGAAAGAAAAAGGTTTGCTGATGGTATACAATCCGCTTCATAAACCCATAAAGCGTAAAATAACGATTCCACTGTATTACACCGGTCTTTCGGATATGACTACCATCATTGATCAACAAAAAAAGAAAACAAACTATAAAATCAGCAGGGAATATACCATTGACATGGAAATAGATATACCTGCCAAAGGTTGTAACTGGTATGTATTTGAATAAAGAAATACTTACAAAATGTTATTTTTTTGTAACAAAAAGGGCAAAAATGCGTATATATATAAAATTTAATGTATTATGAATAGATTAACGTTTTTATCAATTTTGATGTTTGTAGCTTTAATGGCAGGCATTTTTATATTTAATTCGTGTACTAAGAATACGGAGGAAGACAATCCTGAAGGAATAGAAGCAGCAAAAGAGTTGTGTGATTGTCTCAAAAGTGGAGAAGTAGAAGAATTTTGGGAGAATTATTCTAATTGTTTACAATCATTGATTGCAAAATATGAACAGTTGGAAATGACAGAAACTGGACTTGACTCAGAAGACGAGTCGTTTATGAAAGCTTTCAACAAACAATTCATAAAATGTAATATCAATTGGGAACAATGAGAATGTATTTTTTACATTCTATTTCCCCGGTCTTCCCCGCCAGAAAAAACGATGAAACGGTCTATCTTGCGTAGCTATCGGAAATATGCCCGACTTCACCAGACGTACATCTTCAATCACGTAGAAAATTGACGGATCGAACGCGATCAGCATTTGTCGCACCTGTTCGAAAGTCTTCCGGTTGATGACTGTGTACAGTATCTTCACTTTGCCTGCCGATCCATCGCCTTCTACTACAGTGACGCCAAAACCCTGTTCACTCAAACTTTTTTGTATCGCAGAGATGTCTTTGGCCGAGAACACCTTAAGCAGTTGTGTCCCAAGCGCTATACGCTCCTCAATTATCATCCCGATGTAATTCCCTGTGGCATATCCTCCGGCGTATGCAACATATCCCACGATACTGTTCACGTTTTTCAGTATCTCGCTGATCACGATGATCCAGATGAGCAACTCGAAAAAACCCAGAAAGGGAGCGATATTTTTTCTCCCCTTGGATACGAATACAATACGTAAAGTACCCAGACTTACATCGCAAATCCGCGCAAAAAAAATGATGGCCGGCAGTACGATGTATTGATATATCTGTTGTTCACTCATCATTCCTCACTTTTCATGATTTTTCCCACCTCTTCTTCTGTTCGGAAGAGCTTTTCTTTACAGTCCTGCAACAGTTTCGCTGCACGTTTGATTTCGGCAGCCAAATCGTCTATATCGGTTTCGCTGTTCTCTATCCTTGCCAATATTGCTTCAATCTCGTCCATCGCTTCGCGATATCTCAATTCCTTTTTTGCCATGATATTTTGGTTAAATGCGACGGCAAAGATACGAATGTTAAAGAATCAAAAAAAACTTATTTGGAATATTGTTGTATGAATAAAAGTGTATATTTGCATCGAAAATATTTGAAAATATGAGCAAGTCAGTAACCATTGACCTTCTGAAAAAAGAAGATTTTCAGAAAATTGTTGATAACAAACAGGTTGCTTTATATATTCTGACCGGTAAAAGCGGTCTGGAGATGTCTGTGACCAACTTTGGCGCCAAAATAGTATCTTTGCATGTTCCCGACCGCAACGGAAAAATGACCGATGTGGTGTTGGGGCATAATACTCTTGACGGGTACTTGTCGTCGAAAGAGCCGTATTTCGGCGCTGTATGCGGACGAACGGGCAACCGTATCGCCAAAGGGCGTTTTACGCTCGATGGTAAGGAATATCGTTTGGCAGTCAACAACGGGCCCAACAATCTGCATGGCGGATTGAAAGGTTTCAACGCCGTGGTTTGGGACGCTTGTCAAACCGATGAGCAAACCATTGAACTCACATACGTTTCACCTGATGGCGAGGAAGGATTTCCCGGTACGCTGACCACTAAAATCACCTACCGAATCACCGACAACAATTCCGTACAGATGGAATATGAGGCGCAGACCGACCAACCGACCATCGTGAACCTCACCAATCACTCGTTTTTCAACCTTTCGGGCGCCGGCGACCCATACATCGGCGATCATCAGCTCACCATCAACGCCGATACCTATTTGCCTACCGACGACACAGCCATCCCTTACGGCAACGCCGAATCTGTTGCCGGAACACCGATGGATTTCCGCACACCGTGCACTATTGGTGAACGCATTAAGGAAGATTTTCAGCAACTCATTTTCGGAAAAGGCTATGACCACACGTATGTTCTCAACAAACAAAATGATGAATTATCGTTCTGTGCCAAAGCCGTTTCACCTAAAACGGGAATCGTAATGGATGTGTTTACTACCGAACCGGGCGTACAATTATATACCGGAAACTGGTTAACGGGCGAATATGTTGGCAAGAACGGCCATCACTATCCGATGCGCTCGGCTTTCTGCCTCGAGACACAGCATTTCCCTGACAGTATCAACAAACCGCAATTTCCAACGGTCATACTTCGTCCCGGAGAAACTTTCAAATCACAAACAATTTTTAAATTTAATCATCAGTAAATATTATTTAATTTTTTAATTTATAAATCCTAAAACCAATTTTTATGTCACAACAAAAACAAGGCGGCAACATAGTTGCCATTATCATGATGATCTTCCTTTTTGGAATGATTGCGTTCGTCACCAACCTCGCAGCGCCGATGGGGGTGGTACTGAAAAATCAGTTCGGCGTTTCTAATGCCATGGGGGCGCTTGGGAACATGGCGAACTTTATAGCTTATGCCGTTATGGGAATTCCCGGTGGTTTGCTGTTGCAAAAAATGGGATACAAGAAAACAGCGCTGATTGCTATTGCTTTCGGTTTTGTAGGCGTCTTTATCCAGTATCTTTCCGGGTATGCTGCAAGTTTTGCAGTTTATCTTCTCGGAGCTTTTGTTGCCGGTTTCTCTATGTGTTTGCTCAACACTGTAGTCAATCCCATGTTGAACACTTTGGGTGGCGGCGGTAATAAGGGTAACCAATTGATTCAGGTAGGCGGTTCATTCAATTCCGTTATGGCAACTTTCACTCCTGCATTTGTTGGTATTTTGATTGGCGAAGCTTCCAAAGCCAAGATCACCGATGTATTTCCTGTGATGTACATTGCTATGGGCGTTTTTGCGCTTGTCTTTTTTGTTCTATGGGCTGTTTCCATTCCGGAACCTCATGCAGAACGTTCGTCCGAGCCTCTTGGAAAACTAATGTCAGGCGCCATAAAATTCCGGCATTTCGTATTGGGCGCTATCGCTATTTTTGTGTACGTCGGAGTAGAAGTAGGAATTCCTCAAACAGTGAATCTCTGGCTTTCTGACGCTTCGGCCTCTTCAGTCGGAGCAACTACAGCAGGATTTGTTGCCGGAACTTATTGGTTTCTGATGCTCATCGGACGTTTGTGCGGCGCATCCATCGGAAGTGAAGTATCCAGTAAAACCATGCTTTCTGTTGCATCTTCTATCGGATTAATTTTAGTAATACTGGCTATTTTTTCACCAACAACTTCACAAGTATCGCTGCCTTTATTGCAAAAATCAGATACAGGCGCTATATCTTTCGGATTGGCTCAAGTTCCCATTAATGCCATGTTCTTAGTATTAGTAGGTCTGTGTACTTCCATTATGTGGGGTGGCATTTTCAACCTTGCAGTTGAAGGTCTGGGTAAATATCTGGCGGCAGCATCCGGTCTTTTCATGGTGATGGTCTGTGGTGGCGGTATCCTTCCCTGGATACAGGCAAATGTAGCGGATTTCGCCGGTTACATGCCCAGCTACTGGGTTATTTTCGCAGGTTTGGCTTATTTGCTCTACTATGCATTAATTGGCAGCAAAAATGTAAACAAAGATATTTCTGTTGAGTAATCGCTTGTTTCTGGTTTTGGGTTTCAAGTTTCGGGGTTGGCAAAGCACAGTAACTCGAAACTCGAAACCCGAAACCCGAAATTTTAAACTTAAAAGAATGGACACATTAAAAATAAAAGAAAAATTTCAATCGTTATACGGAACAGGCGGGGTGATGTACACTTCGCCTGGCCGTATCAATATCATCGGCGAACATACCGACTATAACGGCGGTTTTGTGCTCCCCGGCGCTATTGACAAGGCGATGTACTGCGAAATCAAACCAAACGGAACGAATAAAGTACGCGCTTTTGCATTGGATTTGAACGAATCGTGCGAATTTGGCCTCGAAGAAGCCGACAAACCCGCACAGCAATGGGCTTGCTACATTTTCGGCGTATGCCGCGAAATGGCTAAAAAAAGCAAAACTGTACCGGGGTTTGATACTGTATTTGCGGGCGATGTTCCTCTTGGTGCGGGCATGTCCTCTTCCGCCGCATTGGAAAGTTGCTTCGGATATGCGCTCAACGATCAGTTCAATCTGGGATTTACCCGCATGGAAATAGCATTGATGGGACAGGCTACCGAGCACAATTATGTGGGTATCAAATGCGGCATTATGGACCAGTTTGCTTCCTGCCACGGCAAGGAAGGCTACCTGATGCGTTTGGACTGCCGTTCGCTGGAGTTTGAGTACGTTCCATTCAATCCCAAAGGTTACAAAGTGGTGCTCATCAACACCTGCGTAGAACATAACCTTGCAGCAGGAGGCGAGTACAACAAACGCCGCGCTTCGTGCGAACGGGTAGTTGCCGAAATCGCCAAAACGCATCCCGAAGTGAAACTGTTGCGCGACGCCGGTATGGATATGCTTCAGGCCGTAAAGGACAAGGTAAACCCTGTGGATTATATGCGCGCCGAATTTGTCATCGGCGAGGTTCAACGTCTGTTAGATGCCTGTGCAGCCATGGAAAAAGGCGATTACGAAACCGTTGGCCAAAAAATGTATGAAACTCACGAAGGTTTAAGCCGGAATTATTCGGTCAGTTGTCCCGAATTAGATTATCTGAACGCAATGGCCAAAGGTTGCGGCGTTACGGGTTCGCGGGTGATGGGCGGCGGATTCGGAGGCTGTACCATCAATTTAGTAAAAGAAGAATTATATGATTCGTTCCTCGAAAAGACGTTAACCGCTTATAAAAACGAATATGGCATTGACGCCAAGGTATATGACGTCGTCATCAGAGACGGAGCAAGAAAATTAAGCTAATGAAAGAAGACCAGGATAATAATGTTATAGTCGTTACATGGGATTTTACGCATGTGTCGGAGTACGCTCTGGCACATGCGGTTAAAATCGCTTACCTGATGAGGTATGAAATCAAATTGTTACATATTGTCGAAGCCGGCGCTCCTTCTGATAAAATTGAAGTTGCCCGTCAGAAGATGGCTCTGGTGTGTGCAGATACATTAAAATATAATGGTATCACATGCAAAACGGTAGTGAAAGAAGGCAGTTTGTTTTCCGCTATTTCCGATTATGCCTCGCAGTCCAACACACAGTTGGTGGTGATGGGAACGCATGGGCGAAAAGGAAGCCAAAAAATATTCGGAAGTAAAGCATTGAAAGTGCTCACCGGTTCAAACGCTCCCTTTATTGTAGTAAAAGCCAAACCGACGGATAACCTGCGAATGTCAAATGTTGTATTCCCGATTGATTTCAAATCGGAAAACAAAGAAAAGCTGCAATGGGCGATTTTTATCGGGAAAAATTTTCATTCGAAGGTTCATCTGTTCAAATATCCTGTATCCGACAGCGATTTACAAAAGAAAGTGAATACCAATCTGAATTTTGCCATTCGCTTTCTGAAACAAAACGATATTGAATATGAGATACATACGGCGAATAAAAAAGGGAGTTTTGCCAATGCGACCATTCGTTTTTCCGAGAAGATAAGAGCTGATTTGATTATTGTAATGACCACAAAACATATTACTTTTGTGGATTATATGTTTGGCGCCGACGAGCAGGAAATCATTGACAACAGCGCCAAAATACCGGTCATGTGCGTTAATCCGCGGGCAGGTTTTGCCGGAACGGCACAATACCTGTATGGATGAAATTGATCACACCGCATCGGCATGCGCCACCGAAAAACCGATAATTCCTGTCAATGCTAATGCGCTGATATAGGTGATGATGGACACCGGCGAGGGAATTTGCATCCGGCTAACGGAGGTTATCAGGCTGTTGAACTGTTCGATCAAGGGAGTTACGCCCTGAATGGCAAATGTAATCGTAAGTCCTGCAATTGTAAAAACTACTACCACTATTTGCGGTAAAATACTTTTCCGCTCAGGCAATTGCCTGATGATACGTTCCGAGAAACCTTCGTCGGGAATATCAACTCTATGCGCACTGAATATTTTTTTGAAATCCTGATCGTTCATAACTCTTCATTTTTAAAATATTTTGCTAATTTTTCCTTTCCGCGATGCAGGTGCGATTTAACGGTACCTGCCGGACAATTCATGATTTTTGAAATCTTATCTATGGTTTGGTCTTCCATATAAAACAACAGCATGGCGGTTCGTTCGTCTTCTTTTAAGGTGCTTAAAGCCTGTGTAAAATCTATGTCAAAATCCTTGTCGGGCGTGTCGGCAGTCATCCGGTCGCTCAACAATTCCACATCCATGTCGGCGGAAGGCTTTCTTGCGCGCGCATGGTCATAAAAGGTATTGTAAGCGATACGGTACAGCCATGTGGAGAACTTTGCCGCAGCACGAAACGAAGCGATATTCAGCCACGCTTTCAAAAACGTATCCTGTGCCAGATCTTTGCTCAATTCCTCGTCGCCGCCTGTCAGGTTGAAGAAAAAACGCCGTATGGGCGACTGGTAAGCCTCGATCAGTTGACCATAAGCATTCCGGTCGCCCCACAACGCTGCGCGTGCTACGAGCAATTCTTCATCAGGCATTTTCGCCGCTTTTTTGTTTCTTTTCGATGAAATGAATGATCAGAAACGCCACACCGACAAAAAACGGAAGAATGCCTACCGGTACGCCTTTCATCGCATCTCTTTCCCCTGAGATAATCGCTATCAGAAAGAGAAACAGCGAAATTCCAATACCTGCTGCAATTAAAATAATCCCTGTATTCAACGGATTACGTTTCTTTTCTATTTCAGCGAATAAATCCGGCGAAATAGTTTGTCCCTTTTCAAGGGCTTTGGCAGCCAAACTGGCTTGTAGTTTATAACGCTTGGTTCTTGCGTTATTCCTGAACCATACGATCAAAATGATCATCGCTGCGGGTACAAAAAATACCCCAAGAATTGCTAAAGTACTTTCCATGACTTATAATTTTAAAGGTAAATAAATAATTTGAATTTTCCCTTTAGACGTAAAACCATATCCATTTGGTTGCAAAGAAATGAAAAAAAAAGAGATTTTTTTGCATTATTCTGCTTTTTTCAGGATTGCCCGATTGATTTTCTTCACGATGGCAGGGCCTTCATAGATAAATCCCGTGTAAATTTGCACCAGCGTTGCTCCTGCATTGAGCATGTTGATAGCGTCTTCGGCGGTCATGATGCCGCCAACGCCCATCACCGGAAGCCGGCCTTTGGTGTGTTGCCGAATATAATTCACTGTTTCGAGCGCTTTCCATGTCAATGGTTTGCCGCTAAGTCCGCCTTTCCCGAGATGATTTTCATGTTCCTTGTCAATAGTCAGGTCGTTGCGTCGGGTAGTGGTGTTGATGGCTACAATACCGTCCACGCCCATCTTTTCCATAATTTCCAGAATCTCGTCGAGATGTACGAAACTGATGTCAGGCGATATTTTTACCAGTACGGGTTTACGGTACTCCTGCCGGTCGCGCTCGGCCATCACTGCCGTCAGTATCCCTGTCAAAGAATTGATGTTTTGCAATTCGCTCAGATTGGCTACGTTGGGGCAGCTCACGTTGACGGTGAAATAATCTACGTAAGGATACAGTTTTTGGAAACATTCGAGATAATCGGCCGGAGCATCATCGTTGGAGGTAGCGGTGTTCTTGCCGATATTCCCTCCGATAATGATGTCGGGGCGCTTGCGTTTGAGTTGCTCAACAGCAGCCTCTACTCCCTTGTTATTGAATCCCATCCGGTTAATCAAAGCGCCGTCGTGCACAATGCGAAATAACCGCGGCCTGGGGTTACCCGCCTGCCCTTTGGGCGTTACCGTTCCGATTTCAATAAACGAAAAACCCAGCGTGGAAAAAGCCCTGTACAATTTTGCATTCTTGTCGAATCCCGCAGCCAGACCGACAGGGTTTGAAAACTTCAAGCCGCAAAACTCGCGCTCCAATGCCGGATGTTGCACTCTGAACATACTGTGAACCCACTTTCGTAACGGCGGTATATGATAGACAAAACGCATCAGTACAGCCACAAAACTGTGCATTGCTTCGGGAGGAAAGATGAAAAACAGTGGACGAAAAAAGCGATACATTATTATAATATATGAATAATTGGAATGAAAAATGAATAACTTGTAACCATATATAAGGCTGCAAGCCTTTTAGCATGAGCATCGGGCAACGCCCGATGAAGTAGGAGTATGTGTAAATCCAAGCCTTGCAGGTGGGGCGTAAAAAATTTGGGTTCACGATTAAAAAAATTACGTTCCGATTTTTTTGTGAATGTCCTACGGACAACACAATTCATCTGTCGTATTCGTTCTATTGATATTGTTTCCCTACGGGAAATCCACGCTTTTGCCCGTAGGGCATTCATATCAATAGAAAATGAACCACCACGATAATCTATTGCCCGTAGGGCATTCACGTACAACAAAGCCTTCAACAAAGTTAAAAAAGGAACGAACATTTTTTTACAATATATCCACATTGTTGACAGCCCACCCAGCAAGGGCGAAAGCCGAAAAATAAAACTGTTTCAAGGCTTTCAGCCTTGCATGGATGTACATGATCTGATTTCATCGGGCGTTGCCCGACGCTAATGCTGTAAGGTCTTCGACCTTTTTTTACTTTATCCATACAGTTTAAACATTATAAGTTATTTATTTCACGTGCCTTAATCATTTATAACCATGAATGTTCCTTACTGTATCGCATCATCTGTTCGGCATATCCTTCGGTATAGTTCAGCGTAACGTCGGTGATGTTGCCTTGTGCATCGGCGACGGGCTTGTACACCGGATTAACAAATCCTTTATACGGTGAAATGTTCAGTTTTTTGTAACGCTCCAGTATTTCCTCATGCAGTTTCGGCTCTACTTTGATGGCGTAGGTTTCCACCAATTCCTTGGCTGCCTCGAAGTCGCCTTCGGATTTGATGCGCTGTATCTCGGCCAGCAGTTGACCGAAGAGCTCGCGTAACTTGGCGTAATCGTTGATCACCACGAAGGTCTTACCATCGCGTTGACGCATATCCACAACCTTGTCTGCTTGTCCTTTTTCGTATATCCGACGGGCAATCATGGCGCGGTTGCGCATGTGCGATTGCTCAATCTGTTTGCCCGGTTCGATGCGGGTGAGTTGCGTCATCAGGCCGTTGCATAAATATTTATAGTATTCGGCTTTGTAGGCGTCGGCATCAGGTACCAGGCCGATTTCAATCATTTGGGGGTCGGCAATATAGTACAGTCCGAACAGGTCGGCGCGTGTTTCTTCGATGACAGAACCGTATGCTTTCAACGCATCGTCGGCAACACCCGGTAACATTTTTCCCGAACCGTGCCCGAGACATTCGTGCAGGTCGGTGTGCAGGTTATCGGTGAGAAAACCGTATTTACGGATCAGATCGCGCTCGGCGTCGCTCCAGTAAAACTCTTCGGAAAATCCGGTGCCTTGCGCTGCTTGGTCATAAGCGTCAGTAATATTTTCGATGGTAACCGATTTGGAACCGTATTCCTTGCGTATCCAGTTGGAATTGGGCAAATTGATGCCAATGGGCGTTGCAGGGTAGCAGTCGCCGCCGAGCATTGCCGCCGTAATGACTTTAGCGGTAACACCTTTTACCTGTTCCTTCTTGAATCGCTTATCCACCGGCGAGTTATCCTCAAACCATTGTGCATTGTTGCTGATGATTTCCGTGCGGCGACTCGCCTCTACGTTCTTGAAATTGACCATCGATTCCCAACTGGCTTTTATTCCAAGCGGATCGCCGTATGATTCTGTGAAGCCGTTGACAAAATCCACCTGCGAATCCAAATCCTTAACCCACAGAATCGCATACTCGTCAAATTCTTTCAAACTGCCCGAACGGTAATAACTGATCAGTTTGTCGATAACGGCTTTCTGTTGTGCATTTTCAGTTACAGTTGCCGCCTTTTCCAGCCAGTACACAATCTTTTCGATGGCAGTAGAATACATTCCGCCGATTTTCCACACCTGTTCCGCGAGCGCGCCGTTATCTTTCACTAATCGGCTATTGAGGCCATACGATACAGGTTGTTCGTCGGCAGGATCTTTCATTTTGTCGTAAAAAGTTTCGACTTCGGCCTGCGAAACGTCCTGATAATAATTATTGGCCGAACTGAGTATCAAATCCTCGCCTTGCGCGCGGTTCACTTTTTTAGTCATCACGGCAGGATCGAACATCACGGGGGTAAGTTCGGCAAGCAATTGGTCTGCCGTTTGTCCGCTTTTCAGCGGAAGTTTTACCGCGTCAATGCTTTTGACGGCTTCTGCAAAGAAGGTTTGCGAAAATCCGGGCAGAAACTTTTCCTCGCCGTAGTGATGATGAATGCCGTTAGAAAACCATACCCGCTTGAGATACACCATAAACTCCGTCCAGTCTGCCGATGATTTGTTTCCTGCGTAATGTTCATACACCGCTTCGAGCGTACGGCGAATCACGAGGTTGTAACGGCAATTCTGGTCGAACAGAATATCACGGCCTTCGATAGCCGCCTGCGACAGGTAATACACCAACTTCTTCTGCTGCAGGCTCAACTCATCGAAACCTGTTACTTCGTAGCGGAGCACCTGAATATCCGCAAATTTATCTACCATAATATCAATTTTTTGTGTTTGGTTGGTTTTCTTACCGCCATCGCACGAACAAAATAGTGCGATTGCGGCAACGCCGGTAATGATGGAATTTTTCATGTTGGTTTTAATTTATCTGTTATGATTTGTTTTACAAAGTCAGGTAATTCAATATTTTTGTCATCTGCAATAATTCGTAAGGCATCGTAGATTTTTACTTCTTCACCTTCCCATTGCAAATCAATTCTTCTTATCTCTCTCATAGCAATATGCTGGTATTCTAAAGGATTACCCCAATAACAAAGACGACATACCTCTGCATTTTTATCATTTTGCCAATTATTGCAATGTTCACAACTCCACGATTTTGCCCGGTTACATGAACCGCATAGAAGCATAAAATCGTTCATACTCCGGTTTTTTACAATATCTCCGCTGATTTTGTACGGAACTCTATGATCAACTTGTAAGTATCTTTCTGCAAATTCGCCATTACATACAACGCATTTACCATGGTAAAACTTAAATAAATTTTTCTTAAATTTCTTTGAAAAAATCGTTCTTCCAGAAATTCGATTAACCTGTAATTGAGTTATATCGCCAAATTTGTATGCTGCTATTGATTTTCCGTCTTTTGATTTGACTTTTAACGTTTCTAATGGAATACCCGCTTCGCGGACGTCTCTTGCCGCTCTCGGAGGATGACTGTAACCGTAAGTGTTTTCCAAATCTTCAGTAGTAATAAAACCGTGCTGTAAAATATGGTCAATCACAATTTTAGCACGTTTATTGGTTACTGCTTGAATATGTTTGAGAAATTCTTTTGGATATCTTTGTCTCTTTTTAACCATAACAGGAAAATAACTCATGTTGACAATACGATTGTTTTATTTTCTGTTTATCAATCCGTTTCATGAGTGAAGGTGATAAAAAAACAGCCTCAAAAGTATATTCCTCACGATTTAGAAGCGTGGCCTGCGTGGAACGCCCTGCATTGATTTCTACCTTTGTCAGATTCAATACATCAGGCAGGGATTTACCAAAAGACTTATCGCCTGTTCTACCGTCAAAACTCAAAATATAAGGAATATCTCTCTGGTTAAGTTGAAAAAGTGATAAAACAAGATCATCGAAATCAATATTTCCGGCATAATTGAACCCGCCATTTTGTCCTGTTCCCTGATATGGCGGATCCATGTATATCAAATCATCGGAAGTTGCATTTTCAAGAATGAAAGAATAATCGGTTGAATATACTTCCGTTCTACCTTTAAGAAGTTGAGAAACAGACAAAATATCGTTCTGCATCATTCGTGGATTTCGTCCCAAACGCCTCTTATCTGGACTTTGGTTGAACTTTCCCAGTGCATTATACCGTACAGCAGCCTTCACACATTTTGCCAAAAGAAAAAGTAGATATTCCGGCTGTTGCGTTTCATTGAATCTGTTTCGGATTTCATAATAATATTCTTCTTCATTGCCATGTTGTCCGTTCCAGATATCATGATATTGACTTATCATGTATTGAGGATGATTGATCATCATATTCCAAAGGTTTATTAATGGCCTGTTTATGTCATTGATAACAAAATTATTGGCCTTAAAAAAGAATGCAGAGGCTATAGAAATAGCTGCTGAACCGGCAAAAGGTTCTATCAATCGATCAAATTTTTCAGGGTAAAAACATAATATTTTATCTGCAATGTTTCGTTTACTTCCCTGATATGGAATAGGATGCGGCAATTTCATTGTCATACTATTTTCGACAAAGATACGACAATATCATGATATTTTGATTTTTTCCGTACTTTTGCGACACGAAAAATCGAACTGTGGACAAAGGAATTGTTATCAAATCAACGGGCAGTTGGTACACGGTGCGGAAGGATGACAGCGCCTGCGTAGATTGTAAACTGAAAGGCCGCCTGCGTACCGAAGGTATCAAAAGCACCAGTCCGGTAGTGGTGGGCGACAGGGTTTTGCTTGAGGGCGACATGATCCGCGATATCGAACCGCGCAGAAATTACCTCATCCGCAAATCAACCAACCTGTCGAAACGGTCGCATATCATTGCGGCTAACGTTGATATGTCTTTCCTTGTGGTTACTTTCCGGCTACCCGAAACGCCGGTTGAGTTCATTGACCGTTTTTTGGTTGCCGCCGAAGCATACCGGATTCCCGTTTGTCTTATTTTCAATAAAATTGACTTGTTTTCGTCAAAAGAACGGGTTCAGGTGAAACAATTTGCAGATATTTATCGTATTATAGGGTATCAAACTCTCGAAACATCGGTAATGGATATGACCGGTATTGACAAGTTGCAGCAGATGTTTTCCGGTAAGGTGTCGGTAATTGCGGGGTTGTCGGGCGTGGGTAAGTCGTCGCTGATCAATGCGGTTGATCCGGGTTTGCAGGCTCGTGTGGGCGAAATGTCCGATTACCACCAAAGCGGCAGGCATACCACCACATTTGCCGAAATGTACGAGATGCAAGGGGGGGGATATATCATTGATACGCCGGGTATCCGCGGGTTTGGTTTGATACATATCGAGAAAGAAGAATTGTATCATTTCTTTCCCGAAATATTCAAAGTATCTGCCGGTTGCGCATTTCACAACTGCAAGCATCTCAATGAACCGGGGTGTGCCGTGATGAAAGCGGTAGAAACAGGTATAATCAGCGGATTCCGCTATCACAGCTATTTGAGTATGATGGAGGATACGCAAAACAAATATCGTTAAAGTGATTGTTCAAAAAGATCGTCGTTCCGCGCTTGAAGCGGAATCCCCTCATCAAGAGTGTCAGGTGATTGCGGGTCAAGTCCGCAATGATAAATATATAATTTAATGTTAAGTAGAAAATGAAAAAACATGTAGTCATACCTTTTGGCATTTGTTTGTTTCTCATTGCTTTAAGTGGATATTTCCTGTACAGGAAATATGAGAAGCAGGTGGAAGCCCGAAAGGAATTATTGGTACAGTATGTATCCGAAACGAATGTAAAATTGAATGCTATAGCATTACATATCAACGAACTGCCATACATCGTGAGGTCGTTCATCGGCGAAAGAGGCATGATGGATGCAGATATTGATAATCAATATCATGATGATATATCGTTGCTCGAGCAGTTTTACATCAGGAATAATTATTTCATCAAGCAAATATCGGTTTACGACAGACATGGCGATGTGTTCAATATCTATCGCGATAAAACCGGCGATTTTATCCATGATATCTACAGGCCGCGTTCCATTAGCGTACCGCGTTCAGAACCGGGAATCGTTATCAAAAACAATTCCATTTCGATAGTTAATCCTGTATATCAGAGGAAAGTTTTAGCGGGCAATGTGGAGGTAAGCCTTAACGTTGACTCGCTGCAATATGAGTTATTCAAATCATGCCTCGAAAACGGCAATATATGGCTAACTACTGTTTTCAATGAAGAAACCACGCAGACCCTGCCTCTCGATGGCGAATGGGCTTTATCGCACGAGAGAGATATTTCCTGGGGAGTATGGGACCGAAAGTCGGGCTTTGCACATGGCAAGATAAAAGGTCGCGAATCGTCAGCACAGGTAGTTACGTATTACGAAAGCCTCCTGATTCCCGATCAATCGCTGGGTATTGCTTTCAGTTACAATATTTCGCCGCTCATCGTTTCGTCATTAATTACATTTGCCGTTTTCGTCATCATCCTGGTTGCCATAGCCTTTGCCGTATCCTTCATTATGAACCGCATGATGAATCAACACAGGTTTGCTATCAATGAAAAAAATCAGGAAATCAGACTGTTGCAACTTATTTTCTCCTGTGCGCCGGCAGGTATCATTGTGAACAGGGACAACAGTTTGTTTGCCGCCAACAATTGTTTTTTCACAATGCTGGATGGTTATCTTTCTCTTGACGACGTCGGAAAGGAGATGGAAGAGCTGAATTTTCCGCCTTCGTTTTATCACCAGCGTGAGCAGCAGGAATTTGAGGAATGGGATCTCTATAAGTTCGAGCGAAATGGTAAGGAAATATGCCTTGGCAGACGACAGATGAATTTTGATATGAATGCCAACCGGTACATGATAGATACATTCTGGGATGTCACGGAAATGGAGCAACGCCTGAAAGACGCCATTCATTCGGAAATCACCAAATCGGAATTGTTGAGCCGGGTGAGCGTTGAGGTTAAGAAAACGCTGGGCAACGCAGGAAATGCAGTGGCTCTGCTGAAGCAACAGTTCCCCGAAGAAGAGCACGTCGCGTATGTCAATAATACAACGGCCAACTTATCCATGTTGATTGATGAAGTACAGGATTACGCCAACATTGAAGCAGGGGGTATCGTGCTTGACGAGATACCGTTCAATCTGGTGGATGAAATCAAAAAGGTAACAGACATGTTCCAGCCCGAAGCAAAGCGAAAGGGAATTGAGTTACATGCACATGTTGCATCGTCGGCTACCCGTAATGTTGTGAGCGATCCGCAGCGTTTCCGTCAGATATTAACCGAGTTGTTGAGTAATGCCGTAAAATTCACCACAGAAGGATCTATTCGCATATCTTTGGAAACCACTGAATTGCAAGGCAGGAAATCATTAATCAAATGTTCGGTAGAAGATACCGGACAAGGTATGCCGCGCGAAAAACTCAAAAAACTGTTTTTGTTTGATCTTCGCGCCAAAGAGGAAACCGAACCTATTGGACTGGGAATTATCATCATCAGAAAATTAGTGAATATGATGGGAGGAACATTGCGTGCCTCCAGCCCGTCGCCTATCTCCACCAACCCGTTGACACCCGGGATGCAATTCTCATTTACGATCACCTGCTTTTCCGACCAACCTTTGGATAAACAGTTAGATTATTCATCCATTGCTCTCTACCGTCAGGTCAATGTGCTGATTGTCACTTCAGACGCTTTTCAGATGCAATTTCTGATCAACTTTCTGAGCCGGCAAGGGATACAATCGGATGTTTTCATTTACAATAAAGATTCGGACGAACTGCTGATCAATAAACTTATCATCGACAAAACCCGGTATCAACTGGTGATTATTTCGGCAGCGACCAGCGAAATGACTTTTTCCATAGCCGAAGAAATTCACAGTAAGGAGCTGACGGGGAATTGTCTTTACGTATTTGTTGATGCTTTCAGTCAAAGAGGAAACTATGTGAAGGCAAAGGCTTTGAACATGGATTACTATTTCGTCAAAAGCAGCGACATTTCCGTTTACGATGAAATATTGAAGACCCATTTTCCCAATCTGTCGGATGCGGAAGTTTCTGAAAATGAACTTGTACGCAAAGATCTCCGGATATTGATTGCTGAAAACAATGAATTGAGTCAAAAAGTAGCCAAAGTTATTTTCGGAAAATTGGGTTACGAGGTTGACCTTGCCTCAAACGCTTTATTCCTGATCAATCATCTGAACCGCAAAAGCTACGACGTCATTTTTATAGATTTGAAGTTTCCCCCCAATGATGGTTTCGAAATGACCGATGTATTGCGCGTGAAGGATTACAAAATGCCCATCATTGCCATGACTTCCACCCTGACCAGGGAAAATCTCAAGCGTATTTCCGAGAGCGGTATGGATGGTTATGTGTCCAAACCGCTGAATCCGGACAATATCATGGACATCCTGAAAAGATATGTAAGATAGATGGTTGACTCTCACGCACATTTGTATGACGAACAATTCGATGGCGATCGCGATACTGTGATTGCCCGTGCTGTCGAATGTGGCATAGAGCGTATGCTGCTGCCCAACATTGATGCGCAAACGATACAACCCATGCTGGAAGTATGCCGGAAATATCCCGGGCGCTGTTTCCCGATGCTGGGGCTTCATCCGACTTCTGTCGGTGAAGATTTCGAGCAACAACTGGAAATCATTGAATCATATCTGGATCACACGGAAATAGCGGCTATCGGAGAAACCGGCGTGGACTTGTACTGGGACAAGCAATATATCGGGCAACAGTTGGAAGCCTTCCGCATACAGATTGGCTGGGCAAAGAAATACGGGCTTCCGCTTTCCATCCATTGCCGCAAATCGTACAATGAAATCATTGCCCTGCTCAAAAAGGAACAGGATGGCTCATTGACCGGCGTGTTCCACTGTTTCCCCGGAAATATACGACAGGCCGAAGAGGTAACCGGACTTGGATTCATGCTGGGTATCGGAGGCGTAGTAACCTACAAAAATGCTGAAATGGCAGCCGTAGTGCAGCACACAGGCATCGAACATATCCTCACCGAAACTGATGCTCCGTATCTCCCTCCGGCGCCTTTCCGTGGGAAGAGAAATGAAAGCGCATACATACATTATATAATACAGAAGATTGCGGAACTGAAATCCATGCCGGTAAAAGAAGTTGCCGACGCAACAAATGCCAATGCGGAACGGGTTTTTAAAGTATTTTTTGATCGAAAATGCAACGTTGTTAATTGTCTGATAATGTAAATATTATATTTATACTTAAAAGATGTACAATTTTTTTTTCAAAAAAAAACAAAATATTTTGATGATAAAATTAGGAATATCAATAATTGTTTGTAATTTGGCAGCCTGAAAAAAGCCGTAGAAAAAGGGGTAAAATCTTTTGAAAACGGCGATAATTCGGAACGGAGAGGTGGCCGAGTGGTCTAAGGCGCACGCCTGGAAAGTGTGTGTACTCCAAAAGGGTACCAAGGGTTCGAATCCCTTTCTCTCCGCTAATCATTAAATTAAATTGTTTATCTAAATTTTTAAAACCAAATTCGTTATAACCTAAATTGATTTTCTATCATGAAAAAATTTGTATCATTTATTATTGTTTGCGGGATGTATTTCGTTAACGCATCCGTTTTGTTTGCCCAACAAGCTTCCGGAGGAGGCCTTTCGGAGTTGCACAATGTTTTTAAAGAAAAATTTGTACAGGGCGGCGTTACGTTTATGACCCCTATTCTTATTCTGTTGATCATCGGTTTGGCCGTTGCCATCGAGCGTATCATCTACCTGAACCTGGCGACCACCAACACCGACAAGCTTCTGAAGGCGATTGAAGAAGCTCTGGAAAACGGCGGTGCGGAAGCTGCCAAGGAACTGTGCCGCAACACAAAAGGCCCCGTTGCAAGTATTTTCTACCAGGGTTTTGATCGCTATGAAGAAGGTGTTGATATGATTGAAAAAGCAATCGTATCTTATGGCGGCGTACAAATGGGAAAACTGGAAAATGGTATGGTATGGCTGCAGTTGTTCATTGCTTTGGCTCCGTCGTTAGGGTTCTTGGGAACGGTTATCGGTATGATCCAGGCATTCGACGATATAGCCACAGCAGGCGATATTTCGCCCACCATTGTTGCCGACGGTATGATGGTCGCCTTGTTGACCACCGTATTCGGTTTGATCGTGGCCATGATTCTCCAGGTATTCTACAATTATGCACTCAACAAAATCAATGGCTTGGTAAACTCTATGGAAGATGCTTCTATTTCCCTGATGGATATTTTGATTAAGTTTAAAGCTAAAACTAATTGATTATGCAAGATTTTATAATTAGTTATATTATACCTTTGGCATACGTCGCTTTGGGGGTAGCTGCGTTGGGCGCTATAGCGTTTCCGCTCATCCAGATGTTTTCAGACCTCAAAAAAGCCATCACCACATTTGTGGCTGTTGGTATCATTGCCGTCGTATTCATCGTATGTTATTTCCTGGCGGCTAATGAGCCGTTTACTATTGGAGATTATCATGTTGAAGCCGGGCAAATGAGATTTATTGAAGCCGGAATATTTCTGTTTTATTTGTTATTAGTCGGCTCAGGCGTAGCCATTCTTTATTCATCTGTTTCCCGTTATTTTAAATAAGATTGTATGGCATCAAAGAAGAAAACGCCGGGAATAAATGGCGCCTCCATGGCCGACATCTCGTTCATCCTGCTTATTTTCTTCCTCATGGTAACCACTATGGGAAGCGAGTATGGGATGCTCAGGCAGTTGCCGCCATGGGTGGGTGATAATGTTACAGAAGGCGCTAAAATTAATGAGCGTAACGTTTTTGTTGTGAGCGTTAATGAGAATAGCGACCTGTTGGTGAAAAATAATTTCACGCAAGTTTCCGAACTTCGTTCGATGACCAAGGATTTTTACAATCTGAGCAATACGGGCGATGGTTATCCTGCTAAAATCCAAAAAGAGCTCCCGTTGATCGGAACGATAACAGTAAATGAAAACGCAGTAGTTTCTTTACAAAATGCGCGGGGAACTTCGTACAGGACTTATTTACAGGTGCAAAATGAACTGACCGCAGCCATACATGAGTTGCGCGATGAGTTTTGCATGCAAAATTTCGGAAGATTATACGACGACTGTACGCAGGATCAGCAGGATGTTGTGGGTAAGGATGTATTTCCGATGTCTATTTCCGAAGCGGAACCAAGAGACGTAAGTATTAAAAAATAAAAAAGAAATCATCATGGCAAAATTTAAAAAGGATACCGTCAGTGAAACTCCCGAGTTGGCAACCACATCGTTGCCCGATATCATTTTCATGCTGATCATCTTCTTTATGACCACCACCAGCATGCGTAAAGCAACCGTTATGGTGAAGCAAACCATGCCCTTGGCTACTGAAGTAAAGAAACTGGAAAACAAAGCTTTGGTCAGCTACATCAACATAGGCCCTCCCCTGAGGTCTTATGAAAGACTGCATGGTACAGCCACTCGTATTCAATTGAACGATAAGTTCTGTGAAATAGATGAAATACAGGAATTTATCGCCAGCGAAAGGGATAAAAGAAGTGAACAGGATCAAAAATTGATGACCACTGCGCTGAAAATTGATGAAGATGTAAGAATGGGACAGGTGAACGACGTTAAGCAAACCTTACGAAGATGCGGAGCGTTGAAAATCGCCTATATGTCAAGAAAGGCTGAAAGGCTTACCTTTTAGTCAGTCTCTTCATTGTAATATTTGAAAAACCTTTGATCTTTGTTTCAAAGGTTTTTCTGTTTTCTGCTGTTGACAATAAAAAAACCTCGCAGGTATTCTATATCTGCGAGGTTTTTATTACTAACTTCTTATATTTTTTCGGGCATCAGATACGGCGCACGATATTTGCGTGTCAACATGCGGTTGGCGTCTTCGTCGCCGATGCAACTTTCGGATACAGGGTCGAAATCCAATTGGCGTCCCAGCCGGTACGAGATGTTACCCAGGTGTGCCAGCGCCGATGCCAGGTGACCGCTTTCCACGGGGCCATTCTGGATGGTTTTGTCACGGGCGCGAATAGCATCAAGCCAGTTTTTGAAATGCAATTCAAGTTCGCCGCGTTCAGTTCTTGCCGGCCCCGGTTCTCTTCTTGGCCCCAAATAGGATTCGTAGGTTCCGTAATTTTTCACTACCAGATAGCCTTTGTCTCCATAAAAAATATTACCTACATCAGCGCCATCTTCGCGGTTGGTATACCATGGCCGAACTTCAAACTGGATGATTTTCTTTTGTTTCGGATAATGGTAAATGGATGTTAGCACTTCGGGTACTTCTTTGCAGTCGTCCCACAGGAATTTGCCGCCCATGGACGTGATACGTTCAGGCAAACCAACATCCAAACCCCACATACAGAGGTCGGTTTCGTGGACGCCTTGATTAGCCACGTCGCCGTTGCCGTAATTCCAGTGCCAATGCCAGTTGTAGTGCACCAAATTTTGCGTAAACGGCGCCATCGGTGCAGGGCCGCACCACAAATCGTAATCTAAACCTTCCGGAACCTTTGATATGCCTTTATCGCCAATATCGGGTCTTGAGCGGAACACTAATCCGCGAGCCATGTACACACGCCCTATCAGTCCGTCGCGCAGATGCTGTACAGCTTCCCTGATGGCTATTGAACTGCGGAGTTGCACGCCGTGCTGCACAATGCGATCATACTTATAGGCCGCCTCAATAAGTTTTCGTCCTTCAGCAACATTGTGCGTAGCAGGTTTTTCCACATAAACGTCCTTTCCGGCCTGACAAGCATAAATGGCGTGCAACGTATGCCAATGATTAGGAGAAGCAACGGTTACCGCATCAATATTTTTGTCTTCCAAGACTTTACGAAAATCCTGCTCAATGGCATATTTCTGCTTATACCTTTCCTCCCACTGTTTAGCTCTTTCTTTCAGGACATTCATATCGGGATCGCACAATGTGGCGACTGTAATATTATCTTCCTGTCTCGACAATGACGCCATGTGGTCTCCACCCCGGCTATTAACGCCCAGTATGGCAATTCTTATACGGTCGTTGGCGCCAAAAACTTCCTTTGAAAGGATTGTCGGCTTCACAACTGCCTGCTCTGTGCCCTGTTCTTTGGCAAATGTCATTGGTGCAACTACCGATGCCACTGTGCCTGAAACAGCTGTTGCAATAAATTTCCTACGTGATTGATTTGTCTTCATATTGACTATAATTTATAATTTGGTTTGTAAATTTTGGTTTGCAAATAAATGGATTAACGTGGAAAATATTCTATTTTAAAATTCCGATTTCCTTTAGCTTCGTAATTCTATCAATAGACAACTTGCCTTCAACGTATTGTTTAATACTTCTATGTTTCCACTGTTGTGCTATCTTGCTTCTTCTATCTCCGTTTTTCCACTCATCTAATCGGTTGTCCCAATTATCGTTTTTTTTTTCCTTACGACATCAAAAGGAAAGTTTATTCCCACTAACTTTTCAAACTTTGCTTCAGATAATTTTCCGCTTTTATACTCTCTTCTGTTTTGAGCCATCCAAGTGCTTATTACGTTGCTTTTTTCACCCTTCCGGTACTGTTCAAAATTTCTGCTCCAAGCTTCGCCTCTTTTTCCTCTTTTCCGTTTGAGAGTTTCTTTCTCTGATTTTTGGGTAATTTCCTCTTCTGATTCTGATTCCGGTTCCGGTTTCAGTTTACGTTTTCGACTTTGTTTTCCTTTTAGTTCTTGTTTTGGTTTCGGTTCTGGTTCCGAATTTACCAGCTTCCATTCATCCTCTATTTCTGCTGTAGTCCTTTTCAGAACTTTTGCCATATCTTCAATATTATGAGCGCCATAATATGTTTTCAAATATTCAATTTCTGTGTCATTCCAATTGCGCTTTTCTTTTTCGCTCTCAACAACTTCACGATCTGTTTCTAACTCAAATTCAAATTGAACGATTGAATATTTACCATTCTTTTTTTCTTTACGTTCGATGTTTACACGATAAAACGGACATATTGTTTGCTCATATACAGCACTTACTGTACCATACAACATCCATTCACCATCGTCATACTTTACTCGGTCTCCTATTTTATATTTCATTTTTTAATTATTTAAGTTTTCAAAGAAGCAGCAAATTTACTGTTTTTTAAAACAATAAACAAAAAAATATTTTTTTTATTTGGAAAATATTTTTCTACAATATATTCAGTCGCTCCACAAAATCATCTATAATCATGATGATCAGTGAAATAGAAAAAAGAAAACCTGCGTTCATTCCGCAAATTTTTCTTCCAGTTCTTCAATCTGCATTTTAAACCTGCGATCAGAATCCATCAGGTCGTTAACAATGCGGCAGGCATGGAGTACGGTGGCATGGTCCTTTTTACCCAATTGGATGCCGATACCTTTTAGCGAGGTTTTGGTCAGTTGCTTGGAAAAATACATAGCCACCTGCCGTGCCTGTACAATTTCGCGTTTTCGGGTGTTAGACAGGACGCTGTTTTGGTCGATATGATAATAATCCGCCACCGTTTGCAGGATATAATCAACGGATAGTTCGCGTTTGGATTGTTTGGTCAGTTTTTCGATGGTTGACTGCGCCAGCTCGAGCGTAATCGCTTTCTTGTTGAGCGTAGCCTGCGCCAGTAACCCGATAAGTACGCCTTCCAGTTCGCGGACGTTATGAACGATATTTTTAGCGACAAATTCGAGCACATCGTCCGACAGTTCGATGCCGTCGCGGTAAGCCCGGTGTTTCAGTATCGACAGTCTTGTCTGGTACCCCGGCGCTTGCAACTCGGTGGTAAGCCCCCATTTGAAGCGCGAGAGCAACCGTTCGTCGATGATTCCCTGTAATGCCACGGGCGGCTTGTCCGAGGTCAGTATCAACTGTTTTCTCCGTTGATGCAGGTGGTTGAATATTTCAAAAAATGTGCTTTGCGTCTTTTGTTTGCTGATAAATTCCTGAACGTCGTCAATAATCAGTACGTCAATACATTGATAAAAATAGAGGAAGTTATTGATGTCATTTTTCAGGCGTGCGTCGGTAAATTGCGTAGTGAATTTGGTAGCGTTTACATACAAAACCGTCTTTTCGGGCATCAATTCCTTTACCTTGATGCCGATAGCCTGCGCCAAATGGGTTTTTCCCAATCCCGATGCGCCATAAATAAACAACGGGTTGAAGGCGGTATCGCCGGGTTTTTCGGCCACTGCCAATCCTGCAGAACGCGCAAAACGATTACATTCACCTTCCACAAAGTTGGAAAATGAGTATTCGAAATTCAACTGCGAAGGAATTTCAGGTTTTTTCAAACCCGGAACAATGAAAGGATTACGGATAGACGGTTCGCTTATGGGAACTGGAACCTTTGAGTTGGTAAAACTTCGCGGACCATTGCTTCCGGGAATAACCATCTTTCGATTTTGTTCGGTATTTTGACCAACGGGAATACTATATTTTAGTTTGGCTTCCGGCCCGAGTTCTTTCCTGATGATCATTTTCAAAAGGTCAACGAAATGTTCTTCAATGTACTCGTAGAAAAACGGGGTCGGAACCTCAATAGTTAAAACGTTTTGCTTAACACTGAGTGGTTTAATCGGCTCAAAAAAAGCCCTGTAGGTTTCGCTTTTCAAATTGTCTTTGATTACTCGGAGACAATTTTTCCATATTTGCTCGTGCATTCTCTTATAACAAACTGTAAAATAAATTTTTGGCTCTATAATTACTGTTTTAAAAACTTTGGCAAGTTGAAACAAAAAAATCATAAAAAAAAATAAAAATTAATTTTTTTTCAAAAAAATACTATTCGATTTAGTTTCAGAGAATTATTTTTATCACTGAATATCAATTATTTAATTTTGAAAAGTTGAATTTGAAATGGTTACATCTACTATTATTTACATATTATTCAAATAGTTTTTGTGCGGTTTTTTCTCCAAAAAATCAATTCAAAGAAGATGCCTTCAAATAAGAGATTACGCGAAAAAAGAACAGAAATGTCCGTATAATTCAGGACAAAATTGGCAGAAATTCATCATTTCTACTAAAACCAAAACCCGAGATGAAACGCCCCCAACAAACTACGTGTGACATTCGACGAACTGAGCGTAAATCCTAACGGGCCGACTACGCTATTATACTGGACAGAAACACCATAGCCAATCCGGAAATCCTTCAAAGTGATAAGCGCGGGAAAATCATCATCTGTTTTTCCGAGATTGGCGCGCAATGTTACATAAATATTGTTCCACAAGCGCACCTGATTATTTAAATGTACCACCCAGGCATTCTTGCTGTTTTCCTGCAGATAATTCATTCCCACGAAAGTTATATCATTACGCAAATGTTTGTCGGGTGCGCCTCCTATATATATCATGTATTGCGGCGGAATGTCGGAGCCAAATACCGAACCGGCGTCGATTCCTGCAAGCAACGTCCAACGATTCACCGGGGTCATGGCAAAATTGGAGCGAAACGTCACTCCGAAAAATCCCTCCGAGTAACTGACATTATTGGATAACCCCTTGTTGTAATTACCTTCCAGCCGGAATCTATATCCGGCAGTCGGAAAATAATCCTCGTTGTAGGTGTCGCGTTCATAAAACAACCTGTAGTTCAGGTACAGGTAACTGGATTTTTCATCCTCGATATCGCCGCCGATATGGGTTCGTATCAGGGTATATTCGCCGGAAATACCGCCTCCGATAACGCTATTGAGCGATGGGCTGGCCAACAGTTTCATACCTGTGGAAAAGTTGGTAAAATTATATGCGGTTGTACGCCGGTTTCCCGAATAATTGTAAGCGTCGAAACGATAACCATCCACATGGAACAGCCAATTGGGCAGCAATCTGGCCTTATAAACCTTTTTTCCTGCCGATTGGATGCCGGGACTATGGAAGAACGACAGCGAAAAAGCAGGATTGGCGCCGATGGATAACTCGGCAGAGGCTTTCGAATCGCTCAGCAAAACATTTCTCAGCGACAGGTTGAGCAACAAAGCGGCCTTATATTCATTATCGTAGTGCAAACCTGCCCTGAGCATATTGGTATGTTGCTCCACACAATCGAACCGGAGTTCAACCAATCCGTCGGGCAAAGGATTTAACTGATAGGTTATGGAGTGAAAAAGTTGCGTGCCTTTGATTTTTTCCATAGCATGATTCAGCCGTGCAAAAGTCAATTCTCCGGGAAAATCCAATTCTAATCTTTGCAGGAAAAAATCCCTCGAAACATATTGTAATCCGCTGATATTCACTTCTTGTACATAAAATGAGAGCAAAGGTTGCGGACAAATAGCATGTTCTTTAGGCAGATCGGGTTCGAATGTGCGTAATGAATCGGCAAGGGCTTTTAATACGTTATAATGTAATCGGGCGGCACGTTCGCCTCTTTCTATCAGACTATCGACCGCGTTGAAGCTGGAAGCCGAATATTCGGATATTTGCGGAATAATCAATATATTACATAACTCCTTGTTGGCCTCCTTGAGCGGCAGCGACGACATGAAAACTACCTGCTCCATAATCTGATAGATATTATTCAGTTCGATCGTTTCGGCCTGTGAACTGACATCCACGCCTATCAGTATATCAATACCCTTATCCAGCACCCTGTCGGCAGGAAGATTATTGGTTAGTCCCCCGTCGTACAATCGTTTGCCGTCAATCAGTTCGGGCATGAACACCGAAGGAATAGCCATGCTGGCACGCATCGCCCTGGCCAGATTCCCGTGTTCGAGTACTATTTCCGAACCGTTTTCGATATCGGTTGCCACACATAGAAAAGGAATAGTGAGTTTTGAAAAATCAGGCTGTGCGTATGCCGGACTGGCAAGTTCGGTAAACAGGTTCGATACATTTTGCCCCGACAGGATACCCAGCGGAAGCTCAATCCCGTGGTCGGTTATCGGGATTTGCAGCCAATAACGTTTTCGTTCTCCTTTCTCGTAAATGGAAACATGCCGGCGTAACACCCGGTCGGTAAGCAGACCTTCCCAATGGGCTTCTTTCATATAGATTTCTAATTGAGAGGTTGTATACCCCAGCGCGTACATACCGCCCACAATACTCCCCATACTGGTTCCGCCGATATAATCAATAGGGATACCCAATTCTTCAATCACTTTCAAAGCGCCTACATGCGCTATCCCCTTAGCGCCTCCGCCACTCAGCACAAGACCAACCCGCGGCCGGCCGGCGTGTCCCCTGCTGTCGCTTGCTATAATATTTGTAACAAAGCAACACAGAAAAAAGAATATATAGAATCGCTTTTTCAATTGTGAATCAGAAATTGAATGACTGAAAAAAAAGCAAATATAAGGAAAAAAGTATTATTAATGCCAAACAAAATTTATGATTATTATGGTAGTTATGAGTGGAACCTCGAAAAACAATAGAGATTTTTTTGATCGCAGAGAATTTAGACACAGTTTGAAGATAGAGATGCCTGCGTACAACGGGGCGGCGGCTTGGCGCAGTGGCGGCTTCACTGCACTTGCTGCGGGGTAGTAACATTCAATTTTGCACAAAATTGTCTGCGGGGCTACTGCCGCCATCTCGCAAAACCGCTCGTTATCTATCGTTTTTCAACCGCACAACCTTTTCTTAATTGATTTTCCAATAACCTGTTTTTCTTGAACCTGCACGCTCAACTTTATTTTCTGCTTTAAGAATATCAATTTGTCTGTTTATTGTTCTTTCTGTTACAGACAGCATTTTTGCCAATTCTTTAACTGTAATGGCAGGCATTTGTGTTATTATATCAACAATCTTGTCTTTTATACTGACATTTATACTGACATTTATACTGACATTGTCGGTATCTATGGGTTGTTTTTGGTGTTCCTCGTCTGTTTCAGAAATATCAGAAACCAATCCTTTTATCATTTGTACGGAGAAATCCAATTTTTTAACCACATAAGCATAGATATAATCGTAAAACGGTTTTATCTGTTCGAGCGTAGCATTTGCCCCGTTATATGGCTCTTTTCCTATGGTTTTGTCGCATAAACCTAACGTATTCAGATAGTTTTTGCGGTCGGCTGTCGGTATTACTACCATTGGGTAATTGTGCCGCAAAAGAATGTAATTGATGAGCAGTCGGACAATTCTGCCATTGCCGTCTTCAAAAGGGTGTATGCGAATGTAGCGATAATGAAACAACGTCGCCAATTCGATGGGAGACAAACTTGCTTTCTGCTCTTCGTCGTTGTACCATTTTACCAAATCACCCATCAACGAGGGCGTTTCTTCGGGCGGGTGCAGCGTTAATGTGATGTTAATATCCCATTCTTGTTATTTTATTCCAGAATTGTTCCCATTTTCCGTCTGTTTCAGTAAAGCATCTTAGTAGCAGTATATTTTTTGCTCCATCTTCCGTCCATCTCATCCCCGAATTGCACATTCTTTGTTTAATAATCACTTTGCATGCTGCCTCTATAACACCTGAACCTATGGGTAGTTTTTTCGATGAAAAGGTAGAATAATCCATTTGTGGCAGATGGTTGGAAAAATACGTAATAGCGGAATCTATATCGTCTTTTTTCGCTTTGCTTATTTTCTTTTTCTTCAATTCTTCCATTTCCTTGAGCAGTATCTTAGCGCTATCAACTTCATGTTTAAGCATATGACAGGATTTTGTTAGCCATTCCTTTCCCTCAAATTTGCGTTTAAATGCCGCCCTGGACACCTTTGCCAAGTATTCTGTGGCATGGAAATAATCCAATATTTGCTCATCCACAAATGGTTGCAAAAACTTCCAGTTATCCGCTGCCCCATCCGCCACCCCTACGTAAGTTTTTTCCTGATATTGTTTCCTGATGAATTGTATTTCTTTGGTAAAATCACGATAAAACCTTTCTTTACCGTGTTCCGGCGCTTGTGCAATGTATGTGGTATGCAGACGTTCGCCGTCTGAATCATACAAACTGATGCTGCCAACCATTGCCTGACGCCAGCCGTCTTCGCGCAAAAGCATGCATGTGCCGTCAAGACTGATACCGATACTCGAAACTTCGGAAGAATCAATACCGGCAGTGTACTGCCATGGCTTCTCTGAGGCTACAGCGCCTACCGAATTGCTGATGTCCTGAATATACGTGCAGGAGATGTAACGTCCGTGATTGTCTTTCAAATCTCGCTGAACCCGGACCGAGCCACTGCCGGAATATTTATTGCTGACCATTTTGGCAAATTTCGGCGTGGAATAAACAAGGATGCGGGCATCATTATCCAAAGGACAATACGTACTGCCGCCTTCATTATTCTGATAGACATGCCGGAACAATTCAAATTCGCCGTATGGACACTGGTAAGTTTTCGAATATTGACCCTTGCTGGTATATTTCTTTTCTCCTACTGTGATGGCGGTACCATCCGTATCAAAACGAGAAAGGGAATATTCAGTTGCCAATAAACCGGCTTGATGAATACCCTGTTGAATCGCTTCTTCGCTACTCAACATATCTTTGCTTAAGGAAATCGTTACCTGAAGGGTAACACTTTGAAAATCTGATTGAATAATTTCTGCTTTCATATCTTTTAAAAGTTTGACGCAAAGATAAGAAAACAATTTAAAATAACATCATATTAACGCTGCACCCTTTCAATGTTCACACATCCGGTATGATAGTGAAGGCATTGGGCACGCGTTTCAATGTCAAAGCTTATCCTAATGATGATACAATGGTGGCCACACTGGAAGAAGGAATAGTAGACGTTGTGATACAAACATCTATCAATGGAATCAGCTCATCAAAATCCATCAACCTGAAACCCAAAGAACAAATGGTGATACAAAAAACCGAATTATCCACTCCGACGGCAACATCCACGCCGGATCATGTTCAGGAAACGGCTCAGGAAACAGTTTTACCGCAAACATCTATCAAAGAAGTAATCATTACATCCAATGTACGAACGGAATTGTCGACTTCATGGAAAGACAAAAAATGGATCATTAGCGATGAACCGCTGGCGCTTTTTGCCGAAAATCTGGAACGCAGGTACAATCTTCGTATTCATTTTACTTCTGAAGAGTTAAAAGAATACAATTTTTCGGGAACATTTGAGAACGAAACCGTAGAACAGATATTGACCGCTTTGTCGCTGGCAGCGCCAATCAATTACAAATTAGATAAAAACAATGTAGTGTTGAGCCTGAATCAGAAAGACAAGGATAAATTCATTAAAATATTGAAAACCAAAATATAACATATCAAACAACCTATAAAACAGATTGCCTATGAATAAAGAATGAAATCATCACATTGTATCAATAAAAGGGAAAGCAGTGAGGTGCCTCCCCTTAAAATGTTAAATTATTAATTTTTAAAATTTAAACGCGTAAAAATATGAATTTTTTTTATCAATGTAGTAAAATATACCCAAATTTTTTCAAATCAAAAATATTTATGATGATGAGAATGACTTTGTTTTTATCTTTTGTTTTGTGTTTCAGTTTGTTGGCAACAACATCCTATTCGCAAAATACGAAAATGAGTCTTGATGCAAATGCAAGTACTCTAAAAACCGTAATAAATTTGATTGAGGAACAGTCTGATTTTCGGTTTTTCTACAACAGCGATCTGATTGATCTTGATAAGGTGGTCAATGGGTCGTTCAGAGACAAGACCATCGAAGAAATTCTTCGATCGGTATTAGACGGCACATCGGTGGGTTATCGTGTGCTGGAAAATAATTTTGTGATATTGTCGTCGGCAGAGATGTTACAACAAATCACCATCAGCGGAACGGTTACTGACGAAAACGGTGAATCCTTACCTGGGGTGAATGTGGTCGTCAAAGGTGGTAATACCGGCGTGGTGACAGACTCTAATGGCAAATATCAAATTAATGTACCCAATGTGGATGCAGTGCTAATATTTTCGTTTGTGGGATATACGTCTACTGAATTTGTGGTTGGAAATCAAACTTCTATTAATGTACAATTAAGAGAGGATGCCAGCCAGATTGAAGAAGTGGTAGTGGTTGGTTATGGTACACAAAAGAGAGTCAATCTGACCGGTTCGGTTGTAGCTCTTAAGGGAAGTGAGGTTGTGAAAAGTCCGATGGTAAATGTTACCACTTCTCTTGCAGGACGTCTGCCTGGTGTTATTATTAATAACCGGACAGGTGAACCCGGAAGAGAAAATGTCTCACTTTATATCAGAGGACGCAGTACTACCGGAAATTCAGACGCATTAGTACTCATTGACGGTATTGAACGAGGTAATATGGGGCAACTAAATCCCAATGACATCGAAAGTATTTCTGTACTAAAAGACGCATCAGCAGCCATTTATGGTTCGCGGGCGGCCAATGGCGTCATACTCATCACTACCAAGCGAGGAGAGATATCTAAACCTACTATCAATTTTTCGTACAATCAGGGATTAAGCCAACCAACCAGAAATCCGAAAATGGCGGATTCATATACCTTTGCTAAGGTATACAACGAAATTGAACAAATTGAAGGACGGGGAATCAGATATACCGATGACGAATTGCAAAAATACAAGGATGGTAGCGATCCCAACTATCCGAACACAGACTGGTATGATTTGATGATAAAGAAAATCACACCACAAAATCGGGCTAACTTGTCTGTTTCTGGAGGAAACGAGAGAGTGAAGTACTATTTATCATTAGGAGAAGTAACGCAACAAGGTATGTATGAATCCAGTACATTAAAGTATAATCAAATTAACCTGCGTTCTAATGTGGATGTGCAAGTAACCGATAACCTGACTGTAGGACTGAATATAATGGGACGGTATGAAGACAAGCATTACCCGTTGGGAACTCTTGGTGATCTAAATGCTCACATTTTTTTATATTGGCCGATGTGGCAACTCTATTGGCCAGGTACTAAATTTTTGATGCCCAATCGCGACACCGAAAGCATTGTCAGTAGAATAAATGACGACGCAGGAGCGCAGGATGAACAGATAAAAAATATACAAAATAGTTTATTTTTTAAATGGAATGTGCCTGGAATTAAAGGTTTATCGATAGATGGAAATGGAAGCTATGATTATGGAAACACTTTTCGGAAAAGATTTAATACCCCCTATTACGTATATTCTAAAGATCCACAAACAGACGAATTTGTTAAGAGATTAGCGGGTAGAAGTCCCCAGTTAGCAAATCTGACTAACAGAGTTGAGTTTACATCGCTTTTTTATCTGTCCGCCAAAATTAATTATGAACGGAAATTTAATGCGCACAACATAAATGCGATGGTTGGTTATGAGCAGACGCAGATCAAAGGGAATTGGTTTCAAGCAGAGCGAAGCGACTTTTTGTCCATTTCTATTCCTCAACTTTTTGCCGGGAGCAGCGACAAAAATAAGCAGGCTAATGATGGCAATGCTTCTCATGATGCCAAACAAAATATTTTTGGAAGGATCGGATATGATTATGAAGGTAAGTATTTAGTACAGGTGACAATGCGTATTGATGGCTCACCGAGATTTGCTGAAGGAAAAAGATTTGGTTATTTTCCGGGCGTATCAGCAGGATGGAGAATATCCGAAGAGTCATTCATGCAAGATATTGATTTCTTACAAAATCTGAAAATCAGAGGATCCTATGGGAAAATGGGTAACGATTTGGTGAGCGCTTTCCAGTATCTTATCTCATATCGTTATGGAAACAATTTTGTAATAGGGAATAGTGATGTGTCAGGGTTGATACAGGATAATGTGCCTAATCCGCTGATTACATGGGAAACAGCTACTACATGGAATGCCGGTCTTGACGCGACGCTTTGGAAGGGTTTATTGGGGATCGAATTTGACGTCTTCAAAACAAGAAGAGAAGATATTTTGACAAGAAGAACTGTTCTTATTCCGGATTATACCGGATTATCGCTTCCCGATGAAAATATCGGAATTGTAGATAATAAGGGATTCGAACTGACTTTAACTCACAACAATCAGATCAACGATATCAGATATAGGATTTCAGGGAATGTTTCCTTTGCCAGAAATAAAGTGATATTCACTGACGAACAACCTGCTGCTGAGCCTTACCAGATGGCTACCGGACGACCTTATGGTTCTGCGTTGTACTATAAAGCGAACGGTATATTCAAAGATCAGGCCGAAGTTGATTCAAAACCTCATTTGGCAGGAGCACAACCTGGCGATATTATTTATGAAGATGTGAATGGCGATAAAGAACTCAATTCAAGAGATCGGATCAGGATAAATCAAACAAATATTCCGGAAATCGTATTCGGATTAAACTTTAGTGTAGAATGGAAAGGATTTGATTTGTCTTTGTTTTTCCAGGGGCAGGAAAATGCAAAAAGTTATTTTGGCGGAGAGTTTCCTAGGATGAGTTATGCGCAGGGTAATTTTCCTGTTTGGCGAGCGAAAGATCGTTGGGCGCCCGACAACACAACCGCTACCATGCCACGTGGAGCTTCTGCACTGACGAATAACAATTCTAGTTCCAGTTATCCCTCCACACATTGGTTGGTCAATGCAGGTTTTCTCAGGCTAAAAAATGCAGAAATAGGATATAATCTTCCTAAAAACATTTGTGAAAAGATAAAAATTCAAAACTTGCGTCTCTTTGTAAGCGGTAGTAACTTATTTATGATCTACGACCACATGAAAGATATGGGACTTGATCCTGAAGCCACTACTTTCTATTATTATCCACCTCAGAGAGTTTATAACTTTGGTTTTAACATATCATTTTAAAAATTTAAGAATATGAAAAAGATAATATATTATATACTGTTCCTCATAGCTATTTCATCATGTGATGTATTAGACTTAAAACCGTTGGATAAGATATCCGAAACAGACACATGGACTGATCAGGCTTTAATGGAGGTGTATGTAAACGGCACATACCAGGCCATTCTGGACACCTACATCGCCTCCGAGTAAGGGCCGCTTATACCGTGCGCCTCTCCGGGGCCTGCGCCCCGGGAGGCGTTTATCTCATTTGGGAGAGACATCATGAACATCGACATCCTTCGTGTAATTCGGGAGGCGTTTCCCCTGCTGCTGCGGGGCGCGGCCTTGACGGCGGAAATCACGGTGTTTTCGCTGGTCATCGCCATGTTCCTGGGCTTGTTCGCTTGCCTGATGGGCCTTTCGAAAATCAAGCCCGTTTCGTGGATTTCAAAGTTTTACGTGTGGGTGATTCGCGGCAC
>Ga0082212_10001218_pt1 | contig 37900 bp, 29 predicted proteins | sample TergutNt197P3_FD_71548 | JGI IMG/M metagenome (GOLD analysis project Ga0082212, IMG submission 71548) | Neocapritermes taracua P3 segment gut microbial communities from Petit-Saut dam, French Guiana - Nt197 P3 | ecosystem: Host-associated > Arthropoda: Insects > Digestive system > Gut ...
TTGTAGTCCATGAGATTGGCCACTGCATGGGATTGAATGAACAGTTGACTGAGCTAATGTCCTACAAGTTTACAGGGTGGGATTTGGGACTTTACGGTTCCTACGGCAAAAGCGCAAATTTTTTCTACAATCCGTTCTTTTACAACATGTTATTAGAAAAAGTGGGTGATACTAATTTCTGGGATACAGTCTGGAGGTCAGACAATCCCAATCAGGCACTTGTTAAATTGTGGGACGACAACATGACCATCAATACTAGCCCATTAGTTAGCCACGCAACATTTATTAAGCTTCATCACATTGCGCTTGCCACAATTGGGAGACCAAGTCCTGTGAATTTGGATATTTTCAAATCATTTTCTGGGATAGCAGACCTAAATGATGAGTTGTCGAAACTACCGAAGTTATTCCACGAAGCTTTGATAGACGGAAACATTGAATCTCAGACTAAATTTGAGGATTTTTTCAACATAATTGAGAGATACTGGCAAGCATATCCAGTACCTGGTATGCCTTGGATAGTTCCATTTATTGATGATTGGAGAGACTTATTTATCCAAGACACCCAAACCCCAGCTTCACAATCAATGCCTAACGCCGCTTAGCAATACAAAACCAATATTTTATCAAAACCATCGAAATCGCGCCATTCACACCCACAACCATATTAAGCATGGCTCGTGGGTGTTAATTCGTCTCCAAGTGCCCAAAATAGACATCTATTTAGTATCCTTCTGACCTCTATATCACCGCGATTCCTCTATCTAATAAATAGGAGATTCTACTAATGGTTGATTACTCAAACAATCCACTAAGGCGAGCTTTGTTGGAAGCATCGGGCATGCTTCCTAAGCAGGAAGCATTAAGACAATTCATTCCTGAAAATCACATCACGCTTTCAGGTAACCCATCCGCAAATGAGCGAGTTGTCAAAGTAGGCAACAACACGTATTGGCGAACAGGTGACAAATATTATTCCAAAGGCCCGGATGGTGTCCGCAGGGAGATTTCAGATTCAGAATATAATCAGGCACTAGACAAAAAGCGGGGTGAAGTTTCAAAGGACGTTGAATTTTGGACTAATCACCGTAAAGATGCACAGCAGAATAAAGCTGACGGAACATCACAGCCTGGAGATATGGACTGGGCTATAGCTAAACATCAGGGTGCATTAACTGCTCGCAGTGCCATGGCTAAGAGAGACGACATGGAACAAGGCTAGTCTATAGCGGCACTAAATCATAGGATATGCAAATGCAATACATAATCACAGCCCAACGACCCAACTTAGCCCAATATCTAATATTAAAATAAAGACAATATTTAGACAATTAAATTGACATTTAGTACCTATTGTGATAAAATATGTTTATAGGTTAATTCTGACCTGCAATTTACTACGCTGTTCATCCATGAATAAACTTTGTTAGGCTGCGCGCCCTGGAACCCACTCCAGAGAACCTAACAACTGCGATGGTTTATGACTGCGGGAGTAATAACCCAATAACCATAGGTTCATTCCGACCTAACATTCCAATAGGAGAAATAGTATGAAAATCGTCATTAACGCAAACGACATGACGGAGGATGAAATTAATATAGTAGTAGATACCCTTGCAATGATGGGAGTCAATAAAATAAGCTACGAAAGCACAGAAATGACTCTCAAAGACGGCAAGCGCGTATACAAGAAGGAGTCCCATACTCCAAGTGTTGTCCTTACCCCAAGCGCTACTCAAGTTGAAGCATTCCTCAAGGATTTACATCAAATCCTGGCTCCGTATAATACCTGATATTGCTAGAAAACACCCAAAATTTGCCCTTTAAGCACCTGCGCCGATACTGTAGGTGCTTTTTCGCATCAAACCATGCTCTGAACCCCCAAAATAGCATCCTATCTGCCATGCTTCTGCCATATTTCGACCATGCAGCGACTCCAACTTGCGCCGATAGTACCAAGGCCAGGAACTCTATCCATTTCCATAGAGGTATTGCTATGGTAAACCATCTTAGACAAATGCTATTAGAAGCACAAAACCGGCCACATCCTTGCTTAGGGATATTCCAGCAAGGCGAGGATACATTTTGGCTCCACGAGGGAAGGTTTTACATGAAAGGCCCTGGCATCAAGAAAAGAGAAATCACCAAGGCCGCCTATGAATTTGCCAAAGGCGAATCTGGCAGCCCATCTAACAGCGCAGTAGCGGCACAACTCATAAATGCCAAGTCCAGACTCCAAAATACGCCGCAGGGAATGACAGAAGGTGTATTCTCGAAGGAAGTAGCAGAGCGAATAAAGCCGCATGAGGCAGACCAAGCCCAAATAGATGCCCTAAATTCCCTTACAGATACGATTGAGGAGTCGGGGTTCGGAGTCGTCGAGCCAGAGAAAGCAATTGAGCCGGAGCCAACGCCTGAACCTACAAATGAGCCAGAATCGAACCCCATCAAGCAGATGTTTCCTGGGGTCAAGTCAATGACCATACAGTTCCATGAGGACTCAAACCCTCTAAGGACGGCTCTTTTAGAAGCACATGCAAAAGCTACGCGCTTTACTGACAGAAAAGACTCAAATCCGCTTAGAGCCATGCTCTCAGGAGTCTAGCTCATAAAACGTAGTAGTAGAGTCAACATTATCATTCCTCAGCTTTAGGGCAAGAGCCTTGGGGTCATTCCGAAGTAATAAGTTGAGGCTCTCAATATACTCATCAGCCTCACGATCCTCCTCTGGAGTGAGAGTTAAAGATTCTGAGTCAAGGTTATTGTCATAGTCAGGACCAAAGATAGGGTCTAGCGAATAGTAACGGTCATACATACGCTCTCTGACTATAGGTGGGACTTTGAGGTTATTTAGGTAGCTAATCAATTTTGCGTGGCGTATGCGTCTGATTTTATTTAAGTCATCGCTTGGCTCCTTGCTTTCTTGAGCGGTATCGACAGCCGGAACAGGCTCAACGGCATCAACAGCCACATCAGACTGAACAGGCTCAAGACCAGCGATGTAGTTATCAAGGTCTGAACGTCGGTAGAATTTACTCCTTCCTTCATAGACAGCCACTATTTTGCCGGCTTTAACCAGTCTGTATAGGGATGTTCGCGACATTTTGAGAATCACTATCGCGTCCTTCTCTGTCAGAAGATGCTCACCATTGCTGGAATTAGATGATTTGGTTTCCATGCGGTACCACCTTGAAATATTTTTGCATGTTAAGGTACTAATCGCAAATCATGAAACTTGGCATAAACACGAAGTTTAAGCCCAATTTTTCATTTTATACCTCGGTAGCATTCCGGTAGTACTTGCACTTTTTGGTGACCTAAAATAAGCACCAACACTAGACATTTAGACAAAAAACAAGCAGTTACTGGAATTTTCAACTTGAAATCCTCGTAACTGCTTGTTTTTGCTGGTGGACGCGATTGGGATCGAACCAACGACCTCTACCGTGTCAAGGTAGCGCTCTAACCAGACTGAGCTACGCGTCCTTAGAGTACATATTATATTTGCCTGCTTGCCAGTGTCCAACAAAATTCATGGTGCCCTACGTGCCGATGATTGGTGATACCAAGTTGTACATAATACCAGTTTCGAGTTACAAGTTACGAGTTACGAGACAAAACCAATGTACCATGCGGATCTGCATATAGTATTTATTGCATTAGAAACTGGAAATGGTATAACAGGGATTACTTGAAATGATTAGGGATTTGAAAGCGAGGTAGAGCGGACGTGGGTCAGGCAATATTCAAATTAACAATAGAAAATGGTATTGCGTGCTCCATCACACCGGAGTGACTACACTTATTGGCGTTGATACAAATACAGGCTACTTACTGTCGCTGAACTAAAATGAGTTAAACTGCTAAACAAACCAGGATAAAAAGGCCATGAGGCAATAGAGCAAAAGCCCAGCCATAATGCCGGCACCAACGTCATCCAGGGTCACGCCCCAGCCGCCGGGCAGGGCTTCCAGCTTTCGTATGGGCCATGGCTTCCATATATCAAACAGCCTGAAGAGCAAAAACGCCGCAAATATGCCCATGATGGCTGGTTTCCAGTTGCCCCATGGATCGCACGCCACCTCTAGGGCGTAATGCCGGACTGGCCATAGCGCAAGCCACACCCCAGCCCATTCGTCAGATACGATGTAGCTTGGGTCACTTTCTCCGACCTGTCGGACAACCAGGCCAGCAGCCACAATTGAAACAAAGACAATCGCCACCGACATGCAGCCAAGAAACCATTCAAAGGCAATGGCGGAAAGAAGGCTCCCAGAGGCCACGACATCAAACCATGCTAAACTCCCCGCCAGGCTCCCCCAGGTGCCGGGGGCGGGTTTGAGCCTTCCACTCCCAAGGCCGGTGGCCACCCACCAAGCCCATCGGGGGGCCGTGTAGTTCTCTGAAAGATTTGGCGTGCTGGCTGACATACAATCTCGAAGTTTTCAGTTACCAGTTCTCAGTTCTAAACTCTATATTTTACTCTACCATTCCCACCAGGTCATATGGATGGGCCTCGGTTATTGTCACATTTTGGATCGCGTATAGCTTTGGCTCTCCTCCTACAATCAGCACGCTGCCGTCAATCTCTGGTGCCTGACCTCTGTGGCGGCCCTTAATAATCATGTCCGTCTCCTCATGGACAGATTCCACCAGCACTTCAAGTTTTTTTCCAATGAGTGCGTGGTTGTTTTTTTTGCTTATCTTTTGCTGCAGTTCCATCAATATCTGCATCCGCTTTTCTTTTGTACGCTTTTGGACGGGATCCCCCAGCGGGAAGGCAGGGGTGCCTTCTTCTGCGCTATAAGTAAATACGCCTACGTGGTCAAACTTTATGTCGGAAATGAAACTCTTTAATTCATTGAATGCGGCTACGTTTTCGCCTGGGAAGCCGACAATAAAATTTGATCGAATGAAAACTTCTGGAATCCTGTTGCGGATGCTCTCTATCATTTTTTCAAAACTACTCCTGTTTCCGCCCCGCCCCATTGATGCCAATATTTTCGGGTGGACGTGCTGAAGAGGAATGTCCAGGTATTTGCAACAGTTTGGGGTCTCGGCGATGGCGTCCAGCAGGCCATTAGTTATCCGGTTGGGGTGGGCATAATGCACTCGGAACCACCTCAGGCCCTCTATTTTGCCCAATTCCCGAATCAGCGACTCCAGGGCGTTTGCATCGCCCAAGTCTTTGCCAAATACAGTCGTATCTTGCCCTACCAGGTTTATTTCCAGTACACCTCGCTCAACCAGCCTCCTGGCTTCCTCCAGGATACCGGGTATAGTCCGGCTTCTGTGGCGGCCTCTTATGGCGGGGATGGCGCAAAAAGAGCAGGCGTGGCTACAACCCTCGCTAATTTTTATATATGCAGTCCCTGGGTGGGTAGTGAGCAAGCGCGGGCTGACCTCAGTGTACAGGTATGTGGGGACAGTCTCGGGCTCAGTAGATTTTTTAGGGGCATTGATGATTTCGGTTATCTTTTCAATCTCCCCTATACCCACCACGGCATCTATTTCAGATATTTCCTCAATAAGCTGGGGGCGATATCTTTTTGCCAGACATCCGGCCACAACCAGCTTTTTGCAACTTCCATCCTGCTTCATGCTGGCTGCCTCAAGAATTGCCTGTATGCTTTCTTCTTTGGCGCTGTCAATAAATCCGCAGGTATTTACGATCAGTATTTCGGCGCCCTCTATCTCTGTGGTAATGTCATAACCGGCCAGGCGCAAGTGCCCCAGCATGACTTCGCTGTCCACCAGATTTTTGGGACAGCCTAAGGAAATAAATCCTACCTTTGTCAAACGTCCTCCGGTTGTGATAATAATACCAATCAACTGTCGGTTCACTGAACTCAGCATGATCTCAGCGAGGCAAAATGGGTGTTCTTGATTCAGTAGTCTCCAAATTCAAAGAGGGGTTGCGGCGCACCCACGAGATGGCCCTTGGGCCGATGCAGGGCCTGTTTGGGCTAAAGCGGCTGGACGAGGGCCAGCTCAATGAATTGGAAGATACGTTGCTCCAGGCCGATCTGGGCGTCCAGGCAACTCAAAGGCTGATGGACAGATTGAGACTGGAGATGGGCCAGTCAAAAGAAATTGACCCAAGGGCATTGTTGAGAGACGAGTTAATAAAAATAATTTCCCAAGCCAAGACAAAACCTTTTGAACCCGAGGGAACACAGGTAATATTGCTGGTTGGCGTCAATGGTGCGGGAAAGACTACCACCCTGGGGAAACTGGCAACTCATCTGAAGGCGAAGGGCCAAGAGGTATTGGCGGTAGCTGGGGATACATTCAGGGCCGCCGCCATTGACCAATTGGAGTTGTGGGGCAAGAGGGCAGGCGTATCGGTAATCCGCAACCAGATGGGCTCAGACCCAGCGGCCATCGCCTATGATGGAGCCACTTCGGCAAAGTCCAAAGGCATTCCATGGGTTTTGATAGATACTGCCGGCAGGCTACATAACAAAGAAAACTTGATGAGGGAACTGGATAAGATTAAGCGTAGTCTGCAAAAAGTTATCCCCGGCGCTCCTCACAGGGTATTACTGATCCTTGATGCGACAACGGGTCAAAATGGCCTCCAACAGGCCGAGGGCTTTAGACATGCGGCTGGCGTGACTGACATAGTCATAGCAAAGCTGGACGGTAGCGCAAAGGGCGGCGTGGTGATACCCATTATTGAAAAGATGAAGTTGCCCATTGCATTTGTGGGCCTGGGCGAGCAGGCTGACGACCTCATGCCCTTTGATGCAGAGGCATTTGTGGAAGGGCTTCTTGGTGCCTGAACTGACGCTCCAATCGGCATGGGAATATGCCACCGGAGGCCCATGGCCTGAGCCAGAAGGGCTATCGGGGGATGAAAGGCCCATGGCCCTTGCAATAAAGGAGAGCCTTGCCGGGATAGGCCTGTCCAGCCCAAATCCGTCTGTAGGTTGCATTTTGATGAGAGATGGCCGCGTTATTGGCAGGGGAGCCCACTTGCAGGCTGGCGGTCTCCACGCCGAAGTTGCCGCGATACGCGATTCCAAAAACCGAGGCGAAGCCACGGACGGAGCCTCCGCATATGTAACCATGGAACCATGCTGTCATACTGGCCGCACGCCTCCATGCACTGGCGCGCTAATTCAGGCTGGCATAAAAAGAGCAGTCGTAGGCGTGAGGGATCCTGACCCCAGAGTTGCAGGGGGCGGCATTGCGTCACTTACTAACAGTGGTATAGAGGTGGCCGAGGGAGTCCTTGGCAATGCCTGCGCCCGCCTTCATGCCCCCTTTTTTAAGGCGGTGCAGACCGGCATGCCCTGGGTAATGGTCAAGTTAGCCCTAGGCTCGGATGGAGGCATAGGCCCGCAAGGAAAGAAAATTAACGTCACTTCGCCCGGAGTCCAAAGCATCGCCCACGCTCTGAGGAGGGTCTGCGATGGAATCCTTGTCGGGAGGAATACGGTTGCCGTAGATGACCCGATGCTTACCGACAGGTGGCAAGCGTTGGCGGATATCCGTTTCTCCAATCGCGCCAATCCTCCCAATCGCATATTTAGCCGGATAGTCCTCGACAGTCGCGGGACTTTGAGCCGCGACCGCCGAATATGGCAGGGAGCAGAGGGACATGCCTCTATGAGGGTTTTGACTGAAACTGCCCCCCCAATCGAAGGCGTTGTGGATATCTGCCTGCCGCCTGGGCCAGGTGGTTGCAGTTTGCCACATTTGTTGCACGAATTATCGCGCAGGGGTTTCTCCAGGTTGCTGGTAGAAGGGGGGGCATCAGTCGCCTCCCGATTTCTGGATGCCAATTTGGTTGACGTGCTTCATGTTTTTCGCAGCTCTAAACCTGCTGGTGGGCCAGCCGTAACGCTGAATATCGAGGGATTTGGCCTCCATTTGGCGCCGCTCAGATTTGATGGAGGCCAGTGGGAGGTCTTTAATAAGATTGCCATGTAGCAGTTCAACTCTTGCTTGTATGGTGGGCTTTGCTTGCTGTATTGCAAGCAACAATAGCGCACATTGCTATAGTGAAGGCAACATGGCATAGTTATTGATTGGCTCTTTGATAGTGCATGGGGGGAAGAAACTTGTTTAAAGCACTGCGCTGTTGTTTGTCGATCGCATTTTTGGTAATGATGGTCGCCTGCTTCGGAGGCGAGGGCCTTGGCTCGGATAATACTGTATCTGTGCTGATTCAGGCCGAATTTGAAAAAAAATCCATCTCCCAGTACGGCCTGTCTCAGGGGACGTACCAGCCTGCCAGATATTGTTGGGTAGAGGGCTTCGACCCGCAGACCAATCAGCAATTTTTTTCTGGCTACTTGAATTCTTCAGGGCGGGGGGTCGTAGACGTACCCCGAGGGTCTAGTTTCGTAGTCAAGCTGGTAGCCAGGTATGAGGTTCCGGGGAGCGGCGGGGGAAATTTCCGCATGCGGGGCAGCGTCAAGGACGGCCCCATGTCACCAACCTACAGCGGCACTGACGCCTTTAACGAAATTCCCGATTGGTCTGTTCATAGTAGTGTCTATACTGGAAATAGCGATTTCACCATCACCATTAGAGCAATGGATTCTACGCGCGGTAGAGAAGCGGGAGCCTTTAATATTGCTGACCAGGCAGTTGAATTTGCCACCATGATGGGCTTGCTGGAGCCAGGTTTGAGCCTGCCAAATCTTCATTCATTTTGGTCTTTTGACAACAAGCTCACCGATTATCCCTTAGTGGCCCTCGACAGCTTGTACAGGGTGATGTCACAGGCCACTGAAAGGACTATTTTTCAGCACGAGGTGATGGGCATTGGCAGTTCGTGGACTAATGGCAGGTCTGACGAATACAATGATGCCGCACTCATGGATTCATTTGCCCATCTGCTGTTTGCCGATTACAGCTGGCCGGCAACCAGACCTGACCATGCCTTCCAGCGCATAGTCAGGCGAGACAGTGAGGACATTGCCATGGTTGAGTGGCAGACGCCATCTGAGGCCACTGCCGCTTTTGTCAATGGATTCTGTAGCTTTATGTCCGCTGCATTCAGAAAAAACCCCCAGATGGTTGATATTTACCACAGCGGCCCCTTCGAGCTATACAACCTTGGGGCACCAACCACGTTCTATAAACCCAACGGCGGGGAGTTCCATCGCCAAAGCGTTGCAGGCGCATTATTTCGGATATGGAATAACGCCCTTGGAGGCTCTATTGAGGGACTGCGGACAATGTGGGATGCTACCTATCAGACAGGGATGGCATTGAACATCGACAGCGCCAACTACCCCCATGGCTACTTGCAATGCCCCGTCGGCAATATCTCATCTTATCTGAGCGGGCTGGCAAACGGCTCTCAGTACGGTGTTTCCGGCTCGGTCTGGAATTCCATACGAAGCGTGCTCAACTCAGAATCCATTGCCGACCCCAACGCTACATGGTTTAACCAGGGCAAGTTGTGGAAGAGGCTTTACAGCATTCCAGCCATTGAGAATGACTACATCAGGACTTATCCATATTCCTATGGATTGTATTGGGATTATGACCAGGCAAAGTCCTATTTCTTTAGCCAGACCTTCGAGGGTAGCCGCAGAATTACACTGGACATGTTGGGGGGGCAGGATTTATTTCTTGAATTATTTGATGATCTGGGCATTTATGAACAGAATATTGGCCCGTGCCCGACCACGCTCCAGAGAGAAATTTTCATCGGCAACCTCCCCCGCGGGAACTATGTTGTCAGGGTCAGGGCCGGCAACACGACACAAAACGGTAATGCAGGTTTCAGGTTGAGGATTCAGTAGCCCAAAGCTGGCAATTGCCACTTGTGACAGCTACCCTCCCCCCACCAGCTTCACGACCTCAAGCCTGTCGCCTTCTTGGATAGTTGTATTGGGGTGATCGACCCTCCTAATCACCTGCCCATTGAGTTCAATGGCTGAGCCAAAAGATGGCATTTTAAGCCAGTCTGCCAGATCGGCAACTGTGTTGAGTTGCGGCGTGTTTTTGGTTTCACCGTTGATTGTCAGTCGCATAATACCAGTTTCTAGTTACGAGTTACGAGACGAAAAGCCTTGCCCAGCGCAGATGTGCGCCAGGCATTTATTAAATCAGCAATAGAAAGTGGTATAATTACTGCCAATTCATTTTTTCCAAAAAACGATTGCCAAAGAAATAACAACTATGGCCATCAAAAAAATCACTCGCCATGGGGTGGGTGGGGTTTGGTGTTCCTCAATCTCGATGGCATCTGGGTCTGACATTGCAGCCCTGCTGAGTTCGTCATCATCGGATTCTGGGGCCTCTGGATGCGGAGGTACGAGGCCATCGGCTATTTGACCGAACATGACGTTGCGAAACCCATCCTGCTGGACATGGATATCGCTACATTCTTCTGAAGTATCGCCAACTACTTCTTCTGGCAATTTTTCTTTATTTTCCTGATTCATCTCTCTCTCCAGTTGCCAACCCAAATATCCAATCCGCAATTGTCTCGATTACTTCGGGGTCTACGCGCTGGTCTAATATGAGGTAATCAGCTCCGGTACTCCGCCCTTCTACATACATAAACAGGTGGTTAAGCTTGGGAAAACTCTTGAATGTTGCTTCCGGGAAGCCCTTTTTAAACAATGCGAAATCTTCCATTGTCACTTGGTAATCAGCTTCGCCTTGAAGTATCAAGGCGGGGCGATTGCTCTTTGCCAGCGTTGCCACGGGATCGTAGCCTCGCAGGTCGAGCCAGTACGGCGCAGGTATTCCCAAGGGCAATTCGTTTGCCGGGGTATCCGGTTTCAGATCTTCGGATTTAACTTTATCCCTGGCGATTTTTACGCGCTCTATATGCGCTTTTGCTGTTTCTTCATCATACCCCCTGACAGATGCTAGGTATGTTATTTGTTCTAAAATGACATCTTCATCCGGGCGCGCTCCACCTGCCAAAGATATAAATCCCGCTACTTTGGGAGCCTTCTGCGCGATACGGCCCAAAGCTGCGCCACCCTGGGAATGGCCGAGGACGAATATTTTATCTGCGTTTATTTCGTGAATCAGCGCTATATCGTTCACAGCAAGAACGGCGTCATCAACAGTTTCATCATTGAGGGTCATATTATCATTCCATTTTGTGGGATGGACGTGGGTTCGCTTGTCGTACCGCAAGACTGCAATCCCCTTTTCTGCAAGACCCCAGGCAATATCTCTGAACGGGCGATTAGGCCCAATAGTTCCATCGCGGTCACTGGGACCGCTTCCGTGAACCAAAATTACAGCAGGAAAGGGCCCACTGCCTGGCGGCAGAGTCAGCGTGCCGGGCAATTTCCAAGGGTCTGCGCCAACAGTTATTTCCCGTTCACTGAGGCCCTCAGGGAGACCTGCAACAGGTCTTGCCTCTCCTGTGCGTTTCAGCGCAAACGCAAAATCTCGGCCATGTTGGGTTAAAAGCCCTGTGAATGCATCACCTTCAAAGCGCCCTTTGAATATTGCGTCTTCAACGTTTTTTACCCTAAAGGATAGGTCAGGCAGATTCAAGGCAACATCATACAATGGATCACTGTATTGCCCCTGGGCCGGGGTGGAAAAATAGCCGCGCAAGCCGCCGCCATCATCTTTTTCTTTGATCATATTTATCTGAATGTCTAAAACAACACCAGGCAAGCTAATGCTTCCCTCCCAATACCCATCAGCAACGGTTGACTGATCTGGTTGGGCGATTCTCTGGTTCATGGCGCCATACTGGGTGTCACCGGAAGTTGGCTCAACATCCCCCAAACGCTTTAGCTCAAAAGTAAAGTTATAGCCGCCCTGGGTTAAATTCCCCTTGATGATGTCTCCCTCAACGCGCCCTTTAATAATTGGGCTTCCAGGGACGCCTGCGATTTGGCAGGATATGTCGGGATGTGCAAAAACTACATTCTCAAGTTTCTGATTAATGACATTTTGAGATGGCATGGAGATAGAGCCTTGTAGGCTACCGCCTTCTTGAACAAAAATTACTTCAACAGGGGCAGATGACCCCATTGCCCGCACGGCGCCTTCCCATTTGCCTGCGACGGGGTGGGATTGGGGTACCTGTAGCGTCGGGCACGCCAGGGATATCTGTGCAACCAGAATCAATGCCTGAAAAAACATGTCCACCTCCAGATACGATTTTACTTCTTATGCAAAATGATTCATAGTTGCTGTTACTCTGAGGGTTAAGAAAAAAAGAAAGGTAAAAAAGTTTCAATTTTGTTACAATCGACATTGCGATGGAAATATCTTGCAGGCGGAGGCGAAATGAATCCACTATTAATACTTGCATACCTATTTGCCGCTTCGACGGCTTGTTGGCCGCAGGAAGCCCCCCCAAAGCAAGAACCCCCGCCTAAGCAAACCCCCCCGCCTAAGCAAACCCCCCCGCCTAAGCAAGAACCTCCGCCTAGTGCGGCTCGGGAGGCCGCGCTAGCGGCAATTAGGGATGCCACAAAGGTTTCGGACGAGAAGTCGAGGCCAGACTCGCCTCCGGCCCGCGTTCCCGCCGCCGTGAGAACCAGCGGTGCAAGCCCGGCCAGAACAAGTGCCCCAAGGACTCCCACGGCAACATCCGGGCCTTCCCGGACCGCCAGTAATGCCGCTACTGCGAATCATGTCCATATCACAGACGCTGAAAGGGAGGTATCAAACTTATTTGTTACAAACGCTCTGTTTCAGGCAGAGCTGGCCAAACGCACAGAAATAATTTCGGTTGATGACGTAAATACCCCCGAGGCGGCCATGGCCGAACTGGAAGCAGGCAATATCCGCTTTTCTAAGGGATGGCGCGTCAGAACGCTTTTGGCGGGCCAGGACCCTGACTTGCGCGCTAGCCTGGAAAAAGGGCAGTCTCCCTTTGCGGTCGTCGTCACTTGTTCTGATAGCCGGGCTATGGACAACTTGATTTTTGATCAGGAATTGGGGAGGTTGTTTTCAATCAGGGTCGCAGGCAACAGTCCTGACACGTTGGGCATAGCAAGCATTGAGTACGCTGTGGAGCATCTAAAATCCAAGGTGGTAGTAATCATGGGCCATACAAAGTGCGGGGCTGTTGGAGCAGTGGCCGATGCCCACGGTCATCCCCTGCCAGACAATATGTATATTTTTCAAGACCTGATGAAGGGATTGCTTGAGGAAGTGCCTAAGGATCCAAACGAGCCAGACGCAAGCTATAAAGACAGGCTGGAAGTTGAAAACGCAAAGCGCCAGGCTCAGGTGGTATACGACCGTAGCAAGATCGTCCAAGAATTTGTTGACGAGAAAAAGATTTGGCTATTGCCCGCCTCCTACGATTTGGGCACCGGCCGCGTGACATTCTTCAACCCCATTGAAGGCAAGCACCACGGGGAAGGGCATGGCGAGCATTGATGTAGTACCAGTTCCTAGTTAATACCAAGTTGCGTTCAAAATACTTTGGCGCTTCGCGTTTAATCCCAATTAAACGCAACCAAGCATCAGCTACAAAAAGTTGAACCGCTATTTTGATTACGACTCGGTATCAGTGGCACTCCAGCCAACTGGCTCCGCTTCTGACTTCAGCCTCGAGGCGTACCCCTAACGGTGCCAGGTCATCTGCGCCTTCCATTGAGGACTTTAGTGTTTCTTTGGCGACCGAGACTTCTTCCATGGGGGCTTCTAGTAGCAATTCATCATGAACCTGCAATAGCAGGCGCGACTTGAGGCAACGATCAGCCAAACACCTGTGCATGCGCACCATAGCGCGGCGCATTATGTCGGCAGCTGTTCCCTGCACGATAGTGTTGACAGCCTCTCTTAATGCTTGGTTTCTTATCTGGGCGTTATTGCTGAGTAATTCGGGGATGCGGCGTATGCGGCCCCAGGCTGTGCGGACTTGGCCTTCGCTGATAGCATCCGCTTTTGCTTTTTCTATCCATGTTGCAACGGCTGGCATACGTTCAAAGTATCTCTCGATAAAAACCTTAGCTTCTTTATGGGTGATGCCCAGGGAGGCCGAGAGGGCAAAGGCCCCCTGGCCATATAAAAGCCCGAAGTTGACGGCTTTGGCACTACTCCGCTGTTCTGGCGTAACATCTTCCATGGCCACGCCCATAACTTCGGAGGCAGTCCTGCGATGGATGTCTTCACCTCTTTCAAAGGCTCCCAGCAAGATTGGATCTTTTGCCAGGGCAGCCACCACACGCAGTTCAATTTGGCTGTAGTCAGCATCCAACAGCACCCAGCCTGGCTGTGGCACAAAGGCACCTCTAATGGCCCGCCCTTCTTCTGTGCGGATGGGAATGTTTTGCAAGTTGGGCTCGCTGGATGCAAGGCGGCCCGTTGCCACTCCGGCCTGATGTAACTTGGTATGCACTCTGCCGGTTGTCGGGTTTACTAGCTGGGGGAGCGCCTCGACATAGGTACCCAAAAACTTGGACAGCTGGCGGTACCTCAGCAATACCCCTGCAATTTCGCCGCCCTCCATTTTGGATAGCTCCTGTAGCACTTCTTCATCGGTGCTGGGAGCTTTGGTCTTGGACGTTTTAGAGATGATTGGAAGCCCGAGTTTTTCATACAATATCCGACCCAACTGGATAGGGCTTGCTGGGTTGAAGGTCTCGCCCGCCAATTCAAAGATGCGAGCTTCGGCGGTCTTTTTTTCGCCATTAAACCGCATTGCCAGTTCTTCCATTTTGTCCAGGTCTATGCGGATTCCTGCCAGTTCCAGGTCTGCCAGCGCTTCCACTAGCGGTAGGTCAACTTCTAGGTATAGCCGCTTTAGTTTTTCATCTGTCAGTTTTGGTGCCAGCTTTTCAACAAGTTGTAGTGTCAGGTCAGCGTCTTCTGCCGCGTACTGAACTGCCAGGTCAAAGTCGGCCTGGTCAAAGCGCAATTGTGCCTTTCCCTTGCCTACCACTGATTCAAAGGATATGGGCCTTATGTCCAGATGCCTCGCAGACAAGTCATCCAGGTTGTGTCTGTTGGCACTCCCCAATATGAAGCTGAGAACCATGCTATCGTGCATGATTCCGTTAATTGCGAAGCCATGCCTGCTCAATACTTGTAGATCGTACTTGATATTTTGGCCATATTTGCCAATACCGGCATCTGCAAAAAGGGGGCCGAGTATGGCTCTGACGCTGGATAAGGGCAGATTTCGCTTATCCAGATATGGGGACAAATCCTCCCAGAATTTATCAGGGTCTCCCCTCAAGTCCAGCAGGGCATCGGGCAGGTTCCCGGTGTCAAAGAGGCCGGGTAAGGCTCCCACATCATCGTGGGAGGCCACCGAGAGATGGGCCAGGGGGATGTAAAGGCCTTCGTTTGGCTTCCAGGACATACTAATGCCGACTAGGTGCCCGCGTGTCGCGTCCAGGCAAGTGGTCTCTGTATCCACAGCAAATTTGCCGGCTTTTCGACATGCCGCCGCCGCCGCTTCCACGTCCGCCAGAGACTTGGCGCAACAATATTGGCGGGGGGCTTTTGGCCCAATTTCTTCGGATGTGAATTCTTTTACCAGGCTTTCAAATTGCAACCCTTTGAAAGTTTCGACCGCCCTGCTTGCGTCCCAACCCAAGTGTGCGAGGCCGTTTAGTTCAACTGGAAGTGCCAGGTCTGTCCGAATTGTGACCAGGGTGCGAGTCAACTCCATCCATGGCGTTGCTTCTGCCAAACCAGAGCGCTGTTTTGGTTTTAGGCTCTCGGATGAAGCCAATAGGCTTTCCAGAGTGGAATACGTCTCCAGAAGGGCTTTGGCTCCCTTTTCGCCAATCCCTGGCACCCCCTTGACGTTATCGCTTGAATCGCCGACCAGCGTCAGGTAGTCTACGACTTGTTCGGGCCAAACTCCGAACCTCTCCTTTGTAGCGGCGCGATCCATCCAAATTTCACCATCTCTGTTGTTTAGAACCATAACGTCATTGGCATCGTCAATCAATTGCAGTAAGTCCTTGTCGGGGCTGACTATGACGACGGGCATCTTGTTTTTTGTTGCCATGACCGCCAGAGTGCCGATTACGTCATCTGCCTCAAACCCTGGCAATTCCACGATGGCAACGTTCAGCGATTGAACCAGGCTCTTGATGAGCGGTATCTGCGGCCTGAGATCTTCCGGCATCTCAGCCCTATTTGCCTTATACTCAGCAGATAATTGATGCCTAAAGGTGGGTTCGGGCCTGTCGAAAACACATGCTACATGGCTTGGGCTGTGTTGCCTCAATAGCGCCAGCATCATTCTGGTAAATGTATAGGCCGCGCCATTTTTTAGTCGCATGTTTGCGTAGTAGGCCCGAAATATCAGGCTGTACGCATCTATCAAGAAAAGGCGGTTGTTGGGCATGACGGCCTCCAAAAAACCTTGGAAGGTCTAACACTATATCATTCCTATTTTTGTTGCTTGCCGCCAACCAGTATCTGAAGCAATAATTGTTATAGTGCAATGTAACACTTAAGTGTTACGCTGCACTAGGTTGGGATTTGCTTGCGAATCACGACCGCTAGATGCTTGCAAGGCGGACTTGCTCCGCCGATAAGCATGCATCTAAAGTGTGACTAGGTAGTAGTGCAATGTAACATTTAGTTCGGAGGCTTAGACATGAAACGATTGCTCACTCTATGTTGCGTGCTTGGCCTTGCCTGCACGGGGCTACATTCGCAGACTACAAAATGGCCCGAAGAAGACCCAAACCTAAAGGTCTATACCTTGTCTGGGTTTCGCCACGGCCCCAATTTTTTCCCCAAGGTACAGTATCCACAGGTGGAATACATTCCATCTGCAACCCTCACCTTTGATAAATATCACGTTGCAAATGTGATTTATCATTGGATGAAAAAATGGGCGGAACAGTACCCTAACCTCGTGGAGTTTTACGAAGTCGCCAAAAGCTATGAGGGGCGCCCCATCTATCAGGTGACTCTGACCAACAAGGCAAAAGGCAAGGCGACAGATAAACCAGCGGCCTACTTTGAGGGTGGGCGCCATAGCGGAGAAATAAGCGGTTGCGAGTCCGTGCTGTGGCTGATGCAACAACTGATAGAGCAGTACGGCAAAGACCCAGAAATTACAGGCATATTAGACAAAAACGCAATATATCTGAGGCCGGTAAACAATCCTGATGGGCACACACTGTATTTATACACCGCGCTCAGCAACAGAAGCACAGTCCGCCCCTATGATAGCGACGGGGATGGGCTTTTGGATGAAGACCCGCCCCAAGATTTGGACGGAGACGGATATATCTTGCAAATGCGTTACAAGGATCCGGTCAATGGGAGCTACAACATTGATCCCAGAGATCCTTCAGGGCGGCTGATGCAACGCGTTGAGCCTGGAAAGGGCACCTATAGCGTTGTACCTGAGGGAATCGACAACGACGGTGATGGGCGCATTAACGAAGATGGCATAGGCGGATTGGACTTGCACCGCAACTACCCCACAAACTGGAGGCCCATGAAAGAGTTTACTGGCAGGGGCTGGACGCAGGCAGGGGCAGGCGAATTTCCCTTGAGCGAAACTGAAACCAGGTCGGTGGTGCTATTTTTGCTCCAGAACCCTAATGTCTATGTAGTAAATTCCATGGATACCGCCGTGCCGATGCACCTCCGGCCGCCCAGCACGGCTCCTGCTTCTGCAATGTTTCCAGAGGATAACAGGTGGTACACGCACTTTGACAATCTGGGAAAGAGGATAACTGGATATCAGCGGGCCGGTAGCGTATATGAGGACTATGGGGGAGGGAGCCCCCTCTTTGGACATGGCCCAGATTTTGGCTATTGGTTCTATGGGGCGATATGGTACGGGGACGAAATATGGAATGGGGGCAGGGCCGACAAAGACTACAATGGCGACGGTGTTATCGACGACCTTGATCGATTGATGATGTGCGATGAGGTGTATGGGGGAACTCCATTTTTTAATTGGAAGCCCTTTAATCACCCCAGCCTGGGCGAGGTGGAGATCGGCGGATGGAATCCCAAATTTTTTACCCAAAACCCTCCGGCCAGCCAAATGGAGAAATGGGTCAAGAATCAGGCGCTGTTCAATATAGCAATGATTCAACATCTGCCCGAGTTGCAATGGGGAGATATCGAGGTTAAAAAGCTAAGGGCCACCAGAAATCAGGACTATACTGACTACGAAATTAAAGTGACATACCGCAACATTGGCAAGCTTCCCACTGCCCTGCGTCAGGCCGACATTGTTAAAATAGTCCGCCAGGATCAGGTAAGGTTTACGTTGCCCCAATCGGCTGTGGAGGGCCCTAATCCTCAAGCCCAAATTTTGCCCGACCCCAACGCGGCGCCAGCGCGGCAACAACGCGGCGGGCCAGTTGCCAGCGCACGCAACGCCCGCGAAACCACCCGAAACGTAGGATATGCGCAAGGGGAGAGTTCTAACAGCACAACCATAACCGTCAGGGTTTTCGGAGACTATGAGATTCAGGGTACCGCTTCAGTATCTTCAACCCGCGGGGGCATATTGCCGGAAAAAACATTCACGATCAAGTAGCCCAACAAGTAGCCCAATGTTGCGGTTTTTGCTTTTTTTGGCCCATGGTTGTCAGCTCGCCAGGAGTGGTAAATGACGATTATCTTTTCTGCGGCATTGCTGGCACTTTTTAAGCTGTTTCCCATTTTGAATCCCCCGGCCATGGCCCCTGTTTTCCAGGAGATGACCTACGCCGTCTCCGAAAGGGAAAGAAATCGCATAGCATTTTCTGTCTCTCTCTACACCCTGTACCTGCTTGCGTCTCTGTTGCTGGTTGGGGGGTGGCTACTCAAAGTGCTCGGAGTTTCGATAGACGTGATAGGTATTTCGGGTGGAATTTTGCTCTTCCATACGGCTTGGGGGATGCTCAACCGCGGTGACAGGCTGACCACAACAGAGCAGGAGGAGATTAAGTCGATGTCGGGCAAGGTGTTTTTTCCCTTAACCATGCCTATGACGGCAGGGCCAGGGGCGATAGCTGTAACCCTATCAATGGTTCCGGAGGGCCAATTTTTTGCCAAGGAAACTATTTTTGAGGTCATTGGGGTCAATATCGGAATTGGAATGGCGGCTGTGGCTGTGTGGATTTTTTATAGGTTTTCCGGAGCGTTTTTGAGCCGCCTGGGGCAGACCGCAAAGGCCACCATCGGCCAGATTTCGGCTTTTCTGTTGCTTGCCATAGGCGTGCAACTCATCTGGACGAGCCTGAGCAACTTGATAGGGACTCTACAGCATGGTTAAGCACAGCATACCTCCCAATCCCACTCGCTGAATTTTGGATTATCGTTCGACAATGCTATGCGTCAGCAAGCGGAGTGCTGTTTTGAACAATGCGACGAAGACTATCTACGGAGATGGTATTAGTTTTTCCTACAACTCCGACTGTAGCTTATCACTTGCTTTGGATGGGATTGGAGTTGAAACAAAAGCTGGTGAATTGATAGCCATCCTCGGACAAAATGGTAGTGGCAAATCCACGCTTGCCAAGCACTTTAACGCGCTCCTGCCACTTCAGAGTGGCAAATTGATTGTGGTGGGTATCGATTCCAGAGATAAGGATAATACTTGGCGCTTGCGCAGGCTGTGCGGCATGGTTTTTCAAAGCCCGGACAACCAATTTGTTTCATCTGTTATAGGCGAGGATGTGGCTTTCGGCCTGGAAAACTACGAAACGCCAAGGTTTCTTATCCAGGGCAAGGTGTCATCTGCCCTAAAGGCTGTTGGCATGGAGGGCTACGAAAAGCGATCCCCCCATACGCTTTCAGGTGGGCAAAAGCAGAGGGTTGCTTTGGCCGGTATCCTTGCCCTTGAACCAGATATTATTGTCTTTGATGAAGCCACAGCAATGCTTGATCCGGAAGGCCGGTCAGAAATTCTCAATGAAATTCAAAGAATACGCAACCAGTCACAAAAAACTATAGTCATGATTACGCATCATGTGGAGGAAGCAGTGCTTGCCGACAGAGTGTATTTAATGCAAAAAGGCAAAATGCTGGCCTGCGGCACTCCGCGCGAAATTCTGGTGGATATTGAATTGATGGAGCTAGCGGGGCTTATCCCACCTGTTCCAGTGCGAATGTATTACGACCTAAAAGCGGCTGGCATTTTATTGAAGTCATGCCCACTCACCGATGACGAGTTGGTTGAGGAAATATGCCAATTGAATTAGCCAATGTTTCATGTTCGTACAGGTCGAATACGGATGAGTTGATTCCTGCCCTGCAAGACGTCAGTTTGAATGTAGGTGATGGGGAATTTGTCGGAATTATGGGACATACTGGCTGTGGGAAGACAACTCTGATTCACATCATGTCAGGCTTGCTTGCCCCTGATTCCGGCATGGTGTTGCTGGATGAGCAGGACATAAACAGTGATACATATGATAGGAATGAACTGCGAGGGAAGGTTGGCGTCGTATTCCAATTTCCTGATTATCAGCTTTTTGAATCCACAGTCGAAAAGGATGTGGCTTTTGGATTAAAGCACAAAAGGCTTGACCATGAGGAAACAGAAGCCAGAGTCAGATGGGCATTGGAAACAGTGGGGCTTCCATACCAGGAAGTCCGCTCTCGATCTCCTTTTTCCCTATCGGGTGGCGAGAAACGGCGTTTGGCAATTGCGGGAGCGATAGTAACTAAACCGCGGTTTTTGATGTTAGACGAACCCATCGCAGGACTCGATCCACAGTGCTGTCAGTCATTTATGCGAACCCTCGCCAGCATGAATTGCGATGGGACAACTATTGTAATGGTTTCTCACAATGCTGATGTTATGGGGGAGTATGCCAAACGATTATTGGTGCTACAGGATGGATCACTTGCACTGGAAGGGACTGTACAGGATGTTTTTTCGAACCTCGAAAGGCTCAGGGGACTTCATATAAATGCAGGTGCGCCAAGAGCTATTGGAAATATGCTGGCCCGCCGTGGGTTTAATGTCCCCCATACGGTAACTTCCTATAAAGAACTTCTTTACGCCCTAAAATCCATTCTGTAGGTGGTTTTCTGCTAAGTCATTACATACCTGGCTATTCCCTGATCCACCAGCTTGACGCAGGAGTAAAGATTGTGTGCCTGTTACTGTTAGCGGCCTCAGTCATTGCTACTTCAGATGGGTGGGGCTACTTAGCCATCCTCAGTGTTTTGTTGGGGATAGTGTCTCTGTCAAAATTGAGGCCGGGCGTCGTTTTCGGAGCGATACATCGATTGTGGTTGTTTTTTGTTGTAATTTTTATAATGAATGCGCTCTTTTACAGCGATGCCGAACCGATACTCTCATGGGGGGTTACACGCCTGACAGCGCAAGGCATGAAACAAGGCGCAAAAATTATTGTCAATGTGGCTTACATCATGGCCTTGAGCAACGTGCTAATTAGAACTACTGCCCCAATGGACTTAACCCAGGGGCTAAACAACCTTATGAAACCACTCAGACTGTTGCGTGTCCCAGTCGAAGATGTCGCCATGATATTAAGCATTGCCCTTCGCTTTATTCCAACGCAGGTCGAAGATGCCGTTGCAATTAAAAAGGCCCAGACGGCTCGTGGAGCCAGGTTTGAAAGCAAGAAGCTACATGAAAGGATTTCAAGTTTTTTGCCGCTGCTCATACCTGTATTTATGTCGGCTTTCCGGCGTGCTGATGAGCTTGCTATGGCAATGGAGGCAAGAGGGTACAGAAATGCCCGCAACCGCACGGGAAGAGTGAGGGAGCCATTGAAACCTGAAGATTTTGTAGCATTAATGTGTAGCATTTTCATATGCCTCGCCCAGATGTTTTTCTTAGGCTGAATACTCTGGATGCGGGCTATGCAGATATTATGGAGCCACTTGCATAGCTGAAGCTGGAGACGATGAAACGGAGGGGGCAGGTGTAACGTGTAGTTTTAAAATTACCTCTGTGGTATGAATAAATGTCATAAAGGAAACCAGATGGGCGAAATGTCTAGTGTAAAAAAATCAATCATCACAGCGGTTTGCATTGCCTTGTGCGTAGTTTTGCCGATGGCGTTCCATTCGGTGCAGAACGCTGGAAGGATATTTATGCCTATGCAAATTCCGGTTTTGCTGTGCGGCTTGATTTGTGGGTGGCGTTTTGGCATTCTCTGCGGTTTGCTTGGCCCATTGCTCTCCAGCTTTGTCACGGGTATGCCCCCAATGCCGCTCCTCCCCAGCATGGTGGCAGAGCTCTCCGCCTATGGGCTGGTTGCTGGAATCTCTACAAGGATTGTCCGCAGTGGGACGTTATTAGCAGACATCTACATAAGCCTTGCGGTTGCAATGGTCGTTGGGCGAATAGTAGCGGGAGTATTGAGGGCATTGATCTTTTCCTCAGGAGGCTACTCAATAGCTGCATGGATGGCTAGCTACTTTGTGACTGCGCTACCTGGGCTGATTCTCCAAATAATTTTGATCCCCAGTATCATGGCCGCTCTCGAATCTGCTGGCCTGATTCCAAGAAGATACCCAAGATCGCGGTAACTCAATTCTGACAAGTCAGGAACCTCCATGAAAAAAAATAATGTAATTGCCTTTTTTGACGGCCTGGCACCGGATTGGGATTCCAACGCAGTCCATGATGACGAGGTGATCAACTTAATTTTGGACTATTCAGGCATAAGGAAGAATGCCACAGTGCTGGATGTTGCCTGTGGAACGGGCGTGCTGGTGCCGTATTACATCGCCAGAAATGCAGGCAAAATAATTGGAGTGGATATTTCGCCCGAAATGATTAGAATTGCAAAAAGTAAGTTCTATGATCCGCCAGTCTTGTTTATTAATGGTGATATTGAAGAAATTTTATTTGATGAATTGTTTGATTGCTGTGTTGTATTTAATGCGTTGCCACATTTCCCTAGCCCTAACGGACTGATAAAAAAGCTCTCCAGTTTGCTTAATAATAGGGGGAGGCTGACGATCGCCCATGGAATGAGCAGGGACCAAATTAACTCGCTTCACGCCAGCAGTGCCAGTCAGGTTTCATCCGTCCTTATGAGCGAGACAGAGTTGGCTTCACTTATGGGTCAATTTTTGAATGTAGATACCGCCGTGGCTGATGGTCAAATGTTCATTGTTTCTGGGTTCAATGATAGAGTTTAGGTCTGGTCAAAGCCCTTCCAAGAGTGGGAAAAACCTCCTGTCGACAATGCGGTAGGCCGGTAAGTAGGCATCGCGATATGCTTCTGAGTGGTGCAATGCCTGGTAGCCGCTAGCGGCTTGTTTTTTTGCCAATGACTTTAAGTCCTTTGCCAATCCCTTCTTTTTCTGTTTTGCAAGGGCGCGGCAGGCCTCATTGACCCTGTTCGCCATCATCTTTGGGGTTCCCTTGTTGACATTGGCTGTCTCAACCATTGCCGCCAGCAGGTCTTCCAATGAGCCATTGGCGTCTCTGAACGGGCGCAGGTTCACTCTGACAATGCCTCCACCCAAATCGTCATACAGAGGCTCGCTTGGTAAGGCTGGCCCCAGCGAGGCCATCTCTCTTTGCAAGTATTCCCTCGCTGATTCTTTGCTTGAAATGATATGCCCAACGCCAAAAACAGATTGGTGCAGTAGCTTGTACACATCTGCGGCCGTAGCCATGGGGCGCAAAGTAATCTCATTCTCGACAACTTTGCCGATGGCCGTTGGGCTGGAAACCTGTACAAGTGCTGCAAGCATCAGAGCAAAATACATGTTTATCAGTATAATTCGTTATTTAAACTGATACATGGTCGAATTTTCTGGAGAGAAATGCCTGGGCACACGGTAAAACACAGGTTTTGAAATTGGCTCACTTGAAAAGCAGGCCATGAACTGGACGTGATCGAAGAATACGTGCAACCGGGGTAGCCTGCATATTATAGGGAGATAACCGAAAAACAACGAAAACTCAACTCTGCGCTTGGCTTCCAATTGCCTTCCTAGATATATTTGTGCGGGACCTTAGGCTAGAGGCCGCTGCAATTGCTTGGCTCCCGTGGAAATTCTTGACAATAAAAACAGGGGGGGATACTATCGGCTACAGGCAACAGGCGTTGCCGTATTTCAAAAGGAGGGCATTATGTCTAGGCCAAACTTAAGTCGCAGGATGCTGGACTTGGAAGAGCTTGAGGCAGTTCTGGGTGGGGAAGAAGTTTTACCTCCAGAGGATCGTGAGCCAGAAGGTGGCGGTGAGGGCGGTGGGGGCACAACCTATAAAAGTTGCACGAAGGTTAGTGGCTCTGGATCTGAACCGTATTGTGTTGATTGGAAGACTGGCCTAGCTACAGGCAGAAAATGTTTCGCTTCTGCAATTGCACGATCGAACTGGATGGAGTATCCCAGGTGCCCTTCCTGATGAAAGGTTTTTGGAAATGCTCGTTTCTTCCATGCTAAAAGTCCTGATGATGGCATCATGTACTCTTGTATTTGGGCAACGTTCGCATGGCCAGTGGGTTCGCGATTTGTACTTCACCACTTATGAAACTGCGCCGCCATATGGCAATTTTCTTATTGATGAAACTAATTGTATTGTCGAGCAAATCCCTGAATTGTTAACAGCGGCCAAATTTACCGATTCTGGTCAGCTGAACGGATTTTTTGATTCTCTTTGGTATAACAACACGCTCTATTCTTATGCCCTCTGGGAGAGCGAAAGAAATGAGGATGGCTCTTGCTTCTATAGCTGGCTTTTTGCAAAGTGGCATGAAAACGAGTGGTTTCCCCTTGGTTTTTTTAGAACCGGGTGCTGTTTAATGCGAGCTATTCCATGCGACACCAACCGCTTCATTGCAGTTTTTGCTAAAGAGGGGTTGGCCGGTAACATTGGGTTAGATAGTAGATCGCCGTTTGTTAGAATGCCTATGCCTATTTCCGGCGAAAAAGAACTACGGTTGGGCAATTCTATAGACCACGGCCAAAACGATTTACGTGAATACATGTCGGATCCAGGTTGTTTTGGCCTTGCTTTTTTTAGTTACATTGCCATGACTGATGGATATGCAACCCTTGTAAGCCCCAATACTGGCTTGTACTGGGTTTTTTCCCTAGAAAAAGCAAATCTTGTCAAGGCTGGCAATATTTTTAGGAAAATTAGACCAGAAATGATAGCCAAAGGAGGATTTACCAAAGCTGTTTTATGTGTTAACCCAGAAAAAAGCGGGACAGTACTGATTTCTGCATGTGACGAAGATATTTTTATCACAAAAGCTGACGATATGTTTAAGGATTATTACAAATTTCAAAATGAATTCTATGATGACCTCGAAAAAACCCCCTTAGCCTACCCTCAGGAGAGGGTAGATGCTTTCATGAGAGCCAGGAATGAGATGCTAGACCGCATTGAAAAAGAGTTTAACGATAGGAACCAATTCATCGTTTGGTACCGCCTTTACCCAGAAAGCGGCAAGGTTGAGAAACTGGCCGCCCCTCCCGAAGGCGGTTCAATGTTTAGGGAAGGCGGAAAAAATGACGTATGGAGGCCAATGCCCGATGGGTCGGTGCTTATGGGCTGGCATGAGGGCATGTTAAATACCCAAAGCAAATCTGATCAAAAAGATAAGTCTGCAACTGAAACAGCGATAAAATCTGTCCAAGTCGCCGATGATTTCCCAATAGCAGATAATGGTCAAAGGTAAACCCCCAAGCTCTGCCTGGGGACTCACAAAGTTTGACAGTTACGGGAATATAGGCAAGCCTCCTATCTTGTGAACTGCTGAAAGTTCTAAGGACAGGAGGCAAGAATGCCGTCGGACAAAAAAAGGTTATCCCACTGCGTGTGGGAGTGCAAGTATCATGTGGTCTGGATCCCGAAGTGTGATACCGAGTTGCAATCTTTTGATTGCGACTCGGTATAACCAGGGACAGTTTTCGGAAATCGCCGGAAATTTTCAACAATTACAGAAATATAAAGCAAACAAAATCTATCAAAATATATACAAAAAAGGCCCAAAAACCTCAGTTTTTTCGGGCCTTTCCATTGGTGCCCAGCAGGACTCGAAGTATTCAAAAAAGCCGTTGATAAACAATCAATTAATATTTGAAAAAAATTATCATACCAACAAATCTACCAACATTTCATATGGCTTGCATTGACTGACGTTGGACGTAATTGGAACCCCCTCAAAGCATCCAGCGGTTTCAGCTAACAGAAACTCACATCGGATGCACACGCTTTCTTTTGCCATATCATTTCAGAACGTAATAGGCATTACGGTTGCCGCCGATTTTTTCAATTGTCCCATCGTCTGTCATTGCTAGCAAAATAGCTCTCACGCGAGCTTTGCTTAGCCCCAAAAAGTCGGACATTTCTGTGGTAGTTGCACGGTAATGTTTTCGCATGTACACAATGATTTTACGTGTAATATCGCTTGCAGGAGATGTGTCCTTTGTGCGTTTGTGTTTGGCGGTTGTAGCCTTTTTAGGTATTTCAGAGCGTTTATCGCTTGCGTGTTGGTTGCCAATAGGCTGCCCATAGTTTGCTGGCGTAGATTTTCTGCGGGCTTCCAAGTGTTTATCGCTTGCAGGCGATTGGGTTTCATTGCGCCTGAATGTCACCTTGAAAAAGTCTGACAGCATAAATTCGGGCTACGAGGTTTTCGCGTCTCTGGCGGTCTTCTCAATCAGATCCCGACATTGAACATTTCGATAGCAGGAGTTGTAAAATGTACTTTGGAAGACATTTCTGGAATTTTTCCGCAAGGAGGCGGCCAGCAAGACATGATGAACATCCTGCAAAAAGATGCCGATTTTGCCCCTGGAATGCGGATCATCGTCCGCAACGAAGAATGGATGATCAAAAAAGTCGAAACCAACGCCTTTGGCAATAAGACGCTACATTGCACAGGAGTATCTCCCCTCGTAAAAGACGTGGATACAATGCTGCTGGCGGACATTGAAGAAATAGCGCAAGTCGATCCAGCAAAAATCAAGCTGATTCCTGACGACTCCCCGTTTTTTATGAAATCGAGGCTATTCATCGAAAGCGGCTGGAGACAGAAAACGCCCACCGATACGCTGCTTCATATCGGTCACAAGGCGGCGATGGATGCTATGCAGTTCCAGTTATTGCCAGCGCATACCGCACTCAACAAGACCCGCCAGCGCATTTTGATTGCAGACAGCGTGGGCCTGGGCAAAACGCTCGAAGCGGGCATCCTGGTTTCCGAACTCATAGCGCGTGGAAAGGGCAGGCGCATCCTCGTTGTCACCGTAAAGAGCATGATGACTCAATTCCAAAAGGAGATGTGGAACCGCTTTACCATTCCGCTCGTCCGTCTGGATTCAAATAAAATAAAACGTATTCGTGCCGAACTGCCCACAAATTACAGCCCATTCGTCTATTACGATAAAACCATCGTTTCCATAGACACCATAAAGAGGGATGTCGAATACAGAACACATCTCGAAAACTCATGGTGGGACATCATCATCATAGACGAAGCGCATAACGTGGCAGAGCGAGGCAACCAAGCGCAGCGGGCAAGGCTCGCCAAGTTGCTCGCAGACAAATCAGACACCTTGATAATGCTCACCGCCACTCCACACGATGGCCGCAGCGAGAGTTTTGCCTCATTGATGAACATGCTCGACCCAACCGCCATTGCCAATCCCCACGACTACGGCAAAGACGACATCCAGGGCCTATGCGTCCGCAGGTTCAAGAAGGATATCAAGGATCAAGTATTCGGCTCTTTCAAGGAGCGCATCGTAAATATCGAAAGATGTGACTCATCTCCGGCAGAAGAACGCGCCTATGACATATTTGCAGAGATGAGATTAACAATGGACGCAGACCAGCCCCAGAATACTGGGCGGCTCTTCAAGACGAGCTTGGAGAAATCCATGTTTTCAAGCCCAGCGGCCTGCATCAAGAGCATAGACGAGCGTCTCAAAAAGCTACAAAAAAGATATCCAGACGGCAGCTCAAAAGATGTCGCGGTGCTGAAAAACTTCAAGCGATCCCTCCAAGCAATTGACCCCGCTTCATTTTCGCGCTATCAAAAGCTGAAGGCATTGTTGAAAGATAAATCATATGGCTGGGAAGCCGACCGAGGCGACCGCATCGTTATCTTTACAGAGCGCATAGAGACCATGCGTTTTCTCGCCAATCACTTACGAAATGACTTGAATCTGAGAGAAAACGCCATACAGGAAATCTATGGCGGCCTGTCTGATGCCGACCAGCAAAAAATTGTAGAAGATTTTGGCCGAGAGGAGTCGCCGATACGGATACTTGTGGCCTCTGATGTGGCCTCCGAAGGCATCAACCTGCACTACCTGTGCCATCGCATGATTCACTTCGACATACCATGGTCACTAATGGTCTTTCAGCAAAGAAATGGCCGCATCGACCGCTATGGTCAATCCGAGCGTCCCGATATTCGTTACTTGATGGTCAATAGCGCAAACGAGAGAATCAAGGGCGATACGCGGATAATGGAAATCCTGATCAACAAAGAAGAACAGGCTAACAAAAACATCGGCGATCCCACATTCCTCATGGGCGTGTTCAATGTCGAAGATGAAGAACTTGTGACAGCCCGCGCAATCGAATCAGGAGCCACCGCAGAAGCCTTTGGACATTCGCTTGAAAAGACCAACAGTGAATTCGATCCATTTGAAGCCCTCATGGCTGGCTTGGCAGAAAATGAAAGGCCAGTGCAAGTAGTAGACGACGAAACGCTTTTTTCAGACATCGAATATGCAAGCGCAGTCATGGAATATTTGAGCGGTGGAGATAAAAACGCGGTAAAAAAGCTGGCGACAGTCGAAGGCCTCGAAATTGACATAACGCCAAGTTTGCGCCGGAGGCTGACGGCCCTCCTTCCGGCAGAGGTGCTTCCAGGAGAAAACTACTTGCGCCTCTCCCCAGATAGAGCCTTCTGCATGGCCGAGATGAAGCGTAGCCTGCAAAACTATTTATCAGAGGCAGCATGGCCTGCCACCCAATTTTTATGGAAGCTGCACCCATTGTTTATCTGGCTCAATGATAAAGCCAGCCTATTTTACGGCAGGGGCGAAGCCCCCCTAATCGGACTATCGGGCGGTGTCTTGACCAATCAGTGCCTGTTCATAATGGCAGGGACTATCCCCAACCGCAAATCCTCGCCTGTCATAGACGAGTGGTTTGCCCTGCTGTTTCAGGACAGTCAATTTGTCAAAAAAATACCCCTGGATCAAGCATTGACCATGTCCAGGCTCGGCTCGGGGACGTTGCCCAACACAAACCAGATAACCCAGGATATGGTACAGGCGGCAACGGCCCTGCTTCCCCACGCAGTCCAAAAGGCCGATGAAATAATGTATGAGCATTGCCAAAACTATAACAAAAACATCAACCCACAAATTGATGACGAAATAGAAAAACTGGTCGGACTCCAGGAAAAGCACATGGAATACCAAAGGTCGCTCTTTGAGGGCGATGAGTGGAAATCTGAGCAAGAGCGCAGGATTGATGCGATATTCGACAATTTTGCGACGTGGGTAAAAGATACCCTTGAAATCGAAGACAACCCATACATCCGAGTCATCGCAGTCATCATGGGGGGGAATGCGTAATGGCTATGGACTTGACGGGCATAGAAAACTATAACGAGTACTATACCAACCACTACTTTTCCTCTATATTTGAAGAAAATGCGGCTGAAACAATTTCAAATTGGCGCATAGCGGCCAAAGAGGGAGATGGCGCAAAAACACCCTGGTCGCAGTTGCGCGACTTTGGCAGGTTTTATAGCACTATCTACGAGCGGTACCTGCGGAAGAGGACAGACATGCAGGTATTGCCGATGATTAAAGACCTGGCCGACACCGTGTTGGAAGCCCTTGGCTACGATGATTTTGCTCCTAGGCAAGCAAGTGCTTCCGATGAAATCAGCATCCCGATCTATCACGAAATCAAAAAAGTCAATGGTGCCCCGTTGCTATGGGTGCTACTCGGCCATACAAATGACGGCGAGAGCGGATTGATGCAGGGCTATACATTTGATGGCTCTGTTTTGGACAGTGATCCTCCCCGAATACCCTCGATAATTAAGACAGAAAATGAAGAATTAGCCACAAAAATCTACTTCGCCCTAGATGAGCCACCCCGCTGGTTGATCTTTATTGGCATTAATACCCTTACGCTCATTGACAGAAACAAGTGGAACGAAAAACGATACCTATTATTCGATCTGGATGAAATCTTTGGGCGCCGCGAGGAAAGTACCTTGCAGGCAATGGCAGTTTTGCTGCATAGAGAGTCTCTCTGCCCAAACGAAGGTGCCTCACTGCTTGATAAGCTCGATGACAACTCACATCGCCACGCCTCTGGTGTTTCCCAAGATTTGAAGTATGCCCTGCGTGAATCCATAGAGCTACTTGGAAACGAAGCCCTCTACGACATGGCGCACAGGCAGGGCAGAGACTTGGATGAAAGCCCCGTTGATGCCGGACAGCTCACCCTCGAATGTCTGAGATACATGTATCGAATGTTGTTTATGCTATTTATCGAGGCCAGGCCAGAGCTGGGATATGCGCCGATGAAGGCCAAAGTCTATGCGTCCAGCTATTCATTGGAACACCTGCGGGACGTGGCTGACAAGGTGCGGGACGACGTAGTAGAAGTCGGCGAGGGCTATTACCTTCATGAGACCCTGCAAAAACTGTTTGGCATGGTATATGACGGCTACCCATCGACAGAAGAGGAATTAAAAGAAGCCAATGGCATACCTTCTCTGCATGACGTATTTATCATAGAGCCATTAAAGGCGCACATCTTTGACCCCGACTATACAGGACTGCTGACCAACGCCAAATTGCGAAACAGGGAAATGCTAAAAATAATAGACCTAATGAGTATATCCATGGCCACAGGCAGTCGGGGCAGGCGTGGACGAATTTCTTATTCTGCCCTTGGGATCAACCAAATGGGGGCAGTTTATGAAGCCCTCCTCTCCTACAGAGGGTTCATCGCAGATCAAACCCTATTTGAAGTAAAGCGCAAACAGGACAGCTTTGACGAACTAGGCGTTGGCTACTTTATCCCAGAGCACGAACTGGAAAACTATGACGAAGACGAGCGGGTGCGCATAGATCAAAACGACCCGCGTAGCACTCTCCGCAAGCATGAAAAGGGCAAGTTCATTTATCGTTTGGCAGGGCGGGAGCGGGAAAAATCGGCTTCTTACTATACTCCAGAGGTTTTGACCAAGTGCCTGGTCAAGTATGCCCTAAAAGAATTGCTTAAAGATAAAACAGCCGATGAAATCCTATCCCTCACCATCTGCGAGCCTGCTATGGGCAGCGCAGCCTTCTTGAATGAGGCCGTCAACCAGCTTGCAGAAGCCTATATCGGTTTAAAGCAAAAAGAGACAGGCAAATATATTTCATATGAAGGCCGTGGGCAGGAGCTGCAAAAGGTAAAGATGTATATAGCCGACCGCAACGTGTATGGCATAGACCTTAACCCCACCGCCGTGGAGCTCGCCGAAGTGTCTCTATGGCTCAATACAATCTATCGCGGCGGCTTTGTGCCATGGTTCAAAACTCAGATTGTAAGCGGCAACTCCCTGATAGGAGCAAGGCGGCAGGTCTACCACATAGAACAGCTTGAAGCAAACCACTCGCCGAACAGGTGGTATGAAAACGCCCCGGTCAGGATTGAACCAAACGAAAACCGCAAGCCCAAAGTGCAGGTATATCACTTTCTCATGGGCGACCCAGGCATGGCCGATTACACAGACAGGGTAATCCGGGACCTCGCACCAGATGGGATAGGGGCAATAAGGAGATGGAAGAGGAATTTCCTGCGCCCTTACGAAAGTGGCGAAATAGAGACCCTCTTGAGGATCTCCGCCATCATTGATTGCCTTTGGAAAAAGCAGATAGCTCTTCAGAAGAAAATAGAAAAACAGACGACAGATGCGCTTACGGTATGGGGACAGCCAAAAGATATAGCGGCTACACGTACCACGATTAGGGAAAAAGACCTGATCTTTGATAGGCTCTACAAGACAGAGGGGGGCGATAACGCTTCGCCCTACGCACGGCTCAAGTTTGCCATGGACTACTGGTGCGCCCTATGGTTTTGGCCAATAGACAGAGCCGACATGCTGCCTTCTCGGGACGAGTTCCTGTTTGACATGGACTTGATATTAGAGGGCGGCATCATGTCAGTGAATAGGGACAGGGGCGGAAACGCGCAGCAGCCATCCCTGTTTCCTACCGAAATGGACGAAATGGTGTCGAGCATCATTGAGACGTACAGCGACCTTGGCAAGGTGTGCCTGGATGATTTGTGCGAAAACAACCCCCGCCTCTCCCTATCGCGGCAGATAGCGGAGCAGCAGAGGTTTTTCCATTGGGAGCTAGAGTTTGCCCGCCTCTTCGCCGAGCGTGGTGGATTTGACCTGATATTGGGGAATCCGCCGTGGATCAAGCTGGAATGGAAGGAACAGGCCATACTGTCTGATAACCACCCCATGTTTGCCATAAAAAACATGAGCGCGACACAGACAACCCAAAGTCGCAGCATGGCCCTTGCAAACGATTCCACAAAAGTGCTCTACTTTTCTGAATACGAATCCATATCAGGTCAGCAATATTTTTTAAGCACAAATCAAAACTATGTCGTTTTAAGTGGCATGAAGACAAATCTGTATAAGTGTTTTTTGCCACAGGCGTGGGAGTACTCAAACAGAACCGGTGTGTCTGCCTACATCCACCCTGAGGGCGTCTACGACGACCCTCAGGGTGGTGCACTTCGCGAAAAAATGTATTCGAGGTTGCGGGCGCGTTTCTCATTCACAAACGAGATGAGGCTTTTTCGCGAAGTGGACCACCATACACAATTCATTCTGAATGTGTATGGTGGTCCACTCAAAGGGCACGCTATTGCTTCCTTCCATTCCATCGACAATCTATTTGATGTTTTCACAATAGAAGAATGTTTTGACAAAAGCATAGATAGCTCTGTGCCCGGGATAAAAGGCGCAAATGGGGAATGGAATATAAAGGGCCACCCAAGCCGTGTCGTACAGATCGGAGAAGCCGAACTCATCACTTTTGCAAAAGTATTCGACGGTAGCGACAACTATAGGCAGGCCCGCTTGCCAGTAATCCATACGGGTATATTTATGGATGTTTTGCAGTGTTTTGCCAGCAAGGATAAAACATTTGGACACCTCAGAGAGGACATATACACAACAGAAATATGGCATGAAACCAATGCACAAAGGGACGGTACGATAAAAAGGCACGTCCATTTTCCTGAGTCATTGGTTGACATGATCTATTCTGGCCCTCATATTGGCGTAGCTAATCCATTGTTTAAGGCTTCCCGCAGGGAATGCCGTCTAAATAGTGATTACGACAATATTGACCTTACGTCTGTTGAGGATAGCTATTTACAAAGATGCAATTATTCCCCAGCGTGCGATATGGGTGAGTATGTGCAAAGAATGCCAGAGACAGGGTGGGGCCAAAAAGCGAACTCCGGCTACCGTCTCTTTGCAAGAAAAATGCTCAATATTACCGGCGAGCGCTCACTCATCGCCTGCATCGTCCCATCTTCCGCTGCCAATATTAACGGAATAACCAGTATGCTATGCCGTGACATAAACATGCTCCTCGTAATATCGGCCTGCTCTTCGTCCATCCCCTTTGATTTTTTCATCAAGGTTTTTGGGAAAGCAAATCTACATGATGATAACTTGGGCAGGCTCCCCTTCTTGGGCGGCACAATATTTGAAAGCGCGTTAACCCTGCGGACGCTCATCCTTAACTCCATAAATGCCCACTACCGTGCACTATGGGAAACAGGCATTAATAACTGCACCAAAACGGATTGTTGGTCCAAATCCGACCCACGTCTACGCCCCGAACGCTTTACAGCCCTTAGACCAGAATGGACATGGGACACGCCCCTGCGCACGGATTACGAGCGCAGACAGGCCCTGGTCGAAATAGACGTGCTGGTTTCTATGGCACTGGGCATGACTCTGGAGCAGCTAAAGACTATCTATCGTATCCAGTTTCCTGTATTGCAGAACTACGAAGCCGACACATGGTACGACCGAAATGGCCGCATTGTATTTACCAACAACCGCAGCCTAACCGGTGTCGGCCACAGCCGCCCCGAATGGGATCAGATAAAAAACGCAACATCTGGCACCTTTGCTCGCACCATTACAGATGACACACAACCCGGCGGCCACGTAGAGCGAACCATCGAATACGTCGCGCCCTTCGACCACTGCGACCGCGAGCAGGACTATGAAACCGCCTGGCGGTTTTTTGAGGAAAGGTATAAGGAGCAACGGTAAACACAAAAGGGGAAATGAAAGATGACGATCTTGTTTTCAAAGTTGTTTGGCATCAAAAAATCTGCGATACACAAAGCAGGTGTGTTTGATGCCGTGGTGGATGCCGATAGCCCTTTTTTCATTAACATCAAAAGACTTCAAAGAACGGATGTCCCTGAATTTTTACACTCCTACGCAAAAATAAATGAATACTTCCGCAAGATCGGCCTCCTGCTCAATTCTGCGCAAATCGAAGACAAGCTGTATAGAGAAGCCATTAAGAAATTCGACTTCCATGAAGTGAATGGGATTAACTTGGGATTTTCCAAAGGCAATCGAGGTGCCGGTTTTGGAGACCGGTTAAGGAATCAAATTATAAAAGATGCGTATGAAATCATAAAAAGTGGAACCAATGAGCCAGAAATTTTTCATCTTATCGGATTATTTGAAGAAAATGTCGGTCCCGACCGCCTGAGTGATATGATTGCCCATCTTGTTTACGAGGATATTATCAAATATTCAAAACGCATCTATTCCGAACTTGGCATTACCCAAGATAAATATGTTAGGCATAGCTTTAAGGATGGGATACCAAAGAATCCGCACAAAAACGCTTATATCCTATTATTGCCTACAAATATTCTTCACAAAATACCTATAGCGAAGGACTGGGAGGATGTTGACAGTGTTATCGCAAAAAACAAGGCCATACGAGCCGAGCTAAATAAAATTGTAAGCAAAGAATGGGCAAAAATGGCTAGTTCACAACAGAAGCGTTATTTGAAAAATGAGATATTTAAAGACCCTGAGCGATTAAAGCGCGTTCTTGCCGCTTACAAGACTTTAACTGTCGGCGAATTTAACCCATATTCAGATATTGAATATTTGCTGTCATGTTTGCGGAATGACATCGAACTGCCTGAGCAATCAAAAACATCTCTTGAGGCATCGCTGAAAATTCTTGGGTCGTATAAACAATGGGTCGAGTACCATCGCGGCTCACATGTTTTAAGTGAGGCATATACAAAGAATGCTGAAAAAACTGTACAGAGGACGATTCATCTTGCGGCATTGATGTACTGTAATGAAAACAATTGGGACATCAGCCCAGAAACAGACGGTGGACGCGGTCCTGCTGATTTCAAAATTAGTCGAGGCAACGATAAAACAGTTTTAGAAGTCAAACTTACTTCTAATAAGGATTGTGTTCGCGGTTTGAAAGTTCAAATAGAGGAATATGCAAAAGTAGAACAAACATCCAACAAGATACTCGTTATTGTCGATAATGGAAGTCATTCTGGACGTGCTGAAACTGTTTTGAAAATGAGAGAACAATTGATAGAACAAGGCAAAGACCCAGCCGAAGTCCTCGTAATAGATGCAAAGCCAAAAGCGTCTGCAAGCGTTTATTTACGGGAATGATACTACGGGAAATTGAGGGCTACAATGCTACCATCCATACTCGCCAAACAGCTACAAGAGGGCTTGTCCGACTACATCAGGACTACCTACCCAATGACAACGCCCGCTTTTATTGGCTCGATACCTAGTTTGTTGGAAACCAGGGATTCTCTGTTTCACGCGCCCTATGTCTCTGTACGCCTCCCTTTCCGCATCTCAGGCGACATGGCTGATGATTTTTTTCAATCTATCCGTACACTGCACAAACCCTATCTCCATCAGAAAAGGTCATTCGAGCGGCTAACAGGAGAGGATGGCCGCTCCACGCTCATAGCTACCGGCACGGGGTCTGGCAAGACAGAGTGCTTTCTCTACCCAATTTTGGAATACTGCTACCGCCACAGAGGGGAGAAGGGAATAAAGGCGTTAATCATTTACCCGATGAATGCGCTGGCATCAGACCAAGCCAAACGCATCGCGAGGCTAATTTGGGAGAGCCTGGAGCTACGGGGGAACGTCACGGCGGGCATGTATATAGGTGGCTTTGAAGCGTCCCCAAGCCGCGCAATGTCGGACGCAACGCTCATTACTGACCACGAAACCATGCTTTCATCGCCGCCTGATATTTTGCTTACAAACTATAAAATGCTGGACTACCTGCTTGTGCGCCCAAGGGATTCCCGCCTATGGGAGGACAATGGGCCCGAAACGCTTAAATATATTGCGGTTGACGAGCTGCACACTTTTGACGGGGCGCAAGGGACAGACCTCGCGTGTCTGTTGCGCCGCCTGAAGTCAAGGCTTTTCATTCAACCTGGATATCTTTGCTGCATTGGCACCTCTGCAACGATGGGAAACAAGGACAGCGCGGCAGGCATTTTGAAGTACGCAGGGGAGGTGTTTGGAGAGAGCTTTGAACCTGATTCTGTCGTCACCGAAGACCGCCTGAGCGCAGTCGAATTTCTTGAGGGCTTTGAGGCTACCGATTTTTCGCTGCCAAGCGAGGATGATGCACTGATGCTACAGAGGGCCATAGAAGAGAATGACCAAGAGGTATATTTGTCTCATGCGGCACAGGCATGGCTCGATGAAAGTTTCAGCTTTGATGAAATTATGTCGCCAGAGGCCAGGCTTGCCATCGGCCAGCGGCTATTGGCCCATTCATTTACAAGGGCTCTGCTTGGGATGATTGAGGGCAGGTTTATCCAGGGCGAGCAAGTAGCCGACGAGCTAAAGCAGAATTATCCTGTGCTCAATGATGCCAAAGTGACGGCAATCCTCTTGGATGCGCTCTATTCGCTGATCTCCCATGCCCGAACGGGAACTCCAGAGAACCTGCGCCCCTTCCTAACAGTCCAAATACATCTATGGATGCGAGAACTTCGCCGTTTGGTGGCAACGGTATCAAACAGCGACATTACGTATGCCCTGGCCACGGACTTGAATGAGCAACAGGCCAAACACTACCTGCCAGTCATCAATTGCCGCGACTGTGGCGAGACTGGGTGGGCATCGGTCCACAACGAAAGAGGAAATGTAACGATCCACAACCTCGAAACCTTTTATAACCTCTATTTCAAAAACGATCCCAGGATCGTGATGATGTACCCGCACTCGGGCGCAACGCCAAAGGGGATGAGCAGGGGCCTACTCTGCCCCAGCTGCCTGCAACTTGACCTTACCGAGGGGGATCATCGAGTCTGCAATGTTTGTGGAACGCCAATAGTGCAAGTAATCATCCCCATCGTGCAAGCTGGCGGGAGACGAACCCGAGGGTTTCAGTGCCCTCATTGCGAAAGCCAGGCGGGGCTTTCAATCATGGGCCTGCGAAGTGCCACGGCCATCAGCGCGTCCATCTCTCAGTTGTTTTCTTCGCGTTTCAATGACGACAAAAAGACGTTGGCGTTTTCTGACAACGTACAGGACGCGGCGCATCGAGCTGGTTTTTTCAATTCGCGCAATTGGAAGTCCACCCTGCGGGGCGCGATTCAGAAATTCGTCCAAAATGGCGGCTCGACGCTCAGCCTTGAGGATTTTTCATCCCAGTTTGCTGATTATTGGCACAGGGAACTATCCAACGAATACTTTGTGAGCCGCTTCACCGCGCCTAACCTTGTTTGGATGCGGGCATACGAAAACATGATAAAGAATGGCTCTTTTGGCTCTGGGCAGGATGAAAAAAACCTGATGAACAACATCGAATATCGCCTCAGATATGAAGTCATGCTGGAGTATGGGGTTCAGTGCAGGACGGGCAGGACGCTTGAAAAATCAGGATGTTCTACATTGTCTTTCATTGCTGATGAAGTTAGCTCCGTTGTCGATTCGGTTTTTGAAAG
>Ga0082212_10001219_pt1 | contig 37898 bp, 33 predicted proteins | sample TergutNt197P3_FD_71548 | JGI IMG/M metagenome (GOLD analysis project Ga0082212, IMG submission 71548) | Neocapritermes taracua P3 segment gut microbial communities from Petit-Saut dam, French Guiana - Nt197 P3 | ecosystem: Host-associated > Arthropoda: Insects > Digestive system > Gut ...
GGCGCAGACATAAGCACAACCGCTGTGTGAAGAATGGTTGCCGGAGGAACAGGAGCCCTTGGAAGAAGGGGGAGGCCGCCGCAGACAGTGTCGGAGTGAGAGCTGCGTGGCTGGCGGCCTCGAACGTCACCCGACTGGGCTGACGTCTGAATTTTGTCTTTGTTTCAGGGTTGTCTTAAGGAGGAAAAGTTTTAAGGAGGAAAAGCAAAAGCGGAAAATTTGAACTTGTGCACGGTTTTAAAGATTTGTACGGCTGTTTCTGCGGCAAATTTGGACTTGTGCACGACAACACCAGCTTTTTCTCGTGTTTTATGCCATATCCTGTTAATTATGGCCTGTTTCCGGAGCAAATAAGCATAAATCATCCAAATATTCATGCACAACTCCAAATTTGACGCATTATTTGCCCTCAAAATCTTGAATCGTGCCAAAACCAACCAAACACCGCCATTTTGAGACAATGGGGACGGTTCGAAACCACTGATAAAGTGGGCATAGGGTCGCGGTTTTCATCCTTTGGGCCCTAATAAGTAACTATTGCATGAAGCCCTGCTTTCATATAAAAACAGGGTGAACGTTTACTTGACTTCGAAATTCTCGTCAATAATCGGTTCGGTCATGGTAGCTGTCGCGAGGTGGATCTCGTCGCGCATATCAGATTCCGCTCCGACATTCGTCACGTCAAATTTGTTCACACATTTGTCGAGCCATCGACATTGCTGAGCAAGGCGGTCAATGATATCGTACATCTCGGCGTTGGTCTTTGGTTTCAATGATACATAACCTGACCACTGGCGATGTGCAAATCCCTCTTTAGTTAAAAACGACTTAATTTGTGTATAACCTTTGCGGCGTCCTTGCTCACCTCCGAATACTTCACGGAGACAATCCGAACTCAAATCAAAATTGATTGCTTTATATCTTCGTTGTTGTGCCATCGCTATGCGCTGATCTGGTATTTCTGCAAGCAGAATTCTTTGAAATCTTCGATAGCGAAATCTTCCGGATCGTCGGAATCCTCACTATTGAAATAAAGCCATGTTTCAACATTGTCCATGAACCATGATTTCTTTCCGAGTGTTGTCATCGCAATGCCAAAATGTGAGTAGTCGCTTCGCAGGCCTTTGCCAAGATAGAAACCGTTTTCAGTTTTTGCAAACCCCAACTTTATTACAAGGAAATCGTCAAGTGACAGAAGCATTTTTTCCAGATCATATTTCTTTTCCCGGATGATTTTTTCCTCGTCCATGATGATTTTCATTTTTATCATTTTTTGCTCCTTGTAATCGATCCATAACGATGCAACCATTACCAATATTATACTGGATAGGCGCATGGCAAACAATGTCTACATCGCATGACGTTTCATCGGGTAACCACGAAAAAGAGGCGAAAAAAACCCGTCGGGAACATGAGGGGAACATAGAGCGCCGTTGCAGTAGAATGTATACAATAATAAACCGCTGGAAACGTTGAAGTTCCAGCGGTTTTCATGGAGCTGCCCAGCGGACTCGAACCGCCGACTTCCTCCTTACCAAGGAGGTACTCTACCGACTGAGTTAGGGCAGCATATTTTTTTGGCCCCCATGAGAATGGACTGCCCTTACAGCATATCACGAAAACGCAAAGATGTGTATAACTTCGTCAAGTCAATACATGGACACGAGTTTTTCTATTTTGCCCTTTATGCGCGTGAGCGCGTTATCGATGGCCTTGGGGTTTTTGCCAAGTATTTCGGCGATTTGGGATGTATTGTTCCCGCGCGCGTATGCTTTCCAGACTGCGTATTCCATAGCTGAGAACAGTGCCGGTGCGTTGCTTTCGACATAGGCCAAAAGATCCGCCAGCAGGACTATCTCTTCGGGGTTTGTCGCCTTCGGGTCGTGCAGCGCGCCGCTGAGGTTTGCCGCGCTGCCGGTTACGCCGCCTTCACCGGGCGCTTCCGCAGCCGCCTCGATCGAGACGGAGTCGTTCAGCGGCCTGTGCTTTTCCCTGTCAGCCATCTTGACCGCGTTGATGATGCGCCGCTTGACGCAGAGCTCCGCAAAAGTCTTGAATGTCGCCCCCGCGTTCGGGTCAAACGTCCGGATCGCGCCGAGCAGCCCTATCATGCCTTCCTGGATCACATCATCGCGATCGGCGCCCATCATGAAATACAGGTTCGCCTTGCTCCTGAGCATTTCCCGGCTCTCCTTGTAAATCTGCCGCAGCGCCTCTTCGTCTCCCCCTTTTGCCAGTATCGCAAGCTCGTTAAGCGTCGTCCCTTCCTTTAGCGCTGTCCCTTCCTTTAGCGACATGCCTTCCTTATGCGTCGTGCCTCCCTTAAGCGTCGTTTCTCCCTTAAGCGACATGCCTTCCTTATGCGTCGTGCCTCCCTTTAGCGCCGTCCCTTCCTTTAGCGCTGCCCCTTCCTTTAGCGCCATGCCTTCCTTATGCGTCGTACCTCCCTTAAGCGTCGTTTCTCCCTTAAGCGACATGCCTTCCTTATGCGTCGTGCCTCCCTTAAGCGCCGTTTCTCCCTTAAGCGACATGCCTTCCTTATGCGTCGTGCCTTCCTTATGCGTCGTGCCTCCCTTTAGCGCCGTCCCTTCCTTTAGCGTCGTCCCTTCCTTATGTTTTACTTTCGGCATTTCACCACCTCATATAACACGATAGCCGCGGCGGCGGAAGCATTCAGTGATTTAATACGCCCCTTCATCGGTATCGATACCAAAAAGTCGCAGGTCTCGCGTACGATGCGGCTCATGCCGCGCCCCTCGGAACCGATCACCAGGCAGACGCCCCCGCTGAAGTCTGTTTCCGCGTAAGTCTGCCCTGCCATATCAAGCCCGTATATCCAAAGGCCCTTTTCCTTGAGCTCTTTTAACGCCGCGCTTATGCCGGACACCCTGGCCACCCGCATATGCGCCGCCGCGCCGGCCGACGTCTTCATGACGGTGGCGTTCACGGAAACAGCGCGGTTTTTCGGTATCAGGACGCCGTGCGCGCCCGCCCCCTCGGCCGACCTGATGATCGCGCCCAGGTTGCCCGGATCCTCGATCCCGTCGAGTGCGACGATGAACGGGGGCTCGCCAGAAGCGGCGGCGGCGGAAAACATCGCGTCTATGCCCGAGTATGTATAGTCGGTAATAAGGGCGGCTGCGCCCTGGTGGACCCCGCTGCATTCCTTGTCCAGCATGGTTTTGGGGACTACCTGCACGGGTATCCCTGCCTTTTTCGCCAGTGCAAACAGCTTTTTCCCTTCGCCTTCAATGTTCTTTTGCAGATAGAGCTTTTCAATGCCCGTACCGGCGCGGACGGCCTCAGCCACAGCGTTGCGCCCGAAAATCAGCCTGCCGGCCCCTGAGCCCGGATTTTTGTCCATGCCGCTATCAATACCTTTCATCTCCCTCACCCGCCGGCCCTCTTGCCTTATTCACGGCCCCGCAAGTGCGCTTGCAACCATCCACTCCGGCAATGGCCTTCTTTTCCCTCACCCGCCGGCCTTGTCGATGGCCCCGATGGCCAGCCCCGCCAGCTCCTCGGCTCTTTCGACGCGCCCCGCGAGGTAATGGTAGCCCAGCAGGGCCTCAAACGCCGTCGCGAGCTTGTAGTCCACCGGGTCGGCGTTCTTCGGCACGCTTTTCGGTTTGCGGTTGCGCGCCCGCCGCACAACGTCCGCCTCCTCATCGGTGAGCGCCCCCTGCCCTGCCAGCGCCCGCACCGCTTTTGCCTGCGACGAAGCCCTTACGTAGCGCACCGCCTCAAGATGCAGCTTGTCCGCGGCATATATCCCGCCGCGCTCCGCCAACCTGCGGCGCACCGACAGCTCGTAGAACGCGTCCCCTAAAAACGCCAGTGTCGTGAGGTTCAAGCCTTCTCCCTGACTATCTGGACGCCCTGCGGCGTGTCCTTCAGCACGATGCCCTTTTCCGCAAGCAGGCCGCGTATCTCGTCGGCCCTGGCCCAGTCCTTGGCCGCGCGCGCAGCCTCCCGCTCTTCGACCAGCGCGGCTGTTTCCGCGTCCTCGCCTTCGCCTTCGCCTTTGCCCGGCGCGTCCTCTCTTTCTTCAAGCAGGCCCAGCACGCCTGCAAGCTCAAGAAGGAGCGCGCGGGCGCCGCTGGCATACTCACCGGACGAGCCTTCCTTGGTCATTTTGTTCACATCCGCGACCAGTTCAAACACAGCCGCTATCGCATCGGCCGTGTTCAGGTCGTCGTCCATCGCCCGTATGAATTTCTCCCGGTGCACGCCGAGCGCTTCCAGCCCCTCGCGTTCCTTATCTGTGAAAGCCATGTCCGACTTCTCCATGAGGTGCTCAAGTATGTCCTTGGCGTTGTGCATGCGGGCCAGCGCGTTCTTTGACTGTTCCATCAGTTCACGGCTGAAATCGATCGGGCTGCGGTAATGCCCCGCAAGCAGGAAGTACCTGACGGTCTCGCCGTCATACTCTTCCAGTATGTCCCGCACGGTAAAGAAGTTGTTCTTTGACTTGGCCATCTTCTCGGATTTGCCCGTAGCCTCGTCCCGGATCGTGATATAGCCGTTGTGCATCCAGTAGTTCGCGAATACAGCCCCGCTCATCGCCTCCGATTGCGCTATTTCGTTTTCATGGTGCGGGAAGATGAGGTCCTGCCCGCCGGCGTGTATATCTATGGTCACGCCCAGGTACTTCCTGGACATCGCGCTGCACTCTATATGCCAGCCGGGCCTGCCCGCCCCCCACGGGCTCTCCCAAAACAGGTCTTCGCCCTCCTTCGCCTTTTTCCACAGGGCAAAATCGAGAGGGCTCTTCTTGCGGTCGTCGACCTCCACGCGCGCGCCCGCCCTCAGTTCGCCCGTATCCTGCCCTGAGAGCTTCCCATAGCCTTTAAAAGCCTCTGTATCATAGTAGACGTCGCCATCCTGCTCGTAGGCGCATCCCTTCTCTATCAGCGTTTGCACGAACTCTATTATCTCTTCGATATTCTCTGTGACCCTTGGGTGGTGCGTCGCCTTGCGTACGCCGAGCGCGGCCGCGTCCTTGAAATACTCCGCTATATACTTCTCTCCGACCTCAGCCGACGTGATGCCCTCCTCACGCGCCCGCGCAAGGATCTTGTCGTCCACGTCCGTAAAGTTCTGGACAAAAGTGACCTTCTTTCCCCGGTATTCAAGATAACGGCGCAAGGTGTCGAAGACCACAAACGGCCTTGCATTGCCTATATGGAAGTAATTGTAGACCGTCGGGCCGCAGACATATACGCCGACCTCGCCTTCTTTAAGCGGCTTCAACTCTTCCTTCCTGTGCGTCATCGTATTGTAAATCTTCATAACCCCTCCGGACTTCGCCATGTCCTTTGTTCTTCCGCGTCCATTCGCTTCCGCGTCCATCCGCTTCCGCGTCCATCCGCCAGTTAATTGACAGCATACGCGCTTTCCCTTTATGCATCCGCCTCCCTTATTTCAAACGGCGGGCCGAAGCCCGCCGTCTATTGTAACATTTTTTTCGGATCGCCGCGTCAGTTGATCCAGTTCATCGGTTCCTGCACGGCTCCGTTCACGCGGACCTCGAAGTGCAGATGGAAGGCTGTTGACCGTCCGGTGGAACCGACCGTGGCGATCTGCTGTCCTCTCCCGACTGCCGCGCCCGCAACCGTGTTGATCGTATCGCAGTGCGCATAATAGGTCTGGAGTCCGTTGCCGTGGTCAATGATCACGAGGTTTCCATAGCCGCCGTAGACGCCGGTGAAGGATACTACCCCGCTCTCAGCCGCGAAGATCGGAGTCCCGCGCGGCGCAAGCATATCGGCGCCGGCATGCCCGCCCCCGACACTGCGTGACAGGTACCAGCTGTTGAGCGGCCTTCCGAGCGGACCGCCGCCACCGCCGCCCCAGCCGTCACTTGGACCGACATAGGCGTCGTCGCCCATGAATACGATCTGCGTGCCGACCTGTATCACTTCATCCACAGCTTCTTTGATGATCTCGGAACCGGTCTCCGTCTGGTCGACAATCTCGCCGTTGATACGCGTCACAAAACGCGTTACCATACGCTCGCCCAGCTCGCCTTCCTGCGAGGTTTTCCTTTGTCCAAGGAAGAGCTCATTTGATTTTTCTTCGACAGTTTTAAAATCGACAGGCTCGTTTGAGATCTCAAGGCCTTCGGTCTCGTAATGTATAAACGGGATGACGAACACCGCGTCAAACGCGTCGCCTTCCTGTATCTCTTCGAAATCATACTCTGCATAGAGCTTTTTAAGGTCGTCCTCTGTAATGCCGAGCATGGCGCAGATATTCTCGACGCTGTCCTCTTCCCCGGCAGTATATGACCTCTCCTCCGTTGTCCCGGCAAGGAGATAGGCCACGACGTCTTCCGGATCCTGGACATTGATGTCGTCCAGCTCGGCCGTGACGCTGTTGATCACGACGTCGTCAGCAAACTTGCCTGTGCAATCGCCTATAGCCGGGGTATAGCTGTCGGCTATGGTATTGAGGACTTCGCTTGCCTCCTTCATGGTGCTGAGCGTCGCCATTTCCTCGTCGTTGATCGTAATTGTGTAAACCGTCGCCTTGACCGCGCTGCCGTCAAGAAGCGTTTCTATCAGCGACTCAAGAAGGGCTTCCTCGCCGTCTTCCTCGGTGACGGGATCCTCATCCAGATCCGCGTCCTGGTCCGTGTCCTGATCCTCATCGGCGTCATTGTCAGAATCCTCATCCTGACCCGCCGCGGGGTCGTCCTCCTGGTCCGGAGGGGACTCAGAATCGATCGGAGGCTCAAAAGCGTCAAGTGGCGCGGCCTCGCTCTCGTCGGGCCCCTGGGCAGGGGCATCTTCCGGCGTGGGCACAGGCGCGGGCGCGGGCGCCGTCGTCATTGCCTGCTGCTGCGGCGCCAGGACCGTTTCAAGCGATACATTTGTATCCTGGATAAGTATCTCCGAGGTTTCCGTGCCTACCTGCTCAGAGATCCGGTCCTTCGCTTTCTGGACGAGCGACGCATACTGCTCTTCGCTTTCGACATAGCCGATGACCTTGCCGTCGACGCTCACCGCAATGAGCTGCGAGCCGACCAGGACCGTCGAAATGATGATCGCGGCCACCGCCGTCCCGCCAACTGCTGAAAGGCCGACCTTGGTCCCATTCTTCATGCGCGCCGCGCGATAACGCGAAATAAGCATAAGCCTGGGGCTTTCAAGCGTCACAATTGCGAAAATCGCATGGCCAAAGGCGGAAAGCTTTCCGCCGGCACGCTGGTCGACAGCAGGCATGAACACCGAAACAATGCTTTTTCCGAAAGAAACGATGCCATTGTGAACAATGAATGCCGCTAATTCGAACCACATCAGCAGTTTATTGTTTGTTGTTTTCCCTGTTTTTTGTTTTTTACTCATACTAATTCACATTACCAGCTTCAGCATATAAACTAATGTTACAGGATATTTACCCGTCCGGTCAACCGTATACAGCGATGTTTCACAGAAGTTTCACTATATGAAAACTGGAAGTTCCTCCCTTATTCTATAGGTTTCATGGCTGTTTTCAGCCTCAAGGGCCTCCCACAGCTCACTTTTCAGATACGCCGGATACAGGTTTTCAATGGTTTCCATCTCTTCCTGTGAAAAAAAGGCTATGTCGTCGAGAACCTGCCCTTCGCCCAGTTCCGGGTCCTGGCCAAGCTCCGGCTTCCCGCCTATTATGTTTGCCGTGAAGAAATTCACGAAACGCTGTCCGCGCTCACCCGCTTCCTCGACATGCCAAAGCAGGCGGCCAACACTTACGACAAGCCCGGTTTCCTCCAGCGCCTCGCGGATGGCCGCGTCACGGCTCGTCTCGCCTTCTTCGATCGCGCCGCCGGGAAGCATCCAGACATCGCGCCCTTCGGCTTCATAATGGTGCCGCACAAGCAGCGCCCTGCCCTGATCGTCGATCACAGCCACGCGCACGCCTCCGGCCCACATTGGATCGCGTTTCCCTTCCATTGCCATTATCGTTCTCTCCCCACTTCGGCGGCCGCACGCGCAACGGCTTCTTCCGCCGTCATTTCCACGGTTTCCGCCTCATGCCTGCGTTTATACTCGACTTTCCCGTCCGCGGCCGTCTTGCCGACAGTGATACGGATCGGTATGCCTGTAATATCCGCGTCCTTGAACTTGACGCCCGGGCGCTCCTCGCGGTCATCGATCAGCGCCTCCACGCCCGCGGCCAAAAGGCCCTCGTAGACCTCGTCCGCCAGGCGCACAGCCTCCCCGCCGGCATTCTGCACCAGGCAGACTATCGCGTGGAAGGGGGCCAGGGCCATGGGCCAGATAATGCCGTTTTCGTCATGGCTCTGCTCGACGACCGCCGCCATGGTGCGCGTCACGCCGATCCCGTAGCACCCCATTACGATCGGCTGCTCCTGCTGGTTCTCGTCCTTGTACGTCGCGCCAAGAGCATCGCTGTACTTCGTGCCGAGCTTGAAGATCTGCCCGACCTCGATGCCGCGCGCCGCTTTCAGCGCCCCTCCGCATTCCGGGCAGGGGTCGCCCTCGCCCACGAGCTTGAGGTCTGTAATGATACCGGCCGTCCAGTCACGCCCGTAATTCACGTTAATATAATGGTAGTCTTCCTTCAAAGCGCCCGCGCAGAGGTTTTTCAGCCCGGGGACCTCGCTGTCCGCAATGATGATGCAGTCATGCAGCCCCACCGGCCCCGTAAAGCCGGCTACGCTGCCCGTAAGCGCCCCCATGGCGCCTTCGTCCGCAAACTCGATCAGGTGCTCGCCGATGCCGCCAAGCGCATTGCGGAGCTTGACCATGTTGAGCTCCCGGTCCCCGCGGATAAACACGCAAGCATAATCTTTGACCTGATAAACGCCTTCCTTCTCCGTCTCGTCATATATGACAAGGAGCAGAGCCTTCAGCGTCTTTTCCTTCGGCAGCGAAAGGTAGCAGGCCACGGCGTCGATCGTCTTCGTGCCGGGCGTATGCCTTTCTTCAAGCGGCAGAAGCCCTTCATCCTGGGCCTTTGCGTCCACGCCTTCCGCCTGCTCCGTCGTCGCGGCAAAATCGCAGGCCCCGCAATAGACGACCTCGCTCTCGCCGTATTCGCCGAACGCGACGAACTCCTCGGAGCCCTTGCCGCCGATCGGCCCCGAGTCGGCCGCAACCGGCCTGAACTCAAGCCCGCACCGCGTGAAGATGCGGCTGTAGGCGTCGCGCATGGCCATATAGCTTTCGTGCAGCCCTGCGGCGTCGCGGTCAAACGAGTAAGCGTCCTTCATTATGAATTCACGGCAGCGCATCAGCCCGTAGCGGGGCCTCGCCTCATCCCTGTATTTGAGCTGTATCTGGTACATATTGCGCGGCAGCTGCCTGTAAGAGCTTATCTCGCCCCTGACTATATCCGTGAAAACCTCCTCGGCTGTGGGGCCGAGCGCAAACTCGCGGCCGTGCCTGTCCTTGAGCCGCCACAGCTCGGGCCCGTAAACGGACCACCTGCCCGACTCGTGCCACAGCTCCGCAGGCTGCACGGGCGACGTGATGATCTCCTGCGCGCCCGACGCGTCCATCTCCTCGCGCACGATCTGCTCGACCTTGCGCACAGTCCTCCACCCCAGCGTCATGAAATTATATATGCCCGAGACACTCTTCCTTATCATGCCCGCGCGCAAAAGCCAGACATGGCTTGGTATCTCAGCCTCGCCCGGCACTTCTCTTAGTGTAGTAAAATGAATTTTTGATAATCTCATTTTCTTCCTTTCTTCCTTTATATATACCCTTTTTTATATATACCCTTTTTATAGCTTTTCAAGCAAAATAACAGCCTCGGCCGCTATACCCTCTTCCCGGCCGGTGAAGCCGAGCTTTTCCGTCGTCGTCGCTTTCAGCGAAACATTTTCTTTCGCCGTACCAAGGGCCACCGCGAGCCTTTGCTCGATGTCTTCCCGGTATGGCGCCATCCGCGGTCGTTCGGCGACCAGCGTCAGGTCCGCGTTCGCGACCCCATAGCCCCGCTCCTTCATGAGAAAAACCACCTTTTGGAGCAGCGCCATGCTCGAAACGCCGGCAAAGGCCGGGTCCGTATCCGGGAACATCCCCCCGATATCCCCTTCCTTCAGCGCCCCAAGGATCGCGTCCATCAGCGCGTGCGTGAGCACATCCGCGTCCGAATGGCCCAAAAGCCCCTTTTCAAACGGGATCTTAAGCCCACCCAGAACGAGGGGCCGCCCCTCGCAGAACCTGTGCGCGTCAAAGCCGATCCCGACCCTTAAGCTGCCCGGCAGCACCCGGCCAAGGCCCGGGCCCGGCATGTCCCCTTGCGCCGTGATCTTCGTGTTCGCGGGGTCGCCCTCGGCCAACGCGACGCGCCCCCCGCCTGAAAACACGGGCGCCCCGTCGTCCGTGACGCTTATGCCTTCTGAAAAAGCGCGCCTGTGCGCTTCAAGGATCAGCGCAAAATCAAAGCCCTGTGGGGTCTGCACGGCGCGCAGCCCCGCACGGTCGGGTATCCCGGCCGCAAAGCCGTCCCCGCATGTGATATAGACAGTGTCAAGAACCGGCGTCGCCGGCACAGCTGCGCCGTGCTCATTTGCCGCTTCAAGCACACGCCCTATCAGCGCCCCTGAGACAAAGGGCCTTGCCGCGTCATGGATCAGCACGAGCCCGTCTGCCATCCCGTCCGCTTCCGCGGCCTCAAGGCCGGCGCGCACGGATGCGGCCCGGTCAGATCCGCCCGTGACGACGCGCACTTTGGCCAAGACCGCGCAAAGCTCCCTTTCGGCAAGAGCGGCGCACTTTTCCTCGTAGCCCCGCGGCACGACAAAGCCCATCCAGTCCGTATAGCCGCTATCCAAAAATGGCACAGCCGAGGCCATGACCATGCTCATGCCGCCGACGTCCAGAAACTGCTTGGGGCCTTGTGCGCCGAAACGCGTCCCGGCCCCGCCCGCCGCTATTATTACCGCTACTTTCCTCCCCTTGTACATAATGCCCTCTATGCCCTGCCCTGCTCAAACCGCCTGTCGCCCGCCTGGGCCACACGCCGCCCAAGCCGCGCCCCTAAGCCTGTTTCTGCTTCATCCGCGCGAAGATCATGCGCCCGGCGGCCGTCTGCAACACGCTCGTGACCGTCGCTTCCACGGTCTTGCCGATGCTCCTCCGCCCGTCCTCCACGACTATCATCGTGCCGTCGTCAAGGTACGCGACGGCCTGGCCCTGCTCCTTGCCCTCCTTGACGAGGAAGAGCGTCATCTCCTCGCCCGGCAGCACGACGGGCTTCAGGTGGTTCGCGAGCTCGTTGATGTTGAGCACGCCGACGCCCTGTATCATGGCCACCTTGTTGAGGTTGAAATCGTTCGTCACGACCTTGCCTTTAAGCTGTTTCGCGAGCTTCAGCAACTTGACGTCGACCTCGGTGGCCCCGTCGGCAGGCTTCTCGTTTGACGTCTGGTATATCTCGATCCCGAAATCGTTCTGAACGCGGTTCAGCACGTCCAGCCCGCGCCGGCCCCGCGCCCGCTTCAGGCTGTCGCTGCTGTCCGCTATGTGCCTGAGCTCGACGAGCACGAAGTCGGGTATTATGATGCGCCCTTCGACGAAGCCCGTCTTCATTATGTCCGCTATGCGCCCGTCGATGATGACGCTGGTGTCCAGGACCTTCGGCGACGCCGAGCCCGGCTTCTGCGTCGGCGCCTTCGGCTGCTGCGACGCGCGCGCCGAGGCCATGTCCTCCCGCATGCGCGCCAGCCCCGCGACGACGTCCTTGCCCTTGCGCGTCCCTATCACGACGCCAAGCCAGACAAACACCAGGTACACGACTATCGTGATGGCGATGGACGCGTTCGTGTTTCGGATATTGATGATGCTCACGATCGGGCTCGCGACGAGATACGCGATTACAAGCCCGATAATCAGCCCGGCGACGCCTGTCATCAGCTCGACCGCGGACAGGTGCCGTATCTCTTTGTCGAGGCGGCCCGCGATCTTTGCGCTATGCCTGGCGAAGACGGGGAATAATAAAAATAATAATAGTGCGAAAACGACGCCGCTTACGACCATCACGATCGTCATCATGGTGTCGGATAAACCCCCGAGGAACCCGGAACCATGCTCCGAGATATACCTCAAAAGTTGGAATACGCCCACGCCCAGCAGGAACCCAAGTCCGGTAACGCCACCCCGTATTAAGTTTTTGAACATTTCAGTAAGCCATTACCTCCTTTTCTATCAGCAACGCGAGCTCGTCTTCCCCTTTGCCGCACGCGAGCGTCAATTCGCTGATCAGTATTTGTTTCGCGTTTGAGAGCATCTTCCGTTCGCCTGTCGACAGGCGTTTCTCGTTGTCTACGCGCATCAGGTCCCTTACGACCTCAGCGACGTACATGATGCTGCCCGTCTTCAGCTTTTCGAGGTTGTCGCGGTAGCGCCGGTTCCATATCTTCGCCATCTCGGTTGATTCGCCCCTGAGCGTCTCGTTGACGCCGTCGACCTCGGACTTCTTGATGACGCAGCGGACACCGACCTGGGCCGCCCGGTCGCACGGGATCATGATGCGTATCCCATTCTGCGGGATGAGGAGTATATAATACTCGCATAATTCGCCCATCATGTCACGTTCCTCGATCGCTTCGATCGTTCCCGCGCCATGCATCGGATATACGATCTTATCGCCTATCGAAAACATCAGGACTCCTTCCTCTCTCCAGCATCTAATAGTATACCACTTTCAGTCTGTTTGTGCTATGATTAAATGCCGGGTTCCTATGCATCGGCGCCGCGCCGGGTCCACCGCGACCGGATGCGCGACAGGCAGCTTTGTTAACCATGTAAGCAACGGAGGGTGTGTTATGGCAAAAGTATTGGTTGTAGACGATGAACGGAAAATCTGCGAGGTTATCAAGGAATACGCGGAGTGGAACGGCTATGAGGTCACGGAAGCGGCGGACGGCATGGAAGCCGTAGAGCTCTGCAGGGAGAACGACTTCGACGTCATCGTAATGGATGTAATGATGCCCAAGCTCGACGGGTTCTCCACCGTCAAGGAAATAAAGAAGATCAAGGATATCCCCGTCATCATGCTGTCGGCCCGTTCCGAGGAATACGACAAGCTCTTCGCCTTCGAGGTGGGCGTCGACGACTATATGATCAAGCCGTTCTCCCCCAAGGAGCTTATGGCCCGCATCGCCGTCATCCTCGCGCGCTCCGCGCCGCAGGAAAACCTCGAGGACCGCCTCGTCTTCGAAGGCCTGGTCATAGACATGCCCGCGCGGGAAGTCACCATAGACGGCGAGAAAGCGGCGCTTACGCCGAAGGAGTACGACCTTCTCGTCTACCTGGTGCAAAACAAGAACATAGCCCTGTCGCGCGACGTGCTGCTTTCCGACATATGGGGCTACGACTTCGGGGACGTGCGCACGATAGACACGCATATCAAGAACCTGAGAAACAACCTCGGCCCGTACAGGGGCAAGATCATAACGCTGAGGGGCGTGGGATACAAGTTTGAAGCCTGACCGGGGAGGCCTGAATATCTTCCGCAGAGTGCTGAACTTCTTCGATGTTGGCAGCCTGAAAATGCGCCTGTGGGGGTATTTCGGCCTTTTCGCCGTCATCCTCGTCCTCATACTGTGGATACTCCAGGTAGTCTTCCTCAACTATTATTACGAAGGCATGAAGCAGCGCGAGACGCAGCGCATCGTGTCTGACATCGAAAGCCAGTTCCAGAGCAACGAGCCGCTCGCGAGCATCCGCTCCTATGTCACGCGGATCTACCGCGAAAGCGGCATCTACATCCAGATCGAGCCGGAACACGGCTCGCCGCTGGTCATCCCCTTCGTGAATTTCGACGCCGCGGCGACGGCCACGGACGCGTCGGGCAACCCCGTCGAGGAGCTGCCCGCGGAACGGCCGGGCTCGTTCTACCCGACCGTCTACAGGAACGAGATCGACAACCTGAAATCCCAGCTTATCGAAAGCGGGAACGACACGCTCACCAAGCAGACGATCGAGCCCGAGACGGAACGCAAGACGCTCGAATACGCGGTATTCCTGGCAACGCCGCCGCAGGACCAGGAGCTGGACGGGCAGGGCGAAGCCCCCGAGCCGGCCCCGCTCCCCGTCGGCGCCGTGTCGGCGCAGGACACCGACCGGCTGATCCTCTACGTGTTCTCCCCGCTATACCCGCAGGAATCGACGTCACAGATACTTTCGGACCAGCTCAGGTATGTAACGGTAATAGCCGTGCTGATTTCGCTCCTTCTCGGCTTCTACCTGTCCCGCATGATCACGAGGCCGATCGAAGAGATCACGGAACGCGCGGAAGAGCTGGGCTCGGGCAATTACGGGATCGATTTCCCCGTAACGCACTACTCGGAGGTAATGCGCCTCGCCGACACCCTTTCCTCGGCTTCGAACGAGCTCGCCGAGACCCGCACGATGCAGCGCGACATCATAGCGAACGTCAGCCACGACCTGAAGACCCCGCTCACCATGATACGCAGCTACGCCGAGATGATCGGCGACCTCTCCGGCGACAACCCGAAAAAACGCGCCGAGCACCTGCAGGTCATCGTGGAGGAGACCGACCGCCTGAGCGCGATGATCGCAGAGCTGCTCGACATCTCCAAGCTGCAGTCCGGCGAATTCTCCGTCAAGCGCGCGGACTTCTCGCTGAACGATCTGATACAGTCGACAGTCAACGCCTACCGCGCCTATGTCGAACAGGACGGCTACAGGCTGTTCTTCGTCAGCACGGGCGACGGCGTCATACACGGCGACGAGACCCGCATCAAGCAGGCGCTCGACAACCTCATATCGAACGCTCTGAAATACGGCGGCAAGGACAAGACCGTCGAGATACGCATGGTCGAGAAGGACGGCTATGTGCGGGTCGAGGTGACAGACCACGGCATAGGCATCTCCAAGCGCGACCTGAAGCACGTCTGGGACCGCTACTACCAAACGAGCGCCCACCACTCCCGGACGGACAGCTCAGGCCTCGGCCTCTCGATCGTCAAGGAAATCCTCGTGCTGCACGACGCGAAATTCGGCGTCGAGTCCACGGTCCGCCAGGGCTCGACCTTCTGGTTCGAGATTCCCGTAGCCGGCTCCGGCCAAACCCTCCTATAGGCCATGGCGGCAAAGAAACCCGAAACCATCTTCGTCTGCGCCGAGTGCGGCTTCGAAAGCCCCAAATGGATGGGGCAGTGCCCCTGCGGCGCCTGGAACAGCTTCTACGAAGAACGCTCCCGGGACGCCAAGGGAGCGGCCAATAAGGCGGCTGGCCGCGCCAGGGGCGCCAGAGGGGCGCATACGGCTCCCGGGAAGGCCGGCGGCGCCGGGGCGCCCAATTCGGCGCAAGGCCGGGCCGTGGGCGGCGTATCCCCGCTCGGCACCGTCACGTCCGGCACGGCCGACCGCATCGACACCGGCATAGGCGAGCTCAACCGCGTGCTCGGGGGAGGGCTGACCAAAGGCACCCTGACCCTGATAGCCGGCGAGCCCGGGATAGGCAAATCCACCCTGATCCTGCAGGCCGCGATCTGCGCCGCGCGCCGGGGCGTCTGCGTCCTCTATGTCTCCGGCGAGGAATCGGCCGAGCAGATACGCATGCGGGCCGACCGCATCGCAGGCGGCGAAATACCCCCATCCCTTCTGGTCCTCCCGGAAACGAATATCGACACCATATACGATTGCATAGAAAACACTGACCCCGGCTTCCTGATAATAGACTCCATCCAGACCATGTACACGGACGAGATCGCGTCCGCCGCCGGCGGCGTGTCGCAGGTTCGCGTGTGCACGGACATCCTCATGCATATCGGCAAGGGCCGGAACATCCCCGTCTTCATCGTGGCGCATGTCACGAAGGCAGGGGAGCTTGCCGGGCCGAAGATCATCGAGCACCTTGTCGACTGCGTACTGTCGTTCTCCGGGGAGCGCAGCGAAGGCTTCCGCCTCCTTGCCGCGAGCAAGAACCGCTTCGGGACGACGAGCGAAGTCGGCGCCTTCGAAATGCGCGGCGAAGGGCTTGTAGAGATCACGGATCTCTCCGGCTGCCTGCTCGACGGCATGCCCGGCCATACCGAAGGGACGGTCGCGACAGCCGTATTCGAAGGCACCCGGCCGCTGCTCATGGAAATGCAGGCGCTCACCGCCACCGCCGGGACGGGCTTCCCGAGGCGCTCCTCGATCGGCGTCGACTCCGCGCGCCTCGGCATGATCCTCGCCGTCCTCGAAAAAAAGGCGCGCCTCGACCTCTCCGCCGCAGACGTCTACATCAACATCGTAGGCGGCATCAAGCCCGAAGGCACGTCCTCGGACCTCGCGGCGGCGCTCGCGATCTGGTCCTCTGCCAAAGGCGTCGTCATCCCCGCGGGCACGCTCGCCATCGGCGAGATCGGCCTCGCGGGAGAGATCCGCTCCGTACGCGGAGCGGACAGGATAGCCGCCGAGGCCGCCAGCCTCGGCTTCACGCGCCTCATCCTCCCGCAAAAAAACGCCGACAAGATCCAGGCCCCGGAAGGCCTCCGCCTCACCGGCGTCTCCACCATCCAGGAAGCGATCGCCCTCCTCCAGCTGTAAGACAAAAGGGGACGGTTCCTGCGTCTTGTAAGACAAAAGGGGACGGTTCCTGCGTCTTGTAAGACAAAAGGGGACGGTTCCTGCGTCTTGTAAGACAAAAAGAAGCGGCCTCTTGCGTGAACGCTGCCACGCAACAGAGCCGCCCCTCTTTATCTTTCTTCCCGCGCTATTCCTTGTCCTGTGAAGCCCTTTCTTCCCGCGCTATTCCTTGTCCTGCGAAGCCCTTTCTTCCCGCGCTATTCCTTGTCCTGCGAAGCCCTGTAGTCCGCGATGACTTTCTGCGCGATGTTCGACGGCACTTCGTCGTAGCGCTCAAACGTCATGGTGAAGCTCCCGCGCGCCTGCGACATCGAGCGCAGGTTGATCGCGTACTTGAACAGCTCGGCCTGCGGCGCTTCGGCGATGAGCTTCGTAGAGCCGCCGCCCTGGGGTTCCGACCCCAGTATGCGCCCGCGCCTCTTGCTCATGTCGCCCATGATGTCGCCCTGGTACTCGTCCGGCACGAGGATTTCCACATGCATGATTGGTTCGAGCAGTATGGGCTTGGCCTCTTCCATGCCTTTCTTGAAAGCCAGCGATGCCGCGATCTTGAACGCCATCTCGCTCGAGTCGACGTCGTGGTACGAGCCGTCATGGAGGACAGCCTTGATGTTCACGACCCTCGAGCCTGACAGCGGCCCCTTCTGCAGGCTCTCGCGCAGGCCCTTTTCGACCGCCGGCACGTATTGCTTCGGCACGGAGCCGCCAAAGAGCTCCTCGCTGAATTCAAACTCTTCCTGCGACGGCGAGAACCTGATATGCACGTCGCCGTACTGCCCGGCGCCGCCGCTCTGCTTCTTGTGCTTGCCCTGCACGTCGGCCATGCCCTTGACCGTCTCGCGGTAAGGGACCTTCGGGTCGATAAGGTCGACGTCGACGCCAAAGCGGTCTTTCAGTTTTGCCGTAATGATGCCGATCTGTATCTCGCCCTGCCCGCCGAGCAGCGTCTGGCTCGTTTCCGAGTTGCGCTCTACCGTGAAGGACGGGTCTTCCTCGCGCATCCGCCCGAGCCCCGTGCCGACCTTCTCGTCCTCGCCCTTCGCCTTGGCCGCGACGGCCATATACAGCGACGGCGGCGGGAAGTCGATGGCCGGGAATTTCACGAAGGCGGCTTTGTCGCAGAGCGTGTCGCCCGTTCGCGTTATGGCCAGTTTCGTAGCGGCAAAGACGTCCCCCGCCACGACTTCGGGCGCCTCCTCGACGTTCTGCCCTCGCATATACGAGACGGTGCCGAGTTTTTCGGCTTTCTCCGATGTCGAGTTGTAGAGCTCCATGCCCTTGGACGCCTTGCCGCGAATCAGCTTGACGAGCGATATCTTTCCGCTGCGCGTCTCGAGCGTCTTGAAGACGATGCCCGCGGCGGGCCCGGCCCCGCATGCCACTTCCGTCGCTTCGCCCTTCGCGTCCTCGGCCTTGTACGGCGCGTGGGCCGTCGGCGCCGGAACGTATTTCAAGATCGCGTCGAGGAATTCCTTGATTCCCTCCTGCTTTACCGCGCTCGCCTGCAGCACTATGGCGATATCGCCGGCCGCTATGCCTCCGGACAGCCCTTTGGCGAATTCCGCGTCCGTGAAATCCTCGCCCGAGAAGAACTTCTCCATGAGTTCCTCGTCCGTCTCCGCAATGGCCTCGTTCAGCGCCTCCTTGTCGTCAAGCGTCGCTACGGACGTGCCGAACTTCGCCTTCAGCTGCGACACGACATCCGAAATGTTCACGTTCTCCTTGTCGGTCTTGTTGATGAGGAAGAGCCTCGGCGTCCCGCTCTTCTTGCAGGTGGCCCAGGCTTTCTCCGTGCCCACCTGTACGCCGGCAGACGCGTCCACGACGATGACGGCCGCTTCGGCCGCGCGGATCGTCCCGCTGACCTCGCCCGAAAAATCGAAAAACCCCGGCGTGTCAAGGAAGTTGATCTTGCTCTTGCCATGCTCGACAGGCACGACAGAGGTCTGGATCGAGTAGCCCTTCTCCTTCTCCGTCTTCTCATAGTCCGATACGGTATTCCCGTCCTCGACCTTGCCCATCCTGTTGACGGCGCCCGTCGCCGCAAGCGCGGCCTCGACCACCGTCGTCTTCCCGGCCCCTCCGTGGCCGAGCATAATAACGTTCCTGAGTTGTTCGCTCGTATAACCTTTCATTCGTTTTCTCCCGAATAATAATAAAACCACTACAACAAATAATCGCGATACAGCGCAATTATTTTACCATATTAGGGGACGGTTCGAAACCACTGAAAAACCCACTGATCATGAGACGATCATGGGACCCTAGTCAGATTCGACTATGCCTTCTTCTGTTATTCTTCGTACACGTTTTATTCCCTCGTAAACAATAAGCTTATAATGGGTCGTTAACGCCTCTCCGCCTCCAAGTTTCAGTGTAGTCCCCTGTTTTTGCGCTTCCGCGAACGTGCTGGGGATACTGCTCCAAGGCTCAAGCGCTATATTATAGGTCGCGCCGTACCATGGATAGTCGTCTACGCCCCTTGCCACCATCCAATACCAGATATAGGGAAAAATCTCTGTATCCCACCTCATTCCGACACCCAGCTCTTTTTCTTCGTCGGTTACGGCAAACCAACCTTCTTCGAGGCCGTTCAGGAACATTAAGTCGCCCGTGCCCGCAAATTCATCGGGTATAATGCTGAAATCGATTTTATTGCCGTCTATTCCGTCACAAACAGGCCATATGCCTTTTGTGTTTGGCCGGACATTGCTGCCCGGGGAAAAATCCCGTCCTGCCGCTATGTATTCCTTAGCCGGAATATCGATTCTGCAATTCCCATTCAGGAACGGTTTTCCTAACGCGGGATGATGCCCCCACATAAATTCAATTTGCACTCCTCCTGTATTTGTCACTTTTTCATCAAAAGAGACAATCATCGATCCGCTTTTTAATGAAATAGTTTTCTCGATCCTGAAAGGAAACCTGATCGTATCGCATTTCAGCGCAACGCTTATACATTCCGCGCTATCCCTCACGACATGGAAATCCCACGGCAGCAGGCAAGCTTCCCCATGCAGCCCTATGTCCGCGCCTAAATAAGAAAACGGCCCTCCGCCCGGCAAGCATTCCTGCCAGCCGCCTTCATAGAAATCCAAAAAACTCCCCAGCGGATTCTGCGCGGATGGTATGTGCCTTGAAGGGTCACGCAATCCGCCAGGCGATTTCCACAGAAAATCCGTATCGGAGCCTTTATGCATGATTTTATAAATATTCGAGCCTTTGTCGATCAAGACCGTAACGGCTATCAGCTCATTTTCGAGTAAAAGCGAACGAACCCCCTTGTGTGTGTACTCAAAAATCCTGCATCGGTCGTTTCTGTCCGATGAATAATCCATTTATGTCACCCAATCCACTTTCTTCTTGCTGATTACCGGCGAGACTCTTAGCGGGTAGTCTCTGTATTTTTCACATGCCCAGTAATACGCGATCGTATTGTCGACTGCCCTGGCGGTAGCTTGTATCGTATGATTGGACGCGAGGATCAGCCCGCCGCCGGGCGCCAATGTTGAAATGACATTCTTCACTTCTTCGACAACGTCCGAACAGCTTCCATTCGACATTACATTCCTGGTATCGACATTCCCCCAGAAAGTGAAATGCTTTCCGTATTTTTCCTTTATCTCCGCGACGTCGTTTACGTCAGGCTGGACCGGGTTCAGGATATCAATGCCCAGTTCAACAAGATCGTCCAATATCCAATCAAGCTTTCCGTCACAATGGTAAGCGATTTTCACGTTCTTATTGATCTTTTTTACTTCCTGGATCATATGGGCATACAGGGGCTTTATCATCTCCCTGTAGAGTTCAGGGCTAATATACGGACCCCTTTCGTTCGATACGTCGTCTCCCCACCAAATGATATCCACACCCATTTCTACTAATTTTTTTGATATATCCAGATGATAGATCATGGTTTTTTTGAGCAGTTCCATCGCGAAATCCTTGTTTAGATATAAATCCATCAGGAAATTTTCCAGCCCTCTCAAATACCACGCGGCCTCAAATATCGTGCAAGGGACTCCGCCCAGGATCGCATACTCTTTCCCGTCATCCTTGATGAGTTTCTCAAACATTTCGAACCCGTCTTTTTCGGCAACAAGCGGATCGGGAAATTTGTATGTGTCATAAGCCTTGATATCCGCGAGAGGATGCTCGATCATTTCGCAATAATGACCGTACTTTTGACTTTTCTTCCCCCATTTAATGCCCCAGGCATCCTGATAGAGGTTCTCTCCGATTTTTCTGTCTTCCTTGTAGATCGAATTGAAACCGTCGCATATCCCAAGGCTGGCATACAGCATATCGTGCCCCAGCCTTTTTGCCATCGCGAACCGATCCTGTGAAAGATCGACATTTAGAAGCTTTACCATCGCGTCGGCTACGTCCGGCGCCATCCAACTGTCATAGGGTATTTTATCCGGCTCTTCGTGATTCAATGCAGTCAGGACTCTTTCTCTTGGATTCATGTGGCATTCCTCCTCGTATCTACGCTACCGCGAATTTCATCATTGTCTCGGAATTGATCTCTTCCTTGTTGAGAATAGCTGTTATGCAACCGTCTTTCAGCACGGCCACTCTATCGCTCATTTTCATCAGCTCAGGCATTTCCGAAGACATGATCATCACGGCTACGCCATCTTTTGACAGCCTGTCAAGAATGCCGTATATTTCCTGCTTGGCGCCCACGTCGATACCTCGCGTAGGTTCGTCAATTATCAGGAGTTTCAGTTTGCTATGAAAAATCCAGCGTGAAATAATGCACTTTTGCTGGTTTCCGCCGGACAGATTGCAAATCTTTTGATTGATAGACGGCGTTTTTATGGAAAGGGCCTTGATCTGCTCGTGAATCGACGTCTTTTCCTTTTTTTGGTCAATAATCGCGTTTTTCGAAATCTGGCGCAGCGTTGATATCGTCATGTTTTCTTTCACCGAAAGATTAAGGAAAAGGCCGGACAGCTTCCTGTCTTCAGGTATATATCCAATACCTTTCCTGGAACAGTTTTCCGTGGTAATATGCAGCGGTTGCCCGTCAAAGAACACTTCGCCGCTCATTATACTGTCTACGCCGAAAACAGCCCGCGCGAGTTCAGATTTTCCGGCTCCCATAAGTCCGCAAAAACCAAGGATTTCGCCTCTTTTGATGCTCAGTGAAATATCATGCAGTTTGTGAGTATTGAGATTTCTGATTTCCAATATATCCTCGGGACTGCTCACATCCGAGCGGACGAAACCGGACTCTATCTTGCGCCCCACCATTAAACTCACAAGCTCGTTTTGGTCTGTGGACGCAATATCGAGTGTCTTGATCTTTTCCGCGTCTCGCATCACGGTTACCCTGTCGCATATGCTGAACAGCTCCTCGAGTTTGTGCGAGACATAAAGTATTGCGATACCCTGCGACTTCAGCTCGCTTATAATCGAGAAAAGCACTTCTATCTCGTTCGGCGAAAGCGCGGAAGTAGGTTCGTCCATTATGATGATCTGGGCTTTCATCGAAAGGGCTTTCGCGATTTCGAGCAACTGTTGCTGGGCCGTGCTCAGATACTTTGCCTTGGTATTGGGATTAATGGACAATCCCACTTTTCTAAGCCACATACGCGCGCCGCTGTTTAGTTCAGCCCGGTCTACAAAGCCAAATTTGTTATGGGGAAGCCTGCCGAAAAAAATGTTTTCAGCCAATGAAAGGTTTAGCGAAACCTGCAATTCCTGATATATAACGCTGATCCCATGGTCGATAGCGTCACGGGGTTTTGTAAAATGCATTTTTTCGCCGTTCAGATAAAGGCTGCCCCCATCAGGTATATACATGCCGCCGATTACTTTAATGAGCGTGGATTTGCCGGCTCCGTTTTCGCCCAGCAATGCATGGACTTCACCTTTTCTAAGTTCCAGGTCGACATCCCTCAGCGCGTGTACGCCCGGGAATATTTTGTTGATGCTGTCCGCCTTGAAAAATATATCTCTGTTCATAATCACGTCCCAAGCCTCGAATCCTTAAGTATCTCCGGTTTCTTCCGCAAGTTTTACAAGCGTTTCGCTTTCCTGTTCCTTTCGCCTGGCCCGGCTGGTATCGAGTGCCACCGCAAGTATTATTACCGCGCCTGAAACTACAGACTGCCAGTGTGAGTCTATATTCATCATGATCATTCCATTGGTGACAAAGCGCAGCAGCGTGATGCCGATCAGCGTGCCGAGCAACGATCCTTTGCCGCCCGAAAGACTGGTACCTCCGAGTATCGTCGCCGCGATGATGGCAAACTCAAGCCCTACGCCCGAATTTGGCTGGCCTGAATTCATCTTTGCTGTCAGCATAAGCCCGGCTATCGCAGCCATGATGCTGCATATCATAAAACAAACAGTCTTGATCTTCTTTACGTCAAGGCCTGCCGATTTGGCTGCGTCAGGATTGTCGCCGCAGGCATATACGTATCTGCCAAACGTGACAAACTGAAGTATAAAGTAGAAAATTATAAATACGATCACCGAAATCAATATAGGGACCGGAATTGAAAAAACCGAGCCGACAGCAAGCTTTTTAAAGCTGTCGACCGTTACCTGTACAGCCACGGCCCGCGTTAAAAGCATTGTGACTCCTCGCAATATAGTCATCATGCCGAGTGTACAGATCAAAGAATTGACATTCAGCCTCGTTACGATAGTCGAATTGACTATCCCTATCACGGTGCCTACCCCGATCGCGGCTAAAAAAGCCACGAAGACTGAACCTGTCGCGTTCACCACATGGCAGACGACCACGCCTACGAGCCCCACCGTCGAGCCTATTGAAAGATCCACATCGCCAACGAGCAGAAGCACTGTCATCCCCACGCCCGCTACTAATGAGATAGATACGTCCTTAAAAACGTTCAAGAAATTCAACGGCGTAAAAAAGAATGGCGCTTGTATTGAAAAAAATACAATTATAACCACCATAGCAATCAGCAAGGCTGATTGATCCCATGAAGTGAACCTTTGCAGAGGGTTGGTTCTACTGGTTAATACGGTCTTCACATTGATTTCCTCCCGCTACTATATCTCTCGCGTCATTCCCGCCGTATAGTGGCGGGAATGACGCGATTTTTTCCGAGAAATTTCAAATCAGCTAATAGTATTTTAGTTCAGGGCTTCCGACAACGGCCTGAACTCATAACCGATTTTTTCAATATTCGCCCATAGTATATTCCAGGCATCGCCTTCCTTGACATAGAAATCGTCAACATTGTCAGCCGTAAGCGTCAAGACCGGCAATTTCATCCATTCATCGGGAGGCGTATTGCCTTCGAGGATATCACGCGCCGCCAGCACAGTCATGCGTCCATAGAACTCGGGGAACATGGCGAGCGAGCCCTGGAACGGATTCGTCGGATCCATCATGGCGTTTTTAGCGGCTATGCCTTCACAGCCGAAACCCCAAACAACAAGATTGTCCATGTCATAGCCCAGCGCGTCAAACGCTTGCATGCCGCCAAGCGCCGAATCGTCGTTGATGCCCATGATCGTGTTTACATCCGGGTTCGCTGTCAACCCGTCGCTGGCCGCGGGCATCGCGGTATCTTTGTTTCCGCCGCCATCCACGTCTATGAATGTAGCATCAGGAATAAGAGCCAGCATGCCTTCCTTAAAGCCCTCGGATCTGTCAATGCAGGCCGGGATCGCGGGAAGCCCTACCAATAAGCATTTCGGCGTATCGAGCCCGTTTTCAAGAGCATATTCGGCAGCCTTGGTCCCCAATTCGACGCCGGCCGCCCAGTCAGGGGTACCGACATAGATGTCCTGCCAGTCCGCGACGACCGCGTGGGTTATCACCGCCACGCCTTGATTGCGGGCCTGGTCGATAAGAGGCATTACGCCTTTCCCATCGACAGGAGCCATGATGAGCCCGTCAACCTGCTGGGCAAGCATTGCCTCGCCCTGGGTGATCTGCGTGTCCTGGTCGTTTTTGCAGTCTGTTACAAGCAGCTCATAGCCCAGCTCGTCCGCCGTCATTTGTGCGCCCTTCTGTGTATTCGCATACCATTCATGTGACGCAAACGGAATGATAAATCCCATCTTAAGGGATGACTGTGCCACTTCCTCTGTTGGAGCGTTATCTGTCGTTGCGGGCGCGCTTGGTTCGGGTGCCGGGGCTGGAGCCTCTTCCTGCGCGCCGCCTGCGCATGCCGAAAGCGCAAACACCATTGCCAAAACCATTACTATAGCTAAAATCTTTTTCATGTCTCTACCTCTCTGCTTCCATAATCCATAATAACAATTAACTGAGTATAACTAATTTAAAAACTAACTAAGTATAACTAATTTAAAAACAAATCGCCATTGATTTTTGAATACGTGGTCGCCATCATTTTTTACTTCCGGAATCGCTATCCTATAAGTTTATCGGATAGTCCCGATATTTTTGGATAGTCTCAAAAAAGCGCAGCGCGTTTTTTACCGGGATGCCCTGGCTTATCGAGTGGTCGGAGCCGATAACATAACCGCCGCCCGGAGCCGCGACCCTGAGGCATTCTTTTACCTCATTTTCAATATCTTCAAAGGATCCGTATGGCAATGTCGTGGAGGCGTTTACATTGCCTACCAGGCATACGTCTTTTCCGAAGTCTTTTTTCACTTGTGCCAAATCCATATGCGCCTTTCGTTCGATTGGGTGAAGCGCGTCAATGCCCAAAGCCACTATATCCGGCATGATCTGATTAATATTGCCGTCGCAATGCAGCAATACCCTTGCCCCTGCTTTCTTGAATTCGTCGACCATCCGCTTCACGATCGGCAGCACTATTGAACGCATCATCTCAGGCGAGACAAACAAGCCGCCCGCGTAACCGAAATCATCGGCCAATATCAAGGCGTCGGCTCCGGCTTCGATAAGGTTTTTCCCGCAAACAGTTGAAAAACTCGCGCCTTCATTCAGAAGGTCGACGACCAATTCAGGATCGTCATAGAACGCGATAGACATATCTTCATATCCCATCAGCATCGCCAAACATGTAAAAGGCCCCAATACGCCCGACAGGATCGCGATCTCGCCGTCATTGGCCTTGATCGCGTCCAGCAGCGGCAATGCCCTTTCCGGGCCGGATGGGTCCGGCGGCGACCAATTCTTATAGTCTTCCCTGTTTTTGATCGGGTAGTCTACAGGGGGGTCGATCGGCCATGACGTTTCGTTGTGTTTGTATGTCGTGCCCCACTCGTCGATATATTTATTGTCGCCTATATCTTTTGGCGAATAGCCCGCATATCCTCCGACCGGAACCCAAATCGCGTCAAATCCCAGCTTTGTCGCGCACCTGACAGCTTTTGAACCCTCATACGCGTCAATTTTTTCTCCCAGCACTTCCTCAAATAAAGCTTTCGAGTAGAGAAAGTCGGTGACCGGCACTTTGTCCGGCTGCTTTCGGGCCATTGCAGTCATGAATCTTTCTTTAGGCTTCATTGTCGAACCTCCTGTTCTTAGATACCTTGCCGGGAATTCATTTTAACACTTTATAGAAATATATCAAGCGCTTTTGGCGCGCATCAGCCTCGCGGCCCCGGCGGTGACGGCGACCGCGATCGCGAACCGGACAGCGCTGAAAAAGAAGGCGCTCCCGCCCGCGACCGCGAACAGGTATGTCGTCTCGATAATGCCATGGCAGGAGAAAACGAATATGCCCAGCAGCGCCATGTCCCTCGGCGGGAGCGGCCTGATCCGGTTCATTTCGGAGATTGTCCCCACCCCGTAGGTCACGCCGAGCAACAGGGCCACAAGCAGCGGCAGGAGGGCGTCCTTGCCGATACCGAGCAGGCGGCAGAACGGCGCGAGCCTCTCGGCCAGCGCGTTCGTCAGCCTGTATGCAAGCATGAGCTCGATCCCGATCATCAGCGGGATGATGACCCTCAGGATGTTGAGCGCCAGCGCGAGCGCCCCCCACCCCATCTCGGGCAGGATCTCCGCCCATCCGGCGTCGAGCACAGACCCGCCCGAATTAAACGCCCCGGCGTCAGGCACAGACCCGCCGCCTGCCGCGCCCGGGCCCGCGGAAAACGACGGCGCCGCCCCGCCCAGGAACGCCGACGCCAGGTACGCGCAGACGATGCCTGTCAGCACAGCCATTCCGAGCCTGAACAAATTGAACTTCAAAGGCGGCATCCCGATCTTCTGCGTTATCACAGTCTCGACAGGGATGGAATGGAAACAAAGCGTTATCATGGCTATGATCGTGATCTGCGCTTTGTCAAGCGCAAAAACGCTCATCGCCGCCACCACCGAGTATTCATCGGAAAAAACGCCGGTGATAAGGGGCACTACCGCCTCGCCTGACAAGCCAAATATCCGCATTGCAGGCTCGACCTTGCCCGCGATCCACAAAAACAGTTCCGTGTGCCTGAGCAAAACCACGGCGATGTAAATCGGGATAATGATCACGAGGAGCATCCGGGCCGTCCTCAGCCCCTTGAACGCCCCGTCCTTAACAGCCGGAAGGAATTTCCCCTTCATTCATTGCGGGTGGGCTTCATGGTCGGGAACAGGATAATGTCCCGGATCGAAGGCGCGTCCGTGACGAGCATGACCAGGCGGTCGATCCCTATGCCGAGCCCGCCCGTCGGGGGCATGCCGACCTCCAGCGCGTTCACGAAGTCCTCGTCCATCGGATGCGCCTCGTCGTCCCCTTTGTCGAGCTCCGCCTGCTGGTCCCTGAACCGCTGGAGCTGGTCGATCGGGTCGTTGAGCTCCGAAAAGCCGTTGGCGATCTCCCATGTGTTCACATAAGCCTCGAAACGCCGCGTGATGCGCGGGTCGTCCGGGTCGCGCTTGGAAAGCGGGCTGATCTCGACCGGATGGCCCGTCACGAAGACCGGCCCCGTAAGGTCGTCTTCGCAATACCTTTCGAACAGCTCGGCTATAGCCTTGCCGCGCGTCATGTTCGAGGCGGCAGCCTGCCCCTCGCCGCCCTCTTCAAACAGCCCGTGCTCCTTCGCGGCCGCGCGCGCTTCCTCGTCGGTTTCGATCATGTCGAAATCCACCCCGAGCTTGTCCCTGACCAGATCCTGCATGCGCACCCTGGGCCAGGGCGGGGTCAGGTCAAAGGCCTTCCCCTGGTACTCGATGACAGCCGAGCCGGTCGCGGCCACCGCCGCGCGCGAAGCGACCTGCTCCGTGATGCGCATGACGTCCTCCATCTTGCCGTAGGCCAGATAAAGCTCCATCGCCGTGTATTCCGGGTTGTGGTTTTTGTCCATGCCCTCGTTGCGGAACATCTTGCCCATCTCGTATACGCGGTCGAACCCCCCGACGATAAGCCTCTTCAGGTACAGCTCGTTCGAGATGCGCAGCTTCATGTCAAGGTCGAGCGTGTTGTGGTGCGTCTCGAAGGGCCGCGCGTTGGCGCCGCCCGCGATGACGGTCAAAATCGGCGTATCGACGTCGAGAAAGCCCTCGTCCTCTTCCAGGTAGCGGCGTATCGCGCCCAGCACCCGCGCGCGCTTCATGAACACTTCCCGCACCTCCGGGTTGACGATCAGGTCGACGTAACGCTGCCGGTAGCGCAGCTCCGGGTCGGTAAGCCCCTGCCATTTGTTCGGCAGTATCTGCAGGCTCTTCGTGAGCAGCGCGACATCGTCCGCCTTGATCGAGACCTCGCCGTGCCGCGTGCGGAACACCGTCCCCGTCACCCCGACGATATCGCCGATATCATATGTAAGGAATACGTCGTACTCGCCCTCGGGGATGCCGTCCTTGCGCACATAGGCCTGGATCTTGCCCGCCGAGTCGACCACGTCGATGAACGAGGCCTTGCCCATATGCCGGTTCGCCATGATGCGTCCCGCCGCCCTCACGCGAATCGGCTCTTCGTCCGGGGCCTCCGCCAGTCCCGCTTCTTCGCGTTCTTTTTCCCGAGCCTCGAAATCCCGCATGACATCCGCGCTTTTGTGCGTAACGTCAAAGCTCTCGACCAGGAACGGATCCCGGCCGCTTTCGCGCAGCGCGGCGAGTTTTTCGCGGCGTATCCGCCTCATCTCGTTAAGTTCCTCCGAGGTAAGCCCGTCGGAGGAATCCGTCATCTGTCCCTGACCTGGTTCTGCCATTGTCCCCTGCCCATTCTCTATTCGGCCCTATCCACTATCCAAACCCATTCTATATGCGGCTCCGTCCAATACACGGGCCCGCCTCCTATCCGATAGACAATATCTCGTACTTGACCGTGCCGTCCGGAAGCTTCACGTCGACTTTGTCCTTCACGCGCTTGTCGATCAGCGCCGCGCCCACCGGGCTGACATTGGAAATCTTCCCGTGGATTGGGTCCGCTTCGCTCGAGCTCACGATGGTATACTCGACAGTCTCCTTGGCTCCGGCTTTCCGTATTTTCACCCTCTGCCCGATGTGTACGGCGTCTGTCTTCACGCCGTCCTCGATCACCTTCGCGTTCTTGATCAGGCTTTCGAGCTCCCCAATCTTGTATTCGAGTTCGGCCTGCTCGTTTTTCGCCGAGTCGTATTCCGAGTTCTCGGAAATATCCCCGTAAGCGATCGCCTCTTTGAGCCGCTCCGCGATCTCAGGCCGTTTGATCGTCCTCAGTTCGTCCAGCTCCGCGACCTTCGCCGCGTAACCGTCTTTCGTCAATAATATCTCTTCCGCCATTTGTACCATTCCTCCATACACAAAGCCGACGGTCCGCCCGCCAGCTTTTAATTTACAGCTATTATAGCACAATGCCGCGGCCCGGTGTTCACAGGTTTCGCGCGCGCCCAACCGCCTCGCAGACCGCGCCCGCCGCGACAATTTTCAGTATGTCCCCAGGGACAAACGGCACGACGCACATCAGCAGCGCCGCCCCAAGCCCCGTCCCCGTCAGTGCCATGAACCAGGCCGTCCCCAGCGCATAGCAGGCAACCATCGCGGGGATGCCCCGGATGACCGCGAAGACGATGTTCAGCGCCGTTCCCTTCCTGCGAGCCAACACAGCGGGAACGGTTCTTTTTGTGTCGTCAACGGCGGCCGGCGATTGGAAAGCGCCCGGCACTGCCCCGCCGCCGCTGGGAACGGAGCGCCCGCGCAGCAGCAGCCCGAAAATGACAGCGGCCGGCAGGTATCCGACAATATACCCGCCCGTCGGCCCGGCAAGGACGCCGATCCCTCCGCTGAACCCCACAAAGACAGGAGCCCCGATCGCCCCGAGCAATATATACACGAGCATCGCGACCGCGCCCTTCTTCGCGCCGAGGACGCCCCCGCAGGCAAAAACCGCGAGCAGCGCCAGGTTGACGGGCACGGGCGTGAACGGCAGCGGTATCATGACCTGGCTGCACACGGCAGTCAGCGCCGCAAACAACGCGCACAGCAAATATGGGTAGACGGAGCTCCTGTTTATCATCGGTGCATTTTACCACACGAAAAGCTCCGGGCGCACACCGCCCCCCCCCTATTTCCTGTGACAGTATCCTCATTTTTGTGATAATTGTGATATAATTGCCTTATAGTAAAATAATGTTAATAATATACATTGCTGGGGAGGTACTATATTATGCATTACAATCCTTATGACAACGTTGTCTCGACTATAAAAAACGCAGCCGGCGTGCTCGGCCTCGACAACAACGATTTCGTGGCCGATATCTATCCGGAGCGGGAGCTGAAAGTGCATTTTCCCGTGCGCATGGACGATGGCAGCGTACGGGTTTTCGAGGGTTACCGGGTGCAGCACTCAAGCCTGCGCGGGCCGTACAAGGGGGGCGTCCGCTTCCACCAGGACGTTGACGAAAACGAAGTCAAGGCGCTGGCAGCCTGGATGACGTTCAAATGCGCCCTGGTCAACATCCCTTACGGCGGCGCGAAGGGGGCCGTGAAGGTCGATCCCTCTACGCTGTCATTCGGCGAGCTCGAACGCCTGACCCGCAGGTTCACGGCCATGATCCTGCCGCTCATCGGCCCGGACAAGGACATCCCCGCCCCCGACGTGAACACCGACGCCCGGATCATGGGGTGGATGATGGACACTTTCAGCACCTTCCACGGATATGCCATCCCGGAGGTAGTCACCGGCAAGCCTCTCGAGGTCGGCGGTTCCCTGGGCCGCAGGGAAGCCACGGGCCGCGGCGTGTACATTGCCACGAAAGAGATGGCCGACAAGCTGGGGATGTCGCTCAAGGACGCGCGGATCGCGGTACAGGGCATGGGCAACGTCGGGAGCGTAGCCGCCCAGCTGCTCCGCGAGGAGGGCGCGAAAATAATAGCTATAAGCGACGTGTCGGGCGGCATTTACGATGAGAACGGGTTTGACATCGACGCCATTATCGAGATGCTTGCGGAAAACAAGACATTGAAAAAGTGCAATCTTCCCAATGCCGCCTGGATCTCCAACGATGAGTTGCTGTCGCTCGAGTGCGATTTCCTGATCCCCGCCGCGCTGGAGGGGCAGATCCACGAGGAGAATGCCGACGCGGTGCGCGCGAAGGTCATCGTCGAAGCAGCCAACGGCCCGACGACAATCGAGGCCGACGCCATCCTGGAGGGGAAAGGCATCGTCGTCGTGCCCGACATCCTGGCCAACGCTGGCGGCGTAATAGTCTCGTATTTCGAGTGGGTGCAAAACCTGCAGGCCCTGTTCTGGAACGAGGACGAGATAAACGACGCGCTCTTCCAGGCGCTCAAGGCGGCTATCGACGAGGTCTATGACCTCCACAAGGAGAAAGGCGTCTCGCTCAGGACGGCAGCATACGTCCTCGCGATGAAACGCCTTGCGGCCGCCCGGAGCACGCGCGGGATATTCCCTTGATGCAGGGTGACCGCTGGCCAAAGCCAATCATAACCAATCGGAAAAAATGAAAACGTTGAAATCATTGAGATTTCAACGTTTTTTGGTTGCAGGGAAGGGACTTGAACCCTTGACCTCCGGGTTATGAGCCCGACGAGCTACCAACTGCTCTACCCTGCGACGTTCCCGCTTGCCTTTTTCCCGCCATGCCTTGTTGCTGGCTCTGGTACCGGAGACCGGGGTCGAACCGGTACAATCCTTACGGATCGCCGGATTTTAAGTCCGGTGCGTCTGCCTGTTCCGCCACTCCGGCTTGCATGCCGCGCCGCGGACCTGACGCGTAAGCGCGAATGCCATTATATCGTTGCGCCCGCTTATCTGTCAAGCATACATTTTCCGCAGGTTCCGTAGGGGACGCCGCCCTCGGCGAGGCTTCAAAGATACCGCCTGGTTTTCCGGCAGTATTCCTCGTATTCGCTGCCGTAACGCTCTTTCAGGAAGGCTTCCTCCCTGATTATCTGGCGATTGACCGCGAACAGGAAGACGACGACCGCCACGATGACGGTGATGTTCCGGTGCACCAGGAATATCCCGAGGAGAAACAGGATGATGCAAAGGTAAAGGGGGTTGCGGCTGATCGCGAACATGCCCGTCGTCACGAGCCTGTCCGGCTTCTCCTCGTCGATCCCGACCCTGAACGAATCCCCAAAAGATTTCAGCGACGCGGCAAACCCCGCGAGAGCCAAGGCGCAAAGCGCGAGCCCCGCCCAGCCCGGCGCGGCGGCTTCCCAGAGCGGCCGCACGAGCGGTTCCAGCACAGGAAGGCCAATCGCCTTCGCGAGCGCGGGGTAGAGGAGCCATGCGACCAGGAGCAAAAGCAGGAAGTCGCTCTTGTCTGTCTTCCCGAACACGAGGGCGCGGATGCCTTTTCTGCGCAGGGTCAGCGCCCTGCCCGCGAGCAGCGCGACAAGAACCAAAAATGCGATTATGCTCAAATTTGTCTGCATCATGGCTTCGGCTTTGCCGACTCAAGCGCGCGCAGGATCAGGTTCGCGTAGAGTTCGTTTCCCTGTTTCTTGCCGACATGGACGCCGTCGTCCGACAGCAGTTCCGGGCACTGCGCGATGGTGAAATCCCAGTCGGCGACAGTGATGTAATTGTTGCCGGGGGGCAGGCCGCGGATATACTCGTTGATCGGCGCCATGCTGCTGTACCCGTGGCCCGTCATCATGATGAGGCTCTGGCCGGGCTTGACCATATTGACTATCTGCTCGGCGTCCGTCAGCGTGCCGCCCGTAATATTATGAGCCAGGCAAACGACGATAATGGCGTCGTCCGACAGGATGCCGGCGTCGTCCCATCCCCTTATGATCGCCAACCCTTCCGACATGTTGCGGCCTACCTTTCCGTCAATGGTGGCGCCTGCCACGGCGTTCGAGATATCCTTCAGGGCGCCCTGCGTCAGGCTGTCGCCGACAATGAATACAGGATGGTCCTTCCAATTGTATTTCCCCGCGCCTTTCTGCCCTTCCGCGCCCCCGGCCGGCAGAAAGGTCACTATGGGCTCGCCAGGCAACACCCTGCCAAATCCCTTGAAGTCCGATGACGTCAACAGCTGGATGCCGATGCTGCCAGCCAGCACCGCCACGAAAAGGCACACGATCAGCACGATCGCGCTCGACGGATTGCCTGACGCCTTTCTCCTTTTCACTTGAATTCCTCCCCAAATCCGCGAATCGTGTATGTAATAAAATCAATGTCAATACTTTGATTCATCATCGATGAATACATGCTTTTGCCCATCGTCGGCAAACGCATGCGGCACTTCGAACCAGGACGTGTCGCCGGCAGCCTTGGCCGGCGCGGGGGCGCCAACCGGCTGCGCATACCCTGCAGGATTGCGCAAAGGCGTCGCGAAATCGAACTTCGGCGTAACGTCAATAAATATTTCGCCGGGCGCCGCGGGCGTCGCGCCATACCCTGCCGCAGGCGTCGCGTAATGAACCTCATCCGGCGCCGCGACCTCGACAACAGCAGGCCTCGCGCCATATCCTGCCGCAGATGTCGTGTCATACGCTGCCGTCGGCGTCGCGTAAGGAGCCGCACCTGCCAGCGCGACCTCCGCCGCGTCCGGCGCCGCGACCTCGACAACAGCCGGCGCCGCGTAAGGAGCCCCGTCCGGCGCAGCGACCTCGGTAACAGCCGGCGCCGCGCCATACCCTGCCGCCGGCGTCGTGTCATACGCTGCCGTCGGCGTCGCGTAAGGAGCCGCATCTGCCAGCGCGACCGCCGACGCGTCAAGAGCCGCGACCTCGGCAACAGCCGGCGCCGCGTCATGCCCTGCCGCCGATGTCGTGTCATACGCTGCTGCCGGCGTCGCGTAAGGAGCCGCATCTGCCATCGCAATCTCCGCCGCGACCTCAGCCCCGTCAGGAGCTGCGAGCTCCGCAACCGCCGGCGTCGCGTCCGGAACCGCATCTGCCATCGCGATCTCCGCCGCGACCTCAGCCCCGTCAGGAGCCGCATCTGCCATCGCGACCTCCGCCGCGAACTCAGCCACGTCCGGAGCCGCAGCCGCCGCGACCTCAGCCCCGTCTGGAGCCGCATCTGCCAGCGCGACCTCCGCCGCGACCTCAGCCCCGTCAGGAGCTGCGACCTCCGCAACCGCCGGCGTCGCGTCCGGAACCGCATCTGCCATCGCGATCTCCGCCGCGACCTCAGCCCCGTCTGGAGCCGCATCTGCCAGCGCGACCTCCGCCGCGACCTCGGCAACAGCCGGCACCGCGTCAAACCCTGCCGCTGCTGCGCCATATCCTGCCGCAGTCGTCGCGCTCGGCGCCGCATCTGCCATCGCGGCCTCTGCCCCGTCCGCCGCTGCGACCTCAGCCCCGTCCGGAGCCACACCTGCCGCCGCGGCCTCCGCAACCGCCGCCTCCATTACGCCCGCCATGCCCGGACACCCATCCCCGTCCAGCAAAAAACGGTGTACGGTCTCTTTCAAAAGCGCCGCCTGGCAGTTTATCTGCTCGCTCGCCGCCGCGCCTTGCTCGGCCGTAGCGCTGTTGTCGTAGACGCTGCCGGTCATCTCGGCCACATTGCTGTTGATATGATCGATCGATTCGCTTTGGCTCTCGGCCGCCTTCGCTATCTCGTCGAGCAAGTCGTTCGTATTGGCGATGCCCGCTTCGATCGTCTTGAAAAACGCTATTACCTCGTCTACGATCCTCGTCCCCATATCGGATTTGGCAATCGTGTCGGCTATCAGCGCATTGCTGTCGTTCGCGGCGTTCCCGCTCTTGTTTGCCAGATTCCTGACCTCATCGGCCACCACGGCGAAGCCCTTGCCGAGCGCGCCCGCCCGGGCCGCTTCGACAGCCGCGTTCAGCGCAAGGATGTTTGTCTGGAACGCGATCTCGTCTATTGCCTTCATCACGGAGCCAATCGCGTGGCTTGCCGTATTGATTTCCGTCATTGCCATGGCCATGTTGGCCATCTTGCTGCCGCCTTCGGCCGCGTTCATCCGTATCGACGCTGCCAGCTTTGTCGCCTGGGAGGCGCGCGCCGCGTTTTCGACCGCTTCGGAAGCGATCTCCCCTGCCGCCGCGTGAAGCCCGTCCATCGTCGCGCTTTGCTCGGACGAGGACTGCGCCAGCGACTGCGCGCCGGCGGAAAGCTCCTTTGCCCCGGCCGAAAGCTGCTCTGCGGCATTGATGACGTCGCGCACTATCGTGCTTATATTCGTCACGACATCGTTGATCGCGATGCCGAGATGGTCCCCTTCGCTTACCGGCCTGGCCCGGCCGCGCAAATCGCCCTGCGCCACAAGCTCCAAAACCGCGACCTTCTGCACCAGGTCGTCAATCATTATCCTGAAAGAATTCGCCGCGCTGCTGATTTCGTCGCCGCCCTGCCCGAATTCGATGAGTTCGTCCCTCACCTTTTCGGGAATCTGGATATCCCCGGTCCCCGCCACATGGCACATGGCCTTTTCCAGCGCGTCGAGCGGCCGGCGGATACGCTTTTCGAGGCCATGGATGAACCCGGCCGAAAGCGCGACGCCAATCACGACGATGACCGCTATGGCTATGCAGAACAAATACGCGAGCCATTCGGGCTCTTCCCCAAAGCGGCCGCGCAGGTACAGGATCGACACGATCCCGGCGGCGCCGCTGACTATAGCGAGCACCATGACTGTCGAAATAGAGGCTGAAATGCTGGTCAAAATGCTTTTTTTCTTTTTCTCGCTCATACGAATCCCTCCGGAAACCAACGGGGTTTTCACTTTCAATTACAAACAATCGCGACCCTTTGGGACAGTATACACCGTTGCGTGCGGTCTGTAAAACAGCCCTGCAGGCGACGCGAAACGGCCCGCGGCCCCGGCGGCGCCGTCCCCAAAACCAAAGAATTGGGTTTTGCGCCGGACATTTGGTATAATAATGGCGATAATCGAACGAAGCGGTTATAAGGAGGCCAGTCCATGTTCATTATTTGGGGCTTTGGGAAAGTCACCGGAAAAAAGTACGCGTTCGAGAGCGCGCATTATTGCAACAGGTGCCACAACACCGTCCAGACGGTCGTCGTGAAAGCGACAACCTGGTTCACCCTGTTTTTCATCCCGACCATACCCTACAGGAAAGAGTACTTCTTCGAGTGCCCGATTTGCGGCAATTCGCAAATGATGGACCGCCAGCAGTTTGACGCGCTGGTCAACCCGCAGAACCTGATAAGGTAAGCGAGGGCGCCGCCGATAGAGAGGTTTGTGAAATTGAGCAATAATAATAAAGCCATTGGCCGCGCGCCGGCTATCGCGCTGGCGGCCCTTGTCGTCATGGCGGGGCTCGGCGCCTGCAAGCCGCTGGCGGAGATCAAGGAAGTGGCGATCAAGGCCGCGGACCCCCTCCCCACCGCCGAGGACACCCTGACCTCGCTGCTCGAAATCAACCGCGCGATGGAGGAGGCGATGTCGCGGGGCGAAACCGAACTCACCTTCAACGCGGCAGGGGTCAGCGAAGATGAGCTGAAAAACATCAGCGACAATATGTCCACGTTTTGGGGGAAGCCCCTGAACTATATGATTACAGGCGAGCTCACCGGGATAGAGGGCATCATCCCCGGCCGCGCGGTCGATGTGCAAACCATTACAAACAGCTTTGAGCTTTCCAATAATTATTATATCTATGACTATATAAGGCACGGCACGGAAATCCCCGAAGACCGGCCGCACGCAAAAGAGATTGCGGCAGTACTGCCCGGTATCGCTGCTGAGATATTTTCGAACCCGGCGGCGACAGACTTCGACAAAACGCTGGCGGCGCACGACTGGCTCGTGATCAACCTCGACTACGACATGACGGCGCCTGCAAAAGGCGAGGAGAACGGCACTTATGGCGCTATCATCCTGAAGCGGACGATGTGCCAGGGCTATGCGGAAGCGCTGGAACTGCTGCTCAGGTGTTATACCGACGTCGAAATCGTCCAGATAGTCGGCGAGGCGAAGAATATCGGCAGCAGCGGGTTCGATCCCGATGTAATGGAGGGCGAGGGCGCCGAAGGCGCTGACGGTGAAGCAGGCGGCGATGCGGCTGACGGCACAGCGGGCGGCGAGGCAGCGGGCGCCGGTGCGGAGCCGGGCGAAGGCGCCGGCGCGGGCGAAGGCGCCGATGCGGGCGAAGGCGCGGGTGCGGGCGAAGGCGAAGGCGCTGATGCCGGACCTGCACCTCCCCCCGAGCCTGAATGGGGCGGCCACGCGTGGAATGCAGTCAGGCTGAACGGCGCCTGGTACCAGGTTGACGCAACTTTCGACGACCCGATAGGCGGGGAATCAAGCACCATCTCGCATTTCTATTTCGGCCAGACGGATGAACTGATGTCGCGGAATCACCGGTGGGCGGCCGAATACTTCCCCGTCTCCAACACGAGGAATTTCCTGTATTTCAGGCAAAAAGGGCTGTTCGCTGAGGACTGGGACGAATTCCAGGCGATCCTCACCGATTTGCTGACCGAAGCGCCGATCGAGCTTGTAGAGATAGCTGTGCGGGACGCGTCGATCGACGAAAGCAATATCCAGTTTGTATACAAGGCGCGCAATGACCTCGAAATGCTCTACTGGAGCGAGCAAATCTGGGAAGACATCCACGTTCATTCGATCGAGCTGTATTATGAGCCGGAGCCGGAGCCGGAAGAATAGCTTCTATTTTTTGACTATCGCGAGCTTGTCCCTGTACTTCTTCATCCCGGTCCTGTCGCCTTTTTTCTCATAAATATCCACGAGCTCTTCCATTGACTCGATGTGGCGCGGGCTGCCCTTGAGCGCCCTTTTGAAAGCATTCTCCGCCTCCTCATCCCTTCCCGAGCGCGCGTAGGCGACGCCAAGATAGTACCATAGGGGCCACCAGTCCCGGAACTGGCTTTCCTTGTAAGGCTCAAGTATGCCAAGCCCTTTTTTCCAGCGCCCGGCGAGTACGGCATTGTAGCCTTTCTCGATCTGGATGGGCTCCTTTATCTGCTCGATCCGCCTCTGTATCTCCTTGCGGTCCTTTTGCATGCGCCCAAACCTCAGGTATTCGTCCCACGCCAGCTTGGCCTTGATATAGAGCCCCAGGTT
>Ga0082212_10001220_pt1 | contig 37875 bp, 37 predicted proteins | sample TergutNt197P3_FD_71548 | JGI IMG/M metagenome (GOLD analysis project Ga0082212, IMG submission 71548) | Neocapritermes taracua P3 segment gut microbial communities from Petit-Saut dam, French Guiana - Nt197 P3 | ecosystem: Host-associated > Arthropoda: Insects > Digestive system > Gut ...
AGCGCCCGCCCCCGCGAGCTGGCGCGGGTGCTATCTCGCGGGGCCGGGCTCTATCTCGCGGTCGGGGGTGCTATCTCGCGGCGGCGTAGGCGTCCACCTGGGCGGCGAACGAGCGGCCCAGCGTGATGACCAGGTCGGCCAGCTCGGCCGATGCGGCGTTCATCTGCGCGTCCACGGACGGCGAGTCGACGTCGTCGTGCTGCAGCGCCCAGCCCAGGGCCAGCGACTTGCCGGCCTCCGGGTGGAACTGCACGCCCAGCGCCGAGCCCAGGCGGAACGCCTGGTACGGGTACTGGCGAGACCAGCCGAGCCACGTCGCGTGCTCCGGCAGCTCCGAGATCGCGTCGGAGTGCATGGTCACAGCCTTGGTCACGCCCGACGTCGCCGCCGCGACCACGGGTGCGAGCACCGGGTCGGACGCCGCGCCCTCGCGCCACTGCACGTCGACCACGCCGGACTCGCGCCCGGGAGGCGCCGAGACGGCGACCGTGCCGCCCCCGCCGACGGCGAGCAGCTGCGCACCGAGGCAGATGGCGAGCGTGGGGACGCCGGCCCAGGCGGCGTCGGCCAGCAGGGTGCGGGTCGCGGGCAGCCAGGGCGCGACCACGTCGTCGTAGGCGGACATGGGGCCGCCCAGCACGACGAGGCCGGACCCGAGCTGGTCGGGGGCGGGGACGGGTTCACCGAGGTCGAGCCGGACGATGCGGACGCCCTCGCCGAGCAGCGGGCCGAGAAGCCCGAGAGGGCCGTCGGCCGCCTGCTGGAGGACCGTGATGCGCGCAGAGCCGGAGCCGTCGACACCGGTGAAGGTGTCGTCTCGCGCCAGGATGTCGAGAGTCACGGCGGGCCACGCTACCCCCGCGCACCCGATCCTGGACAGTCGCCCGAATCGCGGGCGCCTCGCCGGCCCGCATCGGGCACGACCACGCCCTAGGCTGACGGCATGTCGCAGCCGCACGCCGCCCCCGCCGGGTCCAACGGGTCAACCGGTCGCAAGACGTACCTGCTGGTCGACGGCGAGAACATCGACGCCACGCTCGGCATGAACGTGCTGAACCGCCGCCCCAACCCTGACGAGCGGCCTCGCTGGGACCGCATCACGTCGTTCGCGCACCAGGTGTGGGGCCAGGACGTCGTGCCCCTGTTCTTCCTCAACGCGACCAGCGGCCAGATGCCGATGCCGTTCGTGCAGGCCCTGCTCGCGATGGGCTACCGCCCGATCCCGCTGGCCGGCACCGGCACGGAGAAGGTCGTCGACGTCGGTATCCAGCGCACGCTCGACGCGCTCGCCGCGCGCGACGGCGACGTGCTGCTGGCCAGCCACGACGGCGACTTCCTGCCGCAGATCGAGGCGCTGCTCGGCGCCGGCCGCAAGGTGGGCCTGCTGGCCTTCCGCGAGTTCGTCAACGCGCGCTTCGCGGAGCTGAACGGGCGCGGGCTGGAAATGTTCGACCTCGAGGGCGACGCTGACGCGTTCACCACACTTCTCCCGCGCGTCAGGATCATCCCGCTCGACGAGTTCGATCCGGTGCGCTACCTGTAGCCCGGCACAACTTCCAGGGATCGTTCAGGGAAACTCCCAGACATCACCCAGAGATCCGGCGCACACTGCCCATATGAGCACTGCCACGACGCCGGAGGCCCGGCTGGTCGTCGTCGACGACGAGCCCAACATCCGCGAGCTGCTGTCCACGTCCCTGCGGTTCGCCGGCTTCGAGGTCCATGCCGCCGGCGACGGCCAGGGTGCCCTCCAGCTGGTGCGTGACCTCGAGCCCGACCTGGTCGTGCTCGACGTCATGCTGCCGGACATGGACGGCTTCACCGTCACCCGCCGCATGCGCGAGACGGGCCGCCACACCCCCGTCCTCTTCCTCACCGCGAAGGACGACACCCAGGACAAGGTCCAGGGCCTGACGGTCGGCGGCGACGACTACGTCACCAAGCCCTTCTCGCTCGAGGAGGTCGTCGCCCGCATCCGCGCCGTGCTGCGCCGCACCAACGCGGCCCTGCCGGAGGAGGACGCCGTCCTGCGCGTCGGCGACCTGGAGCTCGACGAGGACTCGCACGAGGTGCGTCGCGCCGGCATCGAGGTGGAGCTGTCGCCCACCGAGTTCAAGCTGCTGCGCTACCTCATGCTCAACTCGGGCCGCGTGCTGTCCAAGGCGCAGATCCTCGACCACGTGTGGCAGTACGACTGGGGCGGCGACGCCAACATCGTCGAGTCCTACATCAGCTACCTGCGCCGCAAGATCGACGCGCTGGCTGTGCCCGGCCGCGACGAGGCGCTCCCGCCCCTGATCCACACCAAGCGCGGCATCGGCTACCTGCTCCGAGCCCCGCAGGTCGCGCGCGTCTGACGTGTTCGAGGTCCCGCTGAGCGCCGACCCGCCGACGCCTCCGGTCGAGGCCTCGGCGGGTCCCCGCCGCTCGTCCTGGTTCGACAAGCTCCCGCTGCGCGCCCGCCTGGTCGCGATCATCGCGATCCTTCTGGCCGCGGGGCTGGCCCTGACCGCCGTCGCGACGCAGACCATCGTGTCGCGCTACCTGGTGGGCCAGGTCGACAAGCAGCTCGAGCGGACCAGCGCGAACCTCACGGCGCTCAACGACACGATCGGGTCGGCCGGCGCCGGGCCGACGGACTACTACGTGCTGGGCCGCCTCCCGTCGGGCGAGCAGGGCGCGCGGGCGTGGCCGCCCACCGTCTCGCTCTACGGCCAGCCGCAGATCCCCACGATGTCGCTGGAGGCGGTCGCGCGGCGCGGCGGCGAGCCGTTCACGGTGGGCTCGAAGGGCGGCTCGCATCCCACGCAGTGGCGGGTGCGCGCCATCGTGGCTCCGGTCCAGGTCAACTCCGCGAGCTCCCCGCAGGGCACGGTCTTCGTGGCGCTGCCGCTCCAGGGCGTGACGGAGGCGTCGAGCTTCCTGGCGCGCGTGTTCCTGGTGGCCGCCATCGGCATCATCCTGCTCGGCGCCGGCGCGGCCTGGCTGCTGGTGCACCGGTCGCTGCGCCCGCTGCGGGAGATCGAGACCACGGCGGCCGCGATCGCCGCCGGCGACCTCACGCAGCGCGTCCACGCCGCCCCGCCCACCACGGAGGTGGGTTCCCTCGGGGCGTCGCTCAACGTGATGCTCGCCCAGATCGAGCAGGCGTTCGCCGCGCGCGAGGAGTCGGAGCAGCGCATGCGCAGGTTCGTCTCCGACGCCTCCCACGAGCTGCGCACCCCGCTCGCGACGATCCGCGGCTACGGCGAGCTGTACCGCATGGGCGCCCTGGACACGGGCGACAAGGTCGACGACACGATGAGCCGCATCGAGGACGCCGCGCGCCGCATGGGCACGCTCGTCAACGACCTGCTCGAGCTTGCCCGCCTGGACGAGGGCCGTCCGCTGCGCGCCGACCGCGTCGACCTGGCCGCCATGGCCGACGACGCCGCCCAGGACCTGCGCGCCCTCGACCCCACGCGTACCGTGCGCGTCGTGGGACTGGACGACGACGCTCCGCCACCGGCGCTCACCGTGACCGGCGACGGCGACCGGCTGCGCCAGGTGGTCACCAACCTGGTCGGCAACGTCGCCCGGTACACGCCCACCGGGTCGCCCGCGGAGGTCGCGATCGGCACGTCGGTCGACGCCGGTGCGCCCACCCGGGCGAGCGCCGTCGTCGAGGTGCGCGACCACGGGCCTGGCGTCACGCCGGAGCAGGCGGAACGGCTCTTCGAGCGGTTCTACCGCGCGGAGTCGTCACGCACGCGCGAGCAGGGCGGGTCGGGCCTGGGCCTGGCGATCGTCGCCGCGATCGTGGGCGCGCACGGCGGCCACGTGAGCACGCGCCCCGCCGACGGCGGCGGCCTGGTGGTGCGCGTCGAGCTGCCGCTCACGGGCGCGACGGCCGCTCAGCCCGAGCCCGTCTCGCAGAGGCAGTGACGGCCGGGCGCCCCGCCCGGCTACGATGACGCGTCGTCGCGCCCTGCCACACCTGGATGACCGCTCGCCGGTCGTACGCTGGCAGGGACGGGACAGCCGTTGTCACCGACCAAAGGTCTGATATCCATGGGCGTCAACTGGACTGACGCACCGCAGTGGTTCCGCTCCTCGTTCGCCCGCGCTGCGCGGGGTGCCGGCGCGACCGCGACCGACGACGAGCTCGCCGAGGCGGCAGAGGCCCTTGTCGAGAAGTGGTCGGGCGAAGACCGCCACTTCCACAACCTCAAGCACCTGGCCATGACGCTGCACCGGGTCGACGAGCTGTCGCAGGAGACGCACAGCCCGGACCTGGTGCGCCTCGCCGCCTGGTACCACGGGGCGGTGTTCGCGTCGGACAGCAAGGTGACCTACGAGCTGCAGGGCGGCGAGCAGACGCCCGCCAGCGCCGAGCTGGCCCGCAAGGACCTCACGGCGCTCGGCGTCCCGGCCGCCCACGCGGACCGCGTCGCGGCGCTGGTCGACTCGCTGCTGCGCCACGTGCCGCCGGCCGACGACTCGGACGCGCAGGTGCTCAGCGATGCCGACCTGTCGATGCTGGCCACCGAGCCGCAGCACTACAGGAAGTACGTCGAGGCGGTGCGCGCCGAGTACGCGCACATCCCCCAGCGCGACTTCCTGCGGGCCCGCATCCGGATCCTCCAGCGGCTGCTGCAGCGCGGCAAGATCTACTCGAGCCCGATGGGCGCGGCCTGGGAGAACCCGGCCCGCCAGAACGTCGAGGCCGAGCTGGCCCGCCTGACGAAGGAGCAGGCGGCCCTCCCGGAGGAGTGACCGGCCGGGCCTGTGGATAACCTCCGCCGCCCTCGCCCACGTCGCCCTACCGTCGTCGTGCCCGGGACGTCCGGGTGACGACGACGGCGGGCCGCGGGCCCGCAGGACGGGGACGGACATGCGCTACGACGTCGACAGCGAGCGGGTGGCCCAGGCGAGCGCGGCGGTGAGCGGCTCGGCCGGGGCGATCCGCGGCGAGGTCGCGGGGATGGTGCGCCACCTCGAGGACCTCCAGGCGAGCTGGCACGGCGGCGCCGCCACGGCGTTCGGGGGCGTGATGACGCAGTGGCGCGGCGCCCAGACGCAGGTGGAGCAGGCCCTGGACGCGATCCAGACGGCGCTCGCCTCGGCGGCCCGCACGTACGCGGACGCGGAGTCCCAGGCGGCGCGCCTCTTCGCGACGCACTGAGCGACGACGACGGCGGCCCGCCACCCCGAGGGGTGACGGGCCGCCGTCTGCGTTGCTAGAGCGCGTGGATCAGAAGTCCATGCCGCCCATGTCGCCACCGCCGGCAGGCGCAGCGGCCTTCTCCGGCTTGTCGGCCACGACGGCCTCGGTGGTGAGGAACAGCGCGGCGATCGACGCGGCGTTCTGGAGCGCCGAGCGGGTCACCTTGACCGGGTCGTTGACGCCCGCGGCCAGCAGGTCCTCGTACACGCCGGTGGCGGCGTTGAGGCCGTGGTTGGTCGGGAGGCCCTTGACCTTCTCCGCCACGACGCCACCCTCGAGACCGGCGTTGACGGCGATCTGCTTGAGCGGGGCCGAGATGGCGGCCTGGACGATCTGCGCGCCCGTCGCCTCGTCACCCTCGAGCTCGAGCTTGCCGAACGCGACGGCACCGGCCTGGATGAGGGCGACGCCACCACCGGCGACGATGCCCTCCTCGACCGCGGCCTTGGCGTTGCGGACGGCGTCCTCGATGCGGTGCTTGCGCTCCTTGAGCTCCACCTCGGTGGCCGCGCCGGCCTTGATGACGGCCACGCCGCCGGCCAGCTTGGCGAGGCGCTCCTGGAGCTTCTCGCGGTCGTAGTCGGAGTCCGACTTCTCGATCTCGCCACGGATCTGGTTCACGCGACCGGCGATCAGGTCGGCGTCGCCGGAGCCCTCGACGATCGTGGTCTCGTCCTTGGTGACGACGACCTTGCGGGCCTGGCCCAGCAGGTCGAGCGTCGCGTTCTCGAGCTTGAGGCCCACCGTCTCGGTGATGACCTGGCCGCCGGTGAGGATCGCGATGTCCTGCAGCATGGCCTTGCGGCGGTCGCCGAAGCCCGGGGCCTTGACGGCGACGGACTTGAAGGTGCCGCGGATCTTGTTCAGCACGAGGGTGGCCAGGGCCTCGCCCTCGACGTCCTCGGCGATGATGAGCAGCGAGCGACCCTGCTTCATGACGGCGTCGAGGATCGGCAGCATGTCCTTGACGTTCGAGATCTTCGACTCGACGAGCAGGACGTACGGGTCCTCGAGGACGGCCTCCTGGCGCTCCGGGTCCGTCTCGAAGTAGCGGGCGAGGAAGCCCTTGTCGAAGCGCATGCCCTCGGTGAGCTCGAGCTCCAGGCCGAAGGAGTTGGACTCCTCGACCGTGATGACGCCCTCCTTGCCGACCTTGTCGAGCGCCTCGGCGATGAGCTCGCCGATCGCGTTGTCGCCGGCCGAGATGGCGGCCGTGGCGGCGATCTCGTCCTTCGACTCGACCTCCTTGGCGGCGTTGAGCAGCTGCTCGGTCACGGCCTCGACGGCCTTCTCGATGCCGCGCTTGACGGCGATCGGGTTGGCGCCGGCGGCCACGACACGCAGGCCCTCCTTGACCAGGGCCTGGGCGAGCACCGTGGCGGTCGTCGTGCCGTCACCGGCGACGTCGTCCGTCTTCTTGGCGACCTCCTTGACGAGCTCGGCACCGATCTTCTCGAACGGGTCCTCGAGCTCGATCTCCTTGGCGATGGAGACGCCGTCGTTCGTGATGGTGGGGGCGCCCCACTTCTTGTCGAGCACGACGTTGCGGCCCTTGGGGCCCAGGGTCACCTTGACGGTGTCGGCGAGCGCGTTGAGACCGCGCTCCATGCCACGACGAGCCTCCTCGTCGAAAGCAATGATCTTGGCCATGGGGAAGTGTCCTCCGCTGGTATGGCGTTCGCGGCCGACCGGTGCCCGCGACGGACGGACTGCCTCCGCACGTTCATGTCACGCGCGGGTGCAGGCCTCACCTGTCGGCCAGATTTCAGTTCGCTCTCACGTGCCGCGCGCAGCCGAGGCTGTCACTCGGCACCCCAGAGTGCTAACGCCATTATTGGCACTCGCCCACGGAGAGTGCAAGACGATGCGCCGACGGCGAACTGCCGTCGGCGCATCATGGGACGCGGTGCGTCAGAGGGGGCGGACCTGCTCCGCCTGCGGGCCCTTGGAGCCCTGACCGACCTCGAACTCGACGTGCTGCCCCTCGTCGAGCGAGCGGTAGCCGTCCGACTGGATCGCGCTGTAGTGGACGAACAGGTCCTGACCGCCCGAGGTGGGGGTGATGAACCCGTACCCCTTCTCAGCGTTGAACCACTTGACGGTGCCCTGGGCCATGAACTTCTCCTTGTGCTTCCCCGAACCGGGACGCTTGGCCGGCCCCGGCGTGGGTGAGCCTAGTGGCCCGCGTCACACGGCGGAAGCGCGAAACGCCAGGTCAGCCCGCCGGCGTCAGCGCCGACTTGATGATCACGACGACATCGCCCTGGCGCAGGGTCTGCTGCGAGACGTTCGACGACGGGATCCCGAGCACCGCGGCGACGGCCGCGGCCGTGTCCGACTTGCCCGCGTTGAACCACACGCTCGTGACCTGCGGGCTCGCGCCGCCGGGCCAGTTGGTGGCCGTCGCGTTGGTGAACCCCTTGGCCTTGAGCGCGGCCTGGCCCTTGGCCGCCTCGCCCGCGGGGCCGCCGTCGTTCAGCACCCGGATGTTCGCGCCGGTGTTCGCGGCGGCGATGAGGGTGGAGAGGTCGGGGGCGGCCGGCGTCGTCGGCGCGGCGGGCTGCTCCGTCGCCGCGTCCGTCGGGGACGGGCTGGCGTCGGCGGCGGGCGTGGACGCCTTGTCGGTGGGGGGCGCGCTCTGCGTCGTGCCCGTGGCGTCGGCCGTGCCGCCGCCGCTGTTCGACAAGAAGTGCACACCGCCGACGGCGACGGCGATCGCGATCACGGCGACGAGCAGGAAGGGCCACACGCTGCTCCACCGGGAGCGCGGCGCACGGTGCACCCCGACGGGGGAGTCGTCAGGCCCGCGGACGTCGAACTCGTCGGGCGGGTACGGGTACTGGCTGCGGCTCACGCCGGACAGGGTAGCGGCTCACGCTGACCCGTAGGTGGTCTCAGGCGTCAGCTTCGGACAGACGGCGTGCAGATCGTGTGCGTTGGCGCGTCGCACGCAGGCGCCGCAGCCGCTTGACGAGCATCGGGTCGGCCGCGAGCGCCGCCGGGCTGTCGATGAGGGCGTTGAGCACCTGGTAGTAGCGGGTTGCCGTCATGTCGAACAGCTCCCGCACCGCCTGCTCCTTGGCGCCGGCGTACTTCCACCACTGGCGCTCGAACGCGAGGATCTCGCGGTCGCGCTCGGACAGCTCGGGGGCCTCGGCGGTGCCGTCGACGGCGGGGGCCTGCACCCCGGCCGTCTGCGCCATGACCTCGTTCATGCGCTCCAGGGTAGGCGCGAACCACACGGGTGTCATTCACCGGGCGGCCCCGCGGTGCACGCGGCGCCCGGTAGCCTCGCCGTCGTGACCATGCCAGCACAGGCGCCGCCGCCCCTGCGTGAGGTGATCGACCCCGGGTGGGCGGCAGCGCTCGCCGACGTCGAGCCGCAGATCCACGCCATGGGGGACTTCCTGCGCGCCGAGCTCGCGGCGGGGCGGTCCTACCTGCCCGCCGGCGCCGACGTGCTGCACGCGTTCCGGCGCCCGCTGGCCGACGTGCGGGTGCTGGTCGTCGGGCAGGACCCCTACCCCACGCCGGGGCACCCGATGGGCCTGTCGTTCTCCGTGCAGCCCGACGTGCGCCCGGTGCCGCGCTCGCTCGCCAACATCTACACCGAGCTCATGGCCGACGTCGGCGCGCCGCCGCCCTCGAACGGCGACCTGCGGCCGTGGGCCGACCAGGGCGTCATGCTGCTCAACAGGGTGCTCACCGTGGCGCCGGGCGCGGCGGCGTCGCACCGCGGCAAGGGCTGGGAGGCCGTGACCGAGGCGGCGATCCGGGCGCTCGTGGCGCGCGGCGGGCCGCTCGTGGCGGTGCTGTGGGGACGCGACGCGTCGTCGCTCAAGCCGTGGCTGGACCACGTGCCGTTCGTGGAGAGCGCGCACCCGTCGCCGCTGTCGGCGCACCGCGGGTTCTTCGGCAGCCGGCCGTTCTCCCGCGTGAACGCCCTGCTGGAGGCGCAGGGCGGCGCCCCCGTGGACTGGCGGCTTCCCTAGAGCGGACCGTCGGGCGTTGCATAATCGCGAACGTGACCGACGCGCTGCCTACCCTCCCCCAGACCGACGGCTTCCCCCGCTGGACGCGCTACGTGGCCGTCGGCGACTCGTTCTCCGAGGGCCTCTGGGACCCGTACCCGGTCGACGCCGACGCTGCCGGCACCGTCGAGGACGCCGTGCAGCGGGGCTGGGCCGACCGGCTGGCCGACACGCTCTCGGCGCGCCGCGTCGCCGCCGGCCAGGCGCCGCTCGAGTACGCCAACCTGGCCATCCGCGGGCGCCTGCTGCGCCCGATCATCGACGAGCAGGTGCCCCTCGCGCTCGCGACGCGGCCCGACCTCGTGTCGCTCGTGGGCGGCGGCAACGACGTCCTGCGGCCCGGCGTCGACGTCGACGACATCTCGCAGGCGCTCGAGGACGCCGTCGTGCGGATCCAGGCCTCCGGTGCGGACGTGCTGCTGGGCGCCGGCTTCAAGTCCGGCGGCGCTCTCAGCGTGATCCGCGGCAAGGTGGGCCAGTACAACTCCAACATCTGGTCGATCGCGCAGCGGCACGGCGCCTACGTGCTCGACCTGTGGGGCATGCGGTCCCTGTTCGACCTGCGCCTGTGGGCCGACGACCGCATCCACCTGGTGCCCGAGGGGCACGACCGCGTGAAGGACGCCGCCCTCGTGGCGCTGGGCCTGGAGCCCGAGAACGCCGCGTACGACGTGCCGCTCGACCCCGCCCCGCAGATCCCCCTGGTCGACAGGGCGCGGGCCGAGGCCCAGTGGACGCGCGAGTACGTGCTGCCGTGGGTCAGGCGCCGCCTCACCCACACGTCGAGCGGCGACGGCCGCGCCGCCAAATGGCCCGAGCCCACCCGCTGGCCGCGCGCCTGACCGGCCCTGGGCGCACGGCGCACGACCGGGCTAGCCTGGGAAGACACCGGCACCGACCAGGAGGTCCCCCATGAGCGCCGAGCACGGCCACACCACGGGCGAGAAGATCGCGGACGCGGCCGAGAAGGTCGCGGACAGCGTCCGCAAGGCCGTCGAGGAAGGCATCGACGCGATCCGGCCCACGTGGGAGGACAAGGTCAAGCCGACCTTCGAGGAGAAGGTGGTCCCGGCGTGGGAGGACAAGGTCGCTCCCGCGATCGCCACCGGCGCCGGCAAGGTCGCCGAGTGGGGCACGTCGGCCCGGGAGTCCGCCGACCGCAAGGCCGCCGAGCTGAACGCCGACGACCGCCCGTCGTCCAAGATCCTCGGCGGGGCCGCCGGCATCGGCGCCGCCGCCGCAGCACTTGGCGCCGGGGCGGCCCGGTGGGTCAGCAAGGAGGCCGGGATGGTCGGCGGCGCCGACGACGCCGAGACGGGGCCGCTCGACACCGAGGGCTGACGCCGTCAGCCCCTGAGGCTCCGGAGCCGCGCCGCGACCTCTGCCGCCCTTGCGACGCTCGTCGTCTCGGCAGCGTCGACCACGAACGGGTCCTCGTCGGTCGGCGCCTCGAACCCGGCCACGTGGGAGTCGAGCACCTCGTCGACCACGTCGAAGCGCTCGTTGCTGGACCGGTTCGCGAGCACCCGCTCGCGCTGGAGCGCCGGGTCGATCCGCACCCAGACGATGGCGAACGCGGCGCCCGCGTCGGCGGCGGTCTTGCGCCAGCCGTCGCGGATGAACCGCGGCGATCCCGTGTCGTCCACCAGCACGTCCCGGCCGGCGGCCAGCGCCTCGGCCGCGCGGGCGTGCGCGACGGCGTTCGTGGCCGCCCACTCCTCGACCGGGATGCCCTGACCGTTGGCCAGCCCGCGCTCCTCGTTGATCGCGTCGAGGCTGATCAGCCGGGCGTCGAGCTCGCGCACGAGAAGCGCCGCGAACGTGCTCTTCCCGGAGAACGAGAGACCGCACATCATCGTCAGGAGCACGCCGCGACGGTACGGGCCGCCGGCGGCGCGCGCCAGCACATTCACGCGGAGGTCAGGGGTGACCGAGGTCGATGCGGGGCTGCTGCCCCTGATCGTGATCCAGCCGCTCGTGCTGCTGCTCTCGGGGCTGATCTGCCGGCGAGCGGCGAGCGGGCGGCTGGGCCGCAACTTCATGGCGGGGTACCGCTTCCGCGAGCTCCTGGCGTCCGACGAGGCCTGGGCTGCCGGGCACGCCGCCGCCGAACGCCCCTCGTGGATCGGGTTCGTCCTGACCACGGCGTGCGCCGTGCTGGGCCTGGCCCGAGCGCCCGTGCTGTTCGCCGTGGAGCTCGCCGTGTTCGTGGCCTGCCTGGGGTGGGCGATCCTCGCCGCGATCCGCGCGGCCGCGCCGCGCTGAGCCGAGGTGAGCGCCGCGTGCCGGTGGCGCGGCCGTCTGAGGCCGCGCCACCGTGCTGTCAGTACGACTTGCCGTCGGCGTACCTCTGCCTGCGCCAGGCGCGGCCGTTGCCGCGGTTACGGCTCTTGAAAGTCGGGAGCTGGCTGTCGCAGTTCGGACAGACCAGGCGGAGGTTGTCGCGGTGGTTGTTGTCGGCATTTCCGTCGACGTGGTCGAGGACAAAAGCAAGGGGCTTGCCTTGCCACTCTGGCGGGCGTGAACACAGCGCACAGAGGCCGCTCTGCGCCTCGACCAGATAGAGCTTGATGTAGTGGCGCCGGTTTCCGCCCACCCACGCAGCTACGCCGGTGCGCAACCAGGCCTCGGTCTTGGCCCGCTGCTTGGCCACGATCTGGCAGGCCGAGCTGCAGTACTTCTTCTGGCTGGGGCGCGTCATCACGCCGCCGCATGACAGGCAGGTTCTCATGGTTCGAACACTAGTTCGAACCACCGACAACGCCTCCGGGACGCCTCGATACTGGTTGGCAAATGAGAATCACCGCAATCAGAATGAATTGCGGTGATCGCATTCTTTTGAGCCGCCTACGGGACTCGAACCCGTAACCCCCATATTACAAGTATGGTGCGCTACCAATTGCGCCAAGGCGGCATTCCCTCGCGGGCAGGGAACACACTACCGTTCCCTGCCCGCGAGAAGGATCACTTCGTCGCAGCCTTGATCGCCGCCGGCAGCGCCGACGGGTCGGTCCAGTCGCCGCCCCAGCGCTCACCGTTGATGGTGATGGTCGGCGTGCCGAAGCCGCCGGACTGCGGGTTGGCGAGCTTCGCGTTGCCGGTCGCGGCGTTGGTCGCCGAGGTCACCCACTGGGCGAACGTGCGGCGCGCCTCGCCGGAGGAGATGCCGGCGGCGACGTCGGCCGGGACACCCGCGTTCTTGGCGATCGTGGCGAGCTCGGCGTTGGTGTGGCCGGACGTGTTCTCGGTGGGCTCGTTGGCGTAGAGCGCCTCGTGGAAGTCGAGCCAGGTGGTGGGGGCCTTCTCGGCGACCCACGCCGACGCGGCCGCGGCGCGCGTGGAGTACTGCGTGCCCTGCGACGCGCGGTCGAGGATCGACACCGGGTGCATGACGACGTTCGCCGTGCCGCCCTTGATGGCTGCCTCGAGGTTGGCCTTGTTCACCTGCTCGAACTGGCCGCAGATGGGGCACATGTAGTCGAAGTAGATGCCGACCTCGGGCACGCCCGAGAGCTCCGTCCCGCCCGCCTCGCGGTTCTTGCCGACCACGATGCCGCCGTCGGCGCGGGCCGTCGACGGGACCTGGCTGGGCTGGAGCTGGCTCAGCGTGAGGTTGTTGTCGGTCGCGTTCGCGGCGTTGTTTCGGTGGTCGCGGATGAACAGGACGGCGACGACGGCGATCAGCGCGATCAGCACGATGCCGAGCACGCTCATCGTGATGACGCGGGCGCGCCTGTCGGCGGCCTCCTGCTTCTTCTTGAGGGCCAGGGCCTGGGCGCGCGCCGCCTCTCGGCGCTGCGCCTTGCTCAGGTTCGGGCTGTTCGTCGACATCGCGTCCTCTTGATCGCCGGCACACCGCTGCCCCTCCGGCAGCACGCGGCCAGCCTAACGGCGCTCCCTGGGCGTCGGGGGTCGCGGCCCTGCAACGATTCGGTGGACCGCGCCTAGAAGTGCGGCGGCCCGGACGCCGGCCACCAGTGGATGATGGGCGGCACCTCGAGCAGCGGCCGCGCCAGCACCCACGCGACGATGATGCAGGCGGCGATCACGACGGCGGCGCCGATCCACCCGGGCGCCACGGTGTGGAGCAGGGCCCGCGCGCCCTCGCGCCCGGTCAGGCCGGCGGGGCCGAACCACGCGACGACGGCGGTAATCAGCATCGTGAGCGCCAGCAGGGCGCAGAACACGATCTCGGCGTTCATCCCGCCCACGGACCGTGCGGCGATGTCGGTGCGCGGCATGACGATGAGCCGGCCGGCGCCGAACAGCCAGAACCCGCCGACGACGGCGAGCAGCCCCACGCACCCGGCCACGACCAGCTGGGCGATCGACCCGAGCGCCCCGACCACCACATGCCACGGGAACGCGACGGCCGCGACCACGCCGTCGGACCTGCGGCGGGTGCCGTGCCGCTCCCGCCGGTCGTGCAGCGACCGCGAGGAGTGCCCCGCGATGCGCGCGAGGATCACGAGCACGCCGAGCACCACGAACGCGATCCCGGGACGCGTGGCCGCGAGCGCCATGAGCGGCAGCAGGAACGCGAGGACGGTGCCGGTGCGGCGCGCGCGCTCGGGGCGCGTGTAGGGGGCGGGCGGGGTCTCGTCCTGTTCGTCGGCGGCGCCCTCGCCTCCGGCGTGGGAGTCGAAGGACTGGTAGCGGACCTCGCCCGTGGGGATGGCGCCGGTGACCACGGGGACGCCGCCGGTCACGGTGGGCACGGCCCCGGTGGTGACGGGCACGGCGCGGGTGTGGCCGTCGTGGGCGGAGTCGCGGTCGTGGTCCGGGGGGATCGACGGGATCGGCATGGGCGCGACGAGCTGCGTGGGGACGCCGGCGGCGAGGGTGGCGGCCCCGCTGGTGCCGCCGTCGGGGTGGACGGCGATGCGCTGGGTGGCGCCGTCGTCGTCGGGGGCGTCGGAGTCGAGCGCGGCGAGCGACGCCTCCTGGGAGTCGCGGCGCAGGGCCCGTGCGACCTCGGTGGGTCCCCAGCGGACGGTGCGGTCGGCCTGGAGGGCGCCGGCGAGGGCGCGGGCGGTGCGGGCGGAGACGCCGACCAGGTCGGCGCGGCCCTCGCGGGAGCGGCGCAGCACCAGCTCGGTGGGCCGCACGCCGAACGGGGACCGGCCGGTGGCGGCGAACGCGAGGAGGGCCGCCCAGCTCCACCAGTCGGAGTCGGGGCTGGCGGTGCCGCCGTCGAGCAGCTCGGGGGCGAGGTAGCCGGGGGTGCCGATCACGAACCCGGGCGACGTGAGCCCGGGCTGCGCGGCGTCGCCGGCGGCCTGCGAGATGCCGAAGTCGATGAGCACGGGCCCGTGCGGCGTGACCATGACGTTGGAGGGCTTGAGGTCGCGGTGCACGACTCCGGCCAGGTGCACGGCCTCGAGGGCGGCGGCGAGCTGGTCGGCGAGCTCGTACAGGTCGACGGCGTCGAGCGGGCCGCCGTCGTCGACCTCGTCCTCGAGCGTCCGCCCGGGGACCAGCTCCGTGACGATGAACGCGCCCTCGCCGTCGAGCTCGGCGTCGAGCACGCGGGCGACGGCGGGGTGGCGCAGACGCTGGAGCGCGGCGACCTCGCGGCGCAGGCGCTCGCGCGCCACCTGGTCGGTGTCGAGGTGCGCGTGGAGCAGCTTGAGGGCGACCGCCTGGCCGCCGTCGTCGACGGCCTCGTACACGGCGCCCATGGCGCCCTTCCCGAGCAGTCGGCGGATCGTGTAGCCGCCGATCTCTGTCCCGGCACCGAGGCGGCCGGGGTTCCCCGGGGCGCTCACGGCCCGCTCTCCCTCGACGTCGACGTCGCCCATGCGGTCAACATAGTGGCCGGTCGGACGGGACGCGCGGGGTCGGGCGGGACGCGCCGACCGGGCGGACGCGCGGCGTCCACCGGGCGACGCCTGGGCGCACCCGTGACGCCTGCTCCGACGTCACCGGGTAGGTTGTTGTGGGTCAAGCAACCGCAAGAAGACCGGGGAGAATCCCATTGACCGGCAAAGAAGTGCCCGGTGATCGTGCCCGCTACGGCCTCGTCGTCGTGGCGAACCGCCTGCCCGTGGACTTCTCCGTCCGCCCGGACGGCGGCGTCGACTGGCAGCGTTCCCCGGGCGGTCTGGTCACCGCCCTCGAGCCCGTCATGCAGGCCGCCGACGGCGCCTGGGTGGGGTGGTCCGGGGCGGCCGACCTGGCGTCCGACCCGTTCGACGCGGACGGGATGCGGCTGGTCCCGGTCACGCTGAGCGCCGAGGAGATCGAGCGGTACTACGAGGGGTTCAGCAACGACACCCTGTGGCCGCTCTACCACGACGTCGTCGCGACGCCGACGTACCACCGCCAGTGGTGGGACGCCTACCGGCGCGTCAACCAGAAGTTCGCCGACGCCGCGGCCGAGCAGGCCGCGCGCGGCGCCACGGTGTGGGTGCACGACTACCAGCTCCAGCTGGTGCCGAAGATGCTGCGCGACCAGCGTCCCGACCTGCGCATCGGGTTCTTCGACCACATCCCGTTCCCGCCGGTCGAGCTGTTCCAGCAGCTCCCGTGGCGGCGCCAGATCGTGGAGGGCCTGCTGGGCGCCGACCTGGTGGGCTTCCAGCGCGGCGGCGACGCCTCGAACTTCGTGCGCGCCGTCCGGCGTCTCACGGACCACACGACGCGCGGCCCGATCGTCACGGTGGGCGGCCACCGCAGCAACCTCGGGCGGCACGTGCGCGCCGGGGCGTTCCCCATCTCGATCGACTCGACGCGCTTCGACGCCCTGGCCCGCACGCCCGAGGTGCAGGCGCGTGCCAAGGAGATCCGCGCCGAGCTCGGCGACCCCGAGGTGGTCATGCTCGGCGTCGACCGCCTCGACTACACCAAGGGCATCCGCCACCGCATCAAGGCGTACGGCGAGCTGCTCGACGACGGCCGCGTGGACGCCGCCCGCACCACCCTGGTGCAGGTCGCGAGCCCGAGCCGCGAGAACGTGGGCGCCTACCAGGAACTGCGGGAGCAGGTCGAGGTGCTGGTGGGCCGCATCAACGGCGAGTTCGGCGAGCTGGGCCACTCCGCCATCCACTACCTGCACCACTCCTACCCGCCGGACGAGATGGCGGCGCTCTACCTCGCGGCCGACGTCATGCTGGTCACGTCCCTGCGCGACGGCATGAACCTGGTCGCCAAGGAGTACATCGCCGCCCGCTCCGACGAGCAGGGCGTGCTGGTGCTCTCCGAGTTCACGGGTGCCGCCGACGAGCTCGGCGCCGGCCCCCTGCTGGTCAACCCGCACGACATCGACGGCCTCAAGGACGCCATCGCCGCCGCGGCCGGCATGCCGGCCCGCGAGCAGCGCCGGCGCATGCGCCGCCTGCGCCGCAAGGTGATCGCCGACGACGTCGCCAAGTGGTCGCGCTCGTTCCTGGGCGTGCTCCAGGCGACCCCGCCGCGCGGCACGCCCCACAGCGACGCCGTGCCGGACTCGCTCGCACACGCCCTCGACGCGCTCGCCGCCGCGCCGCGCGACGCCGTCCTGGTCGCGCTCGACTTCGACGGGACGCTCGCCCCGCTGGTCGACGACCCGACCGCGTCGGCCATGACCCCCGCCGCACGCGCCGCCGTCGAGCGGCTCGCCAGGCTGCCCGACGACGCCCGCGTGCAGCTGGCCCTCGTGTCGGGGCGGGACCTTGCCGACCTCGCCGCGCGGGCCCGCCCGTCGGCCGGCACCTACCTGATCGGCAGCCACGGCGCCGAGACGGGGCACGTGCGCCCCGACGGCAGCCTCGAGACCGTGCCCGTGGACCTCACCCCGGAGCAGGCCGAGGCGCTCGCCGCGGTCACCGAGACGTTCGAGGCCGTCGCCGACGCGACCGAGGGCGCGTGGGTGCAGCACAAGCCGTCCGCGACGGTGCTGCACACGCGCCTGGCCCCGCCCGACGCCGCGGCCGCCGCGGTCCAGCGCGCCGCCCAGGCCGCGGCCGACCTCGGTCTGGAGGCCATGCACGGCAAGGACGTGGTCGAGGTCGCCGTCGTGCGGGCCGACAAGGGCTCCGCGATCGCGTGGTTGCGCACCGTCGTCCAGGACGGCCTCGAGCACGGGCGCGTCCGCGTGCTCTACGCAGGGGACGACACCACGGACGAGCACGCGTTCGCAGCCCTGGAGCAGGGCGACGTCGCGGTGAAGGTGGGCGACGGGCCCACGGTCGCGGTGCACCGCGTCGCGGACGCGGACGCGCTCGCCGCGGCCCTCGACCGGCTCACCGCCGCGGCCGCCAGGCGCGTCGGCGTTTCATATCCCGGCGCATGACGATCGGTGGCGTGAGACCACTCCCCGAGCAGGAGTAGAGTCGGCGCGTCACCGACGCCTGGTGACGAACGACGCCGTTCTTCGACGAACGATGTCGACAACTCGAGAAGTGTCACAGCAGACACGTATGACGTGATCTCAAGCGGCACCTTCACAACGGATCGTCCGGCACGTACCTGCCGGTGAAGGGAACCACTCACATGGCTACGGTCACTTTCGACCACGCGACCCGCGTCTACCCGGGCACCGAGCGCCCCGCGGTCGACCAGCTGAACCTCCACATCGAGGACGGCGAGTTCCTCGTCCTCGTCGGCCCCTCGGGCTGTGGCAAGTCGACCTCGCTCCGCATGCTCGCGGGTCTCGAGGACGTCAACGGTGGCCGCATCCTCATCGGTGACCGCGACGTCACCGACGTGCAGCCCAAGGACCGCGACATCGCGATGGTCTTCCAGAACTACGCCCTGTACCCGCACATGTCCGTCGCGGACAACATGGGCTTCGCGCTGAAGATCGCCGGCACCCCCAAGGCCGAGATCCGCCAGCGCGTCGAGGAGGCTGCGAAGATCCTCGACCTGACCGAGTACCTGGACCGCAAGCCGAAGGCCCTCTCGGGTGGCCAGCGTCAGCGTGTCGCCATGGGCCGCGCCATCGTGCGTCAGCCGCAGGTGTTCCTCATGGACGAGCCGCTGTCCAACCTGGACGCCAAGCTCCGCGTGCAGACCCGTACGCAGATCGCCTCGCTCCAGCGCCGCCTCGGCGTCACCACGGTCTACGTCACGCACGACCAGACCGAGGCCCTCACCATGGGTGACCGCATCGCCGTCCTCAAGGCCGGCCTGCTCCAGCAGGTGGGCACCCCGCGCGAGATGTACGACACGCCCTCCAACGTGTTCGTCGCCGGCTTCATCGGCTCCCCCGCCATGAACATCGGCACCTTCGACGTCCGCGACGGCGCCGCCCTCGTCGGCTCCGCCTCGATCCCGCTGGACGCCTCCGTCGTCTCGGGCCTCACCGAGGCCGACAACGGCAAGGTGACCGTGGGCTTCCGCCCCGAGTCGCTCGACGTCGTCGCCGCCGGCACCCCCGGCTCGTTCCAGGTCGAGACCAACCTCGTCGAGGAGCTCGGCTCGGACGCGTTCCTCTACGGCTCGCTCAAGGGCGACGCGGTGGGCGACCTGTCGGCCGGTGACTCGGACCAGGTCATCGTCCGCATCAACCCGCGCAACGTGCCGATGAAGGGCGAGGTCATCAACGTGGCCATCAAGCCCGGCCAGGCGCACGTCTTCTCGGCCGCGACGGGCAACCGCCTCGGCTGATCCGGCCCCGTCGTCGCGTCCGTCGCGACCACGGAGTGCTGGCGCACCGTAAGGTGTCCGTACCATCAGGGACGGGCCTCGGCCTCTTCGGCCGGGGCCCGTCCCTGCTTTTTCATCGTGAGGTCTTGTGGAGACACTTCAGATCACTGCCGCGACACCGGAGTCCGCGCTGCTGGACCTCCCGTGGCGCGTCCCCCTCGAGGAGTGGCCGGCTGAGGTCCTGGCCGCGCTCCCCCGCGGCATCTCCCGTCACATCGTGCGGTTCGTCAAGCTCGGCAAGCGCGTGCTCGCGGTCAAGGAGACGCGCGACCACTACGCGTTCCGCGAGTACGAGCTGCTCCGCCGCCTGCAGAAGCTCGAGGTCCCGTGCGTCATCCCGCTCGCGGTGGTGACGGGTCGCCTCGACGACGACGGCGAGCCGCTCGAGGCCGCGATCATCACGGAGCACCTCTCGTTCTCGCTCCCCTACCGCGCCATCTTCAGCCAGGCCCTGCGGCCCGACACGGCCACGCGGCTCATCGACGCCCTCGCCGTGCTGCTGGTGCGCCTGCACCTGGCCGGCTTCTACTGGGGCGACGTCTCGCTGTCGAACACGCTGTTCCGCCGCGACGCCGACCGGTTCGCGGCCTACCTGGTCGACGCCGAGACGGGCGACCTGCACCGCGAGCTCACGCCCGGCCAGCGGGCCTACGACCTCGACCTGGCGCGCACCAACATCATCGGCGAGCTGTTCGACCTGGAGGCGGGCGAGCTGCTCGACGAGGAGGTCGACGCCCTCGCCATCGGCGACGCGCTGCTCAGCCGCTACGACGAGCTGTGGAACGCCCTCACGCAGGTCGAGTCGTTCTCGGCCGACGAGCGCTGGCGCGTCGACGCCCGCATCCGCCGGCTCAACGACCTGGGCTTCGACGTCGGCGAGCTCGCCATCGTCACCGACATCGACGGCACCACCGTCGAGATCCAGCCCAAGGTGGTCGACGCCGGCCACCACTCCCGTCGTCTGCTGCGCCTGACCGGCCTGGACGTGCAGGACAACCAGGCCCGGCGCCTGCTCAACGACCTGGACGCCTGGCGCGCCCACACCGACCGGCTCAGCGACTCCGAGCAGCTCGTGGCCCACGACTGGTTGCTGCACTCGTTCGAGCCCACCATCGCGGCCGTGCCGCGCGAGCTGCGCAAGAAGCTCGAGCCCGCGCAGCTGTTCCACGAGATCCTCGACCACCGCTGGTTCCTGTCGCAGCGCGAGGGCCGCGACGTGCCCATGCCGGAGGCCGCGGTGAGCTACGTGGAACAGGTGCTGCGCCACCGCCCGGACGAGGCGATGCTGTCGAGCGACGACGACGCGGACCACGACCTGCTGCTGGGCTGAAGCGCGCGCCCACAGCGTTGTGGGTCCCTGGGGCTCCGCTTATCAGCTCGATAACCGGAGTCCCAGGGACCCACAACGGACGGTGAAAAGAGCGGAGCTCCTAGCGGCGGGCCTTCGCGATCTCGTACAGCGCGATGCTCGTCGCCACGCCCGCGTTGAGGGACTCCACCGCGGCGGAGTCGATCGGGATGCTCGCGATCACGTCGCACGCCTCGCGGATCAGGCGGCCCATGCCCTTGCCCTCCGAGCCGACCACGACCACCAGCGGGTCGGTGGCCAGGTGGAGCTCGCCGACCATGGTGTCGCCGTCGCCGTCCAGCCCGACGACGAAGCAGCCCGCCTTCTTCAGCTCGCCGAGCTCGCGCGCCAGGTTCGTGGCGCGGGCCACGGGCACGTGCGCCGCGGCGCCGGCCGAGACCTTCCACGCCGACGCCGTCACGCCGGCGGACCGCCGCTCGGGCACCAGCACCCCGTGCGCGCCGAACGCGCCCGCGGACCGCAGGATCGCGCCGAGGTTGCGCGGGTCGGTGACGCCGTCGAGCGCCACGATGAGCGGCGGGCGGCCGGACGCGGCGGCGGCGTCGAGCAGGTCGTCGGTGTCGCGGTACTCGTACGGCGGCACCTGCGCGGCGACGCCCTGGTGCACCTGGCCGTCGGTCATGCGGTCGAGCTCCGGCTTGGTGACCTCGAGCAGCGCGAGCCCGCGCGTCGAGGCGAGCTGCAGGATCTCGCGCGTGCGGTCGTCGTGGTCGATGCGCGTGGCGATGTAGACCGTGGTCATCGGCACGTCGGTGCGCAGCGCCTCGAGCACGGAGTTGCGGCCGGCGATCACCTCGGCGCCGTCCGTGGCCTTGCGCGTGCCGCGTACGACGCCGCGCGCGGCGCCCTGCTGCCGCTGCCCGGCGGCGCGCTTCTCCGCCGCCTGCTTCTTCTTGAACGCGGGGTGGTACTCGCGGTCCTCGGCCTTGGGCGTGGGGCCCTTGCCCTGGAGGGCGCGGCGGCCGTGGCCACCCGTGCCGACCTGGGCGCCCTTCTTGGAACCGGCCTTGCGGGTGGCCCCGGGGCGGTTCGTGTTACCTGCCATCAGTCGTCTCTCCTAGTTCGCGAGCGTCCAGCGTGCGCCGTCGGGGCCGTCCTGGACCAGGATGCCCGCAGCGGCCAGGCGATCGCGGATCGCGTCGCTCTCCGCCCAGTCCTTCGCGGCGCGCGCCTCCGCGCGCGCCTTCAGCTCGCTGCGCACGAGCGAGTCGAGTGCGTCGCGCGCCGACGACGCCGCCGAGTCCGCGCCGGCCCAGTGCGGGTCGGCGGGGTCGAGCCCCAGAACGTCGAGCATGCCGCGCACGGCCACGAGCTCCGCCCGCACGACGGCGTCGCCGTCGGCCGACGACGCCGCCGCGAGCGCCGTGTTCCCGGCGCGCAGGTGCTCGTGCACGACGGCGAGCGCGGCGGGGACGTTGAGGTCGTCGTCCATGGCATCGACGAAGCCGGCGGGCAGCGCGGCGGTGGCGACCTCCTCGGCGGGCACGGAGCCGACCCGCTCGGTGGCCCGCTCCACGAACCCGCTGAGCCGCTCCCAGGTGGTCTGGGCCTCGGCGAGGGTGTCGGGCGCCCACTCGAGCATGGAGCGGTACTGGACGGCGACGATCGCGTAGCGGACCACGGGGGCGGGGGCGGCGGCGAGCAGCTCGGAGACGAGCAGCCCGTTGCCGAGCGACTTGCTCATCTTGACGCCCGACTGCGTGATCCAGGCGCTGTGCATCCACCGGCGCGCGAACCCGAACCCGGCGGCGCGGGACTGCGCCTGCTCGTTCTCGTGGTGCGGGAAGCGCAGGTCGAGGCCGCCACCGTGGATGTCGAACTCGTCGCCGAGGTAGCGCTGCGCCATGGCGGAGCATTCCAGGTGCCAGCCTGGACGACCGCGGCCCCAGGGGGTGGGCCAGGCGGCCGTCGCGGGCTCGCCGTCCTTGGGCGCCTTCCAGAGGGCGAAGTCGTGCACGTCCCGCTTGGCGTTGCCCGGCTGGGCGACGTCGTCGTCGGACTGCGGCTCGGCCGCGAGGTCCTCGAGGCGCTGACGGGTGAGCTCGCCGTAGGCGGGCCACGAGCGGACGTCGAACCAGACGTTGCCCTCGCCGGTGGTGTAGGCGTGCCCGGCGTCGAACAGGCGCTGCATGAGCTCGACCATCTGCGTGGCGTGCTGGGTGGCGCGGGGCTCGTAGGTGGGCGGGAGCACACCGAGGGCGTCGTAGGCGGCGGTGAACTCGCGCTCGTACCGCGCGGCGTGGGCCCACCACTCGACGCCGGCCGCGGCGGCCTTGGCGAGGATCTTGTCGTCGATGTCGGTCACGTTGCGCACGAGGGTCACCTGGAGGCCGGACCGGGTGAGCCAGCGGCACAGCACGTCGAACGCGACGGACGGGCGCAGGTGCCCGACGTGGGGTGCCGACTGCACGGTGGCGCCGCACACGTAGATGCCGACCTGGCCGGGGGTCCGGGGCACGAAGTCGGACACCGTGCGCGTGGCGGTGTCGTACAGGCGAAGGCTCACGGGCCCAGGGTACCGGCCGCGGGTCAGCCGGCGAGGAGTGTGGCGACGTGGCGATGACCTCGCCACTCGTAGCCCACGACCGTCACGGCGGGGGCCAGCATCACCAGCAGCAGCGCCGTGACGAGCGAGGCGCCCGCGACGGCGACGGCCGCCCCGAGCACCACGACCGTGCCGGCCACCAGCCAGGGGTGCAGCCGGTCCATGCTGTGCGCCAGAGAGGTGAACAGCGCGTAGTCGGCGAGCACGAACACCAGCACGGGGACGGCCAGCATCGCGAGCGTGCCCCGGGACCCGAGCTGCGACGTCCCCGCCAGCCACGCGGCGAGCACGTGCAGCGCCGCGCCGACGCCCGCGAGCGAGGCGAACACCACCAGGTGCCCGTAGCCCCACACGAACGACCGCTCGCGGTAGCGGTGGAGCAGGTCGCCGGCGGGGGTGATGTAGTACGTCCACCAGAGCCCGAACGTCAGCCCGATGCCCGCGACGACCACCACGACCGCCTCGCGCGTCCACCCGGCGGTGCCGACCACGGCGCTCAGGGAGGCGACCGTGCCGATGACGCCCTCGCCCAGCGTGATGATGGCGAGCAGCCCGTACCGCTCGGCGATGTGGTGCGGGTGCCACGGCGTCGCGAGGCGGTTGCGGCCGTTGTCGGCGAGCCACGGCCCCACCATCTCGGCGGCCGCGATGGCGCCGCCGACGGTGAAGAACACGGCCCGGCCCACGGGCGCCAGCGCGAGCACCACCCACCCCACCTGGGTGGCGACGATCCACCGCGCGTAGAGGACGGCGGCGGCGCGGTACTGCGGGGCCGACCGGCCCGCCCGCAGCCACTGCACCACCATCGCCACGCGCATGACGACGTACCCGGCCACCATGACGCCGTTGTCCACGTGCCCGCCGCGCGCGATCGACTCGAACGTCGGCCGGATGCCGAGCGCCATCACGACGACGCCCACCATCTGCACCATCGTGGTGACGCGGAAGACCCAGTCGTCGGTGTCGAAGGCGGAGGCGAACCAGGAGAAGTTGATCCACGCCCACGGCACGGCGAACATCGCGAACGCGAACCCAGCGAGGCCCGCGCCGACGTGCCCCGTGGTCACGAGGCCCGCGGCCTCGCTCCCGGCGACGCCGAACGCGACCGCGAAGGCGAGGTCGAACAGCAGCTCGAGAGGGGTGGAGACGCGACCGGCCTCGTGCGGGTCGCGGCCCGTCATCGGCACGGTGCGCGGGCCGCCGCGCCGGACCGTGGGCCCGGGCGGCCGGTCCGGTCCGGGCGCGCCGGTCATGCGAACGACCTGCCCTCGCCGCGGTAGGTCGGCACGACGTCGACCACCTCGTCGCCGCGCACCAGGTGCACGACGTCGAACCGCTCCATGAGCTCGCCGGCCTTGGCGTGCCGGAACCACACCCGGTCCCCGATGCGCAGCTCGGGGCCGCCGCCGCGCCGCCGCAGGGGCGTCTGCACCTCGCCCGCGCCCTCGCGGCGCGTCAGCGACCAGCCCGGGCTCAGCAGGCGCGGCAGCCGCGACGGCCCAGCCGCGCCCGACGCGGGGTACCCGCCGCCGAACGCCGTCGCCCAGCCCGGCCCGGGCGTCCGCACGACGTCGAGGCCGAAGAACGCGGACGGCCGCGGGCAGAAGGCGCGGTAGCCGTCGAACGTCGCGGGCACGTACAGGCCCGAGCCCGCGGTCACCTCGGTCACCTCCGGGTCGGCGGACGACACCTCGAGCGACCCCGTGCCGCCGGCGTTGACCAGCGTGAGATCCCGCCCGACGGCGGAGCTCAGGGCGTCGAGCACGGCAGAGCGCCGGGCGCGCACCTCGCGCGCCGAGACCTTCTTCATGGCCCGGACGGCCGCGCTGCTGTCGGGGAGGCCGGCGATCTGCGCCTCGTACGTCATGACCCCGCGCAGCCGCACCCCCGGCGTCGTGGCGACGCGCGCCGCGAGCCGGGCGACGTCGGCGGGGGCGTGCAGCGGCGAGCGCCGCGTGCCCGCGTGGAGCGTCAGCGGGCCGACGCGCAGGCGAAGCGAGGCGTCGACGTCAAGGCACACGTCGACGGGCGGCCCGTCGGTGCCGGCCACGGCCGCCTCGACGAGCGCGAGCTGGGCGGCGTCGTCGAGCATGAGCGTGACGCGGCCGCGGGCGTCGGCGTCGCCGGCCAGCGCGGCGAGCGCCGCCGTGTCGACGCTCGGGTAGCCGACCAGCGAGTCGGGGACGCCGCGCCCGGCGTACCAGACGGCCTCGGCCACGGTCATGGTCATGAGGCCCTGGAAGCCCGCGGCGAGGGCACGGTCGACGAGGGCGCGCACGCGGACGGACTTGGTGGCGAGGCGGACGGGGGTGCCGCCGGCGCGTCGCAGGAGCTCGGCGGCGTTCGCGTCGAAGAGGTCGAGGTCGACGACGGCGACCGGCCCCGCGACCTGCGCCGTCGCACGTCCGAGGCGTGCGGCGACCGACGCTGGCGACTCCATGCGGGCACGCTACACCGCGGACGGCAAGGGCCGTCTGGCGGTTTCCACCCGCCCCGTCGCGTGGCAGACTCCCCCCGTGCCCGCCACCGCTGTCGCACCGTCCGTCTGGGAGAACTGGGCCCGGACGGCCCGGGCGACCCCTGCCCGTCGCGCGACCCCGCGCGACGAGAGCGAGGTGTGCGAGCTGGTCTCCCGCGCCGCGAGCACGGGGGTGCGGGTGCGCGCCCACGGCGCGGGCCACTCGTTCACGCCGGTCGCGGTGACCGACGGCGTGCTCCTCGACCTGGACCGCCTCAACGGGCTCGAGGCCGTCGAGCGGCGGCACGACGGCACCGCGCGCGTGACCGTGCGGGCCGGCACCCGGCTGTACCACCTGCACCATCTGCTGGCGGCGCACGGGCTCGCGATGACCAACCTGGGCGACATCGACCGGCAGACGCTCGCGGGTGCCATCTCGACCGGCACGCACGGCACGGGCCTGGAGTTCGGCGGCCTGTCCACGCAGGTGGTCGGGGTGCGCGTGGTGGTCGGCGACGGCTCGGTGCGCAGCGGCAGCGTCGACGACGCGCCCGGCACGCCCGAGCGCGACCTGTTCGAGCTCGCCCGCCTGGGCCTCGGCACGGCCGGGGTGCTCACGGCGGTGACGCTGGAGGTGGTCCCGGCGTTCTGGCTGCGGGCCAACGACGAGCCCGCTCCGCTCGGCGCGGTGCTCAGCGACCTCGACGGCTTCGCCCGCTCGGCCGACCACGCCGAGCTGTACTGGTTCCCGGGCACGCGCCGCGCGCTGACCATCCGCAACGAGCGCCTCACGCCCGACGACGCCGCCCAGTGGGCCACCGACCAGTCCGGGCTGAAGGGTCGCCTTCGGCTGTTCGGCAAGGAGGCGCGGGGCCTGGTGGGCGACGAGCTGCTGACCAACGGCGCGTTCGAGGCGCTCAACCGCCTCGCCACGGCGGCGCCGGGGCTGGCCGGCTCGATCAACCGGATCTCGTCGCACGCGCTCTCCCCGCGGGAGTTCGTCGCGCCGTCGTACCAGGTGTTCTGCCACAAGCGGCGGGTGCGGTTCCGCGAGATGGAGTACGGAGTGCCGCGCGACGTCGCGGCCGACGTCGTGCGCGAGCTCGACGCGTGGCACCGCCGCACGGGCGAGCCGGTGCCCTTCCCCGTCGAGGTGCGGTTCGCCGCGCAGGACGACCTGTGGCTGTCGACGGCGCACGGCCGGGAGACCGCCTACATCGCGGTGCACCAGTACGTGCGCATGTCCTACCGCCGCTGGTTCACCGCGGCCGAGCACATCCTGGTCGAGGCCGGCGGCCGCCCCCACTGGGGCAAGCTGCACACGCGCACCGCGGAAGACCTCGCCGAGCAGTACCCGCTCGACGACGTCGCCCGGGTGCGCCGGGCGGTCGACCCGAACGGCCTGTTCGCCAACCCCTACGTGGACGGGGTGCTGGGGCGGCCCTGATCGTCGTCGACCACGTACGTGGTGAGCATGTCGGCGAGCGCGCCGAACCCCTCGAGCGCGCGGGCGTCGTCCTGGTCGACCAGCCAGGCCAGCTCGATGCCGTCGATCAGCGCCGTGGTGGTGCGCGCCAGGTAGCCGATGTCGACGGCGTAGGTGACGCCCGCCGCCTGGGCGATGGCGTCGACCAGGTCGCGCGCCATCTCGGTGGACTGCTCCAGGTGGGTGACCGCCGTCGCGTGCAGGGCCTGGTTGCGGGCACCCGTCGTCGCGATCTCGAGCAGCAGCAGCCGCACCTGGCGGAACCGCTTGAGGCCGGTGAGCAGCGCGGCGGTGCAGGCGTGGGCGAGCGTGGGGAAGTCGAGGCCGGCCCTGCCGCCGGCGGCGATGGCCGTCTTGATCTGGTCGGACGCCTCGATCCGGATGGACTGCCCCATGACGTCCAGCAGCTCTTCCTTGTCGTGGAAGCAGTAGTGGACGGTGCCCAGCGACACCCCGGCCTCGTGCGCGACGGCGCGCACCGTGACCGCCTCGACGCCGGCCTGGGCGGCGACGCGCAGCGCGGCGTCGACCAGCTGCGCGCGGCGCTCGGCCAGCGGCATGCGGTTCATCGCGCCACGACCAGCGCCGTCGCGACCGCAGCGACGCCTTCCCCACGGCCCGTGAGCCCCAGACCGTCGGTGGTGGTGGCACTGATGGAGACGGGCGCCCCGGCCGCGGCGCTCAGCGCGGCGACCGCCTCCTCCCGCCGTGGACCGATCTTGGGCCGGTTGCCCACCACCTGGACGGCGACGTTCCCGATCTCGAACCCCGCCTCCCGCACCCGGCGGGCCGCCTCGGCGAGCAGCACGACGCCCGCCGCCCCGGCCCACTGCGGCTCGGCGGTGCCGAAGTGCTGGCCCAGGTCGCCGATCCCGGCGGCGGAGAACAGGGCGTCGGCGGCGGCGTGGGCGGCGACGTCGGCGTCGGAGTGCCCCGCGAGCCCGCGCTCCCCCGGCCAGCGCAGCCCGGCCACCCACAGCTCGCGCGGCTGGCCCTCGGGCGCGAACGCGTGGACGTCCACCCCGACGCCGACGCGCGGCATCCCGGTGCTGGGCATGTCGGCCTCCGTGGTGATCTTGGCGGCCGCCTGCTCGCCCTCGACGACGACGACCGGCTCGCCCAGCGCCTCGACCAGCCCGGCGTCGTCGGTGGCGTGGGCGTCGGCAGCGCGGGAGGCGCCGGCGGCGTGCGCGCGCTCCAGGAGCGCCCGGTCGAAACCCTGCGGCGTCTGCACGGCCCGCAGGCTCGCGCGGTCGGGCGTGGAGGTGACGGGTTCGACGCCGCCCCCGGACGCGGAGGAGGGCGCGACGGCGAGCACGGCCTTGATGGTATCCGCGACCGGTAGACCCGGCACGACGGCGCGGTGACCCGCCCGGACGGCCGCCACGACGCGTCGCACCAGGTCGGGGGACGCGAAGGGCCGCGCGGCGTCGTGCACCAGCACGACGTCGTCGCCCGGCTGGGCCAGCGCCAGGCCTGCGGCGACGGACTGCTGCCGCGTGGCCCCGCCCTCGACGGCGCGCACGGGCACGGTCACGTGGGCGTCGCCGGCGACGACCGCCGTCAGCTCGTCGGCCCGCCCGGCGGGCGCCGTGACCACGATGGCGTCGACCACCCCGCTGGCCGCCAGGCGGCGCGCCGCGTGCACGACGAGCGGGGCGCCGTCGACCTCGACGAGCGCCTTCGGGATCGCGCGGCCGAGCCGCGTGCCGGAGCCCGCCGCGGTGAGGATCGCCAGTGTGGTCATGCGCCTACCCTGCACGAACGCCGACGCCCCCGCCCGTGAGGGGCGGGGGCGTCGGCTGTGTCTGTCTGGTGAGCCGGGGCTCAGGACGCGAGGACCTCGTCGAGGATCGCCTCGGCCTTGTCCTCCTCCGTGTGCTCGGCAAGCGCGAGCTCGGAGACGAGGATCTGGCGGGCCTTCGCCAGCATCCGCTTCTCGCCGGCGGACAGGCCGCGGTCGGCGTCACGGCGGGACAGGTCGCGCACGACCTCTGCCACCTTGATGACGTCACCCGACGCGAGCTTCTCCAGGTTGGCCTTGTACCGGCGCGACCAGTTGGTCGGCTCCTCCGTGTACGGAGCCCGCAGCACCTCGAACACGCGGTCGAGACCCTGCTGGTCGACGACGTCGCGCACACCCACCAGGTCGACGTTCTCCGCCGGGACCTCGATGGTCAGGTCGCCCTGGGCGACCTTGAGCTTGAGGTACATCTTCTCTTCGCCGCGGATCTTGCGGACCTTGATCTCCTCGATCAGCGCCGCCCCGTGGTGCGGGTAGACAACAGTCTCGCCTACTTCGAAAGTCATCTGTAGATGTCCCCTTTCCCAGCGGCCAAGCCTACCACGGGGGGTATGGGCCCCCACGGGGCGCGTGCACGGTCTCACCCCGTGGATGGCGGCATCTGCGCAGGTCAGACACCATGACTGGTCGGTGTCTCGATGTCAAGATTCTTCCAACTAGGATGTTCCCGGGCATCGCCCCGCCCACGACCACCGAGGAGAGCACGTGTCCCGCACCCGCCGCCCCGCTCGCACCGCCACCGCCCTGCTGGTCGCCGCCGCCGGCGCGCTCGGCCTGGCCGCCTGCGCACCCGCCATGACCGAGCACGAGTACTCGCCGTCCGACGGCGTGCGCGTCGACCTCACCGACCAGCTCCGCGGCGTGAACCTGCTGGTCGTGGCCGCGGCGCAGGGCGACGAGGGGGCGCTCCAGGGCGCGCTCGTCAACAACACCGCCAGCGCGGAGACCTTCACGCTGACCGCCGAGGGCGCGTCGCCGGTCACCCTGACGGTGGACCCGTCGACGACCGTCTACCTCGGCGGCGAGGACGGCGAGAAGCTGACGCTCGACACCGTCTCGCAGGCCCCCGGCGCCTTCGTGAAGGCCACGCTCGAGGCCGGCCAGCAGACCAAGGAGTTCGAGCTCCCGGTCCTCGACGGCACCCTCTCGGAGTACCAGAGCCTGATCCCGTCGCCGTCGCCCTCCCCCTCGAACTGACCTCGGGGTCGCCAGACACGGCTGTGGCCCGGACCCGCTGTCGCGGGGCCGGGCCACATGCATGCTCAGCGGGGGCTGACGATCACCCGAAGCGGCCGGAGACGTAGTCCTCGGTCGCCTTCTCGCGCGGGGCGGAGAAGATCGTCGAGGTGTCGTCCATCTCGATGAGGCGGCCCGGGCGGCCCGTCCCGGCGATGTTGAAGAACGCCGTCTTGTCCGACACACGCGCGGCCTGCTGCATGTTGTGCGTGACGATCACGATCGTGTACGACGTCTTGAGCTGCTGGATCAGGTCCTCGATCGCCAGCGTCGAGATCGGGTCCAGGGCCGAGCAGGGCTCGTCCATGAGCAGCACCTGCGGCTTGACGGCGATGGCGCGGGCGATGCACAGACGCTGCTGCTGGCCGCCCGAGAGGCCGGAGCCCGGCTTGTCGAGGCGGTCCTTGACCTCGTTCCACAGGTTCGCGCCGCGCAGCGACGACTCGACAAGCTCGTCCGCGTCGGACTTCGCGATGCGCTTGTTGTTGAGCTTCACGCCCGCCAGCACGTTGTCCTTGATGGACATCGTGGGGAACGGGTTGGGGCGCTGGAACACCATGCCCACGTTCCGGCGCACCGCCACCGGGTCGATGTCCGGGCCGTAGAGGTCGACGCCCTCGAGCTCGACCTTGCCCTGGACGCGGGCGCCCGGGATCACCTCGTGCATGCGGTTGAGCGTCCGCAGGAACGTCGACTTGCCGCACCCGGACGGGCCGATGAACGCCGTCACCGACTTGGGCTCGATGGCCATCGACACACCCTCCACGGCGAGGAAGTCGCCGTAGTAGATGTTCAGATCCTTCACGTCAATGCGCTGGGACATTTCTGGTCTTCCCTTCTCAGCGCAGCTTCGGCGCGAACAGGCGGGTCACGAGGCGACCCAGCAGATTGAGGACCACGACGATGAGCACGAGCGTGAGGGCCGCGGCCCACGCGCGCTCGTAGTTGATCGTCGGGATGCAGACGCCCGCGGCGCCCGCCCGGCACGGCACCGGGCCCTGCTTGTACTGGTCGTAGATGAACACCGGCAGCGTCATCATGCGGCCGGAGAACAGGTTGAAGTTGATCGACGCCGTCGTGCCGGCGGCGATCAGCAGCGGGGCGGTCTCGCCGACCACGCGGGCGACGGCGAGCAGGATGCCCGTCGTCAGGCCGGCGACCGACGTGCGGAGCACCACCTTGACGATGGTCAGCCACTTGGGCACGCCCAGGGCGTAGGACGCCTCGCGCAGCTCGTTCGGCACGAGCTTGAGCATCTCCTCGCAGGAGCGCACCACGACCGGCGTCATGAGCAGCGCCAGGGCCACGGAGCCCATGACGCCCAGCGCGATGCCGGGGCCGAAGAAGATCGCGAAGACGGCGAAGGCGAACAGGCCGGCGACGATCGACGGGATGCCCGTCATGACGTCGACGAAGAACGTCACCGCGCGGGCCAGCGGGCCGCGGCCGTACTCGACCAGGTAGATGGCCACGAGCAGGCCCAGCGGCACGGCGATGACCGAGGCGCCCAGCGTGATCAGCAGGGTGCCGGCGATGGCGTGGTAGGCGCCGCCCGCGTCCATGCCGCCGAACACGTTGCGCATCGAGTGCGAGAGGAAGCTGCCGTTGAGCCGGTGCAGGCCCTTGCTGATCACGACCCACAGCAGCGAGACCAGCGGGACCGCCGCGAGCACGAACGCGCCCCAGATCAGGACGGTCATGGTGCGGTCCTTGCGCTGGCGCGCCTTGTGGCCGCCCGCCAGCAGGACGTGGGTGGCTTCGGTTGCGGCGGTCATCAGTTGGCTCCCGAGAATTCCTTGCGCCGCGCCACGATCGCGCGAGCGGCCATGTTGACGACGAGCGTGATGACGAAGAGCGCGAGGCCGGTGGCGATGAGGGTGTTGACCTCGAGGCCCGCGGACTCCGGGAAGTTCGCCGCGATGTTCGCCGCGATGGTCTGGTGCTTGCCGGCGTCGAAGATCTGGAACGAGTAGCCGAGGCCCGGCGACAGGATCATCAGGACGGCCATCGTCTCGCCGAGCGCACGGCCCAGGCCGAGCATCGCGGCCGAGATCACGCCGGAGCGGCCGAACGGCAGCACCGCCGTGCGGACGACCTCCCAGCGCGTGGCGCCGAGGGCGAGCGCGGCCTCCTCGTGCAGGCGCGGCGTCTGCTTGAACACCTCGCGGCTCACCGCGGTGATGATCGGCAGGATCATGATCGCCAGGACGAGCGACGTCGTGGCGAGCGAGCGGCCCGTCGGGGTGGCGTTCACGGTGCCCGGCAGGATCGCGCTGAGCACGTCGGCGATCCACGCCCACAGCTTCGCGATGACCGGCGACAGCGTGAGCGTGCCCCACAGGCCGAAGACGACGGAGGGGATCGCGGCGAGCAGGTCGATGACGAACCCGACCAGCCCGGCGATCCGGCGCGGCGCGTAGTGCGAGACGAACAGCGCGATGCCGACGGCGACCGGCGTCGCCAGGAGCAGCGCGAGCGCCGCGGCCAGCACGGTGCCGAACACCAGCGGCCCGATGAAGGCGAGGAGGTTGCCGTACTGCTTGGGCAGGCCGCCGTTCGCGTGCAGGTCGGCGGGCGACGCGACCAGCGCGCCCCAGCCCCGCTCCACGAGGAACACCGCGACCGCCGCGAGGACGAGCAGCAGGAGCACGCCCGCGCTCGTGGTGACCCAGCGGAAGACCCGCGAGAACCCGCGCTCGGTGTCGGCGTGGCGCCGCGGTCGCCGGCGCGGCGACCGCTCGGCGGTCGGTGCCGCCGGCGAGGTGGGGGTGGTAGTCACGTGCGCTGCTCCTGGGGGGTGAGGCCTGGAATGCCCTGCGGGGCCGGGCCCCAGCCCGCAGGCTGGGACCCGGCCACCGTGTGGGGGGAGACGGTCGGCGTCAGCCGGCCGTGATCGCGGCGGCGGCAGCAGCAGCCTTCGACTGCAGGTCACCGGTCAGCGGCGCGGAGCCCGCGGCCTGGGCGGCAGCGTTCTGGGCGTCGGCCGACACGATGTAGGACAGCCAGGCCTTGACGAAGTCGCCCGTGGCCTTGTCGGAGTACTTCTGGCAGGCGATCGCGTAGGAGACGAGCACCAGCGGGTAGTCACCGTCAGCGGTGGCCTTGCGGTCGATGTCGACGGCGAGGTCGTTGGCGCCACGGCCCGTGGCGAGCGGCGAGGCGGAGACGACGGCGGCGGCACCCTCGGCCGACGGCGCGGCCCACGCGGAGCCGACGTTGATCTTGGCGGTCTCGAGGTCCGAGGTGACGCCCGAGTCGTCGAGGTAGGCGACCGAGCCGTCGGTGGCCGAGAGGACGCCCGCGACACCCGAGGTGCCCTGAGCCGAGTCGCCACCCTGCAGCGGCCACGCGTCGGCGCCCGGGTTCGTCCAGACGTCACCGGCGAGCTTGTTCATCCAGTCGGTGAAGTTGTGCGTGGTGCCCGACTTGTCGGAGCGGTGCACGGGCGTGATCTTCGTGGACGGCAGCGTGACGCCGGGGTTGTCGGCGGCGAGGGCCGGGTCGTTCCACGTGGTGATCTTGCCGGTGTAGATCTTGGCGATGTTCTCGGCCGAGATCTTGAGGTCCTTGACGCCCTTGAGGTTGTAGGCGATCGCGATCGGGCTGATGTAGACCGGGATGTCGATCGCACCGTCGGTGCCGCAGAAGGTCTGCGACTTGGTGACCTCGTCGGTGCTCATGTAGGCGTCCGAACCGGCCCACGCGAGGCCGCCGGCGATGAACTTGTCGCGACCGGCGCCGGAGCCCGACGGGTCGTAGTTGATCGTGGCGTTGGGGTTCTGACCCTGGAACGCGGCGGTCCAGGCCTGGATCGCCTTCTGCTGCGCGCTCGAGCCGGCGCCGGCGAAGGTGCCGGAGATGTTGGCGGCGGGGGCAGAGGCCGAAGCCGTGGCCGTACCAGCGTCCGAGCCGGTGTTGTTGTCGGAACCGCAGGCGGCGAGGGTCAGCGCGAGCGCGCCGACGAGAACGGCCGAACCGGCGCGGGAGATGCGGCTGAACTTCACGGGGGTGTCCATCCTGTTCACACGTCTGTCGCGCCGGCGGCGTGCCGGCGTCGTGTGAAAAGTAGGCACGCAAGGTGGCGCGTCGTCCCACAAGGGGTTAACGGTGAATGAACAAGTCGTATCAGCCGAGTGATCCACGCCACCTGAGGGCCCGTGACCCGCCAGATGGTGACGCGGGCGGGCCTCCCATGTCAGGAACGGCCCACATCCGTCTCACCCGAAGCGGCCGGAGACGTAGTCCTCGGTGGCCTTCTGCTGGGGCGCGGAGAAGATCGTCGCGGTGTCGTCCATCTCGATCAGCCGGCCCGGCTTGCCCGTACCCGCGATGTTGAAGAACGCCGTCTTGTCCGACACGCGCGCGGCCTGCTGCATGTTGTGCGTGACGATGACGATCGTGTAGGACGTCTTGAGCTGCTGGATCAGGTCCTCGATCGCGAGCGTGGAGATCGGGTCGAGCGCGGAGCACGGCTCGTCCATGAGCAGCACCTGCGGCTTCACCGCGATGGCGCGGGCGATGCACAGACGCTGCTGCTGGCCACCCGAGAGGCCCGAGCCCGGCTTGTGCAGGCGGTCCTTGACCTCGTTCCACAGGTTGGCCCCGCGCAGCGACGACTCGACCAGCTCGTCCGCCTCGGACTTGGCGATCTTCTTGTTGTTGAGCTTCACCCCGGCCAGCACGTTGTCGCGGATCGACATCGTCGGGAAGGGGTTGGGGCGCTGGAACACCATGCCCACGTTGCGGCGCACCGCGACGGGGTCGATGTCGGGACCGTACAGATCCACTCCCTCCAGCTCGACCTTGCCGTCCACCCGGGCACCCGGGATCACCTCGTGCATACGGTTCAGGGTCCGCAAGAACGTGGACTTGCCGCAGCCCGACGGCCCGATGAACGCCGTCACCGAGCTCGGCTGGATCGCCATCGAGACACCCTCCACGGCGAGGAAGTCGCCGTAGTAGATGTTCAGGTCCGTCACGTCGATGCGCTGGGACATCTCAGCTCACTCCTTCGGGTGCTGTCTCAGCGCAGCTTCGGCGCGAACAGGCGGGTCACGAGGCGACCCAGCAGATTGAGGATCACGACGATGACGATGAGCGTCAAGGCCGCCGCCCACGCACGCAGGACGTTGACGTCCGGCACGCAGGCGAGGTCGGAGGGCGCACACGGCACCAGGCCGACGCGGTACTGGGTGTAGATGAAGACGGGCAAGGTCATCATCCGCCCCTCGAAGGGGTTGAAGTTGATCGAGTCGGCGAAGCCGGCGGTGATGAGGATGGGCGCCGTCTCGCCGATGACGCGGGCCACCGCGAGCAGCACGCCCGTGGTGATGCCCGCGACCGACGTCCGCAGCACCACCTTGACGATGACCAGCCAGCGCGGCACGCCCAGGGCGAGCGCCGCCTCCCGCAGCTCGTTGGGCACGAGCCGCAGCATCTCCTCGCACGACCGCACGACCACCGGGATCATCAGCACCGAGACTGCCACGCTGGCGGCGATGCCGAGGCGGACCCCGGGGCCGAAGAACAGCGAGAACAGGGTGAAGCTGAACAGGCCGGCGACGATCGACGGGATGCCGGTCATGACGTCGACGAAGAAGGTCAGCGCGCGGGCGAGCGGGCCCTTGCCGTACTCGACCAGGTAGATGGCCGTGAACAGGCCGATCGGCACCGAGATGACGGTGGCGATGAGCGTGATCATCACCGTGCCCACCATGGCGTGGTAGACGCCGCCGGCGTCGATGCCACCGAAGACGCCGCGCATCGACACCGTGAGGAAGTACGGCGACAGACGCGCCGCCCCGCGGACCACCACGGTGTACAGGAGCCACAGGAGCGGCACCATCGCGGTGGCGAACGCGGCGTGGACCAGCACCTTCATGACGCGGTTGACGCGCTTGCGCGAGACGTCGCTGGTGCGGAGCATCGCGCGGACCTCGTCGGAGCCGGGCGAGGCCACGGGGCCCGCGGTGCGGGCCTGGGTCGTCGTGCTCATCAGGCGGCCCCCGAGAAGTCCTTGCGGCGGGCCACGATCCAGCGCGCCGCCATGTTGATCAGCATGGTGATGACGAAGAGGGCGAGGCCGGTGGCGATCAGCACGTTCACGCGCAGGCCCGCGGCCTCGGGGAACTGGCTCGCGATGAACGCGGCGATGGTCTGCTGCTGGCCGGCGTCGAAGATCTGGAAGGAGACGAGGATGCCCGGCGACAGGATCATCAGGACGGCCATGGTCTCGCCGAGCGCGCGGCCCAGGCCCAGCATCGCGGCGGACACGACGCCCGAGCGGCCGAAGGGCAGCACCGCCGTCTTGATGACCTCCCACTCGGTGGCGCCGAGCGCGAGCGCGGCCTCCTCGTGCAGGCGCGGCGTCTGCTTGAACACCTCGCGGCTCACGGCCGTGATGATCGGCAGGATCATCACGGCGAGGACCACGGCGGCGGTGGCGATCGACCGGCCGGTCGCCGTGGCGCGCACCTCGAGCCCCGGCAGCAGGCTGAGCGTCTCGGCCAGCCACGTCCACACGTGGCGGATCACGGGGGCGAGCGTGGCGCCGCCCCACAGGCCGTAGACGACGGAGGGGATCGCGGCCAGCAGGTCGACGAGGTAGCCGACCGCCGCGGACACGCGCTTGGGAGCGTAGTGCGAGATGTACAGCGCGATGCCGACGGCGATCGGCGTGGCGATGACCAGCGCGAGCAGCGCGGCGACGAGCGTGCCGAACACGAGCGGGAGGATCAGCTGCCACAGCGACGTCATGCCCTGCGGCAGCACGTTCTGGGCCACCAGGTCCTCGGAGCTCGCCGTCAGGGCGGGCAGCGCCTGCTGGACCAGGAAGATGGCCACGGCGGCGAGGATGGCGAGCAGCAGGATGCCCGACCCGGTCGAGATCCAGCGGAACCCGCGGCTGAAGCCGCGTTCGGCGGTCATGACGCTCCCTGGGTGGAGACGGCGGCCAGCGCGGCCTTGATGTCGGAGGCGAGCTCGGCCGAGATCGGAGCGGACCCGGCGGTCTGTGCGGCGACCTGCTGGCCGGCCTCGGAGGCGACGAAGCCGAAGAACCCGGTCACGAAGTCCACCTCGGCGGCGGTGCGGTACTGGAGGCAGACCATGGCGTACGAGACCAGGAGCAGCGGGTAGGCGCCCGGGGCGTCGGTGGCGCGGTCGAGGTCGATCGCCATGCCGAGCTCGTGCTGGCCGACGGCCCGCGGCGAGGCGTCCACCGCGGCGGCGGCCCCCGCGGCCGACGACGTCACCCACTCGCCGCCCACCTTGACGGCGGCGGTGCCGAGCGAGCCGACGCGCGAGGAGTCGGCGTACGTGATGGCACCGACGGTCTGGAGCACCGCGTTGACCACGCCCGACGTGCCCTGCGCCGAGTCGCCGCCCGTCAGGGGCCACACGCCCGCCGCATCCCAGGTCCACACCTCGGGGGCGACACCCGCGAGGTAGTCCGTGAAGTTCATGGTGGTGCCCGAGTCGTCCGAGCGGTGCACCGGCGTGATGGCCAGGTCGGGCAGCGAGACGCCGGGGTTGTCGGCGGCGATCGCCGGGTCGTCCCAGCGGGTCAGGTCGCCCGTGAAGATGCGGGCCATCGTGGCGGGCGACAGGTTCAGCGTGTCGATGCCCGGCAGGTTGAAGGCCACCGCGATGGGCGAGATGTAGATGGGCAGGTCGACGGCGCCCTCCGGCCCGCACACGGCGCGGGACTGCTGGAGCTCCTCGGCCGTCAGCGGCGTGTCCGACCCCGCGAAGACGGCCCCGCCCGCGAGGAACTGGCGGCGGCCGCCGCCCGAGCCCACCGGGTCGTAGTTGACGGTCACGCGCGGGTTGGCGCCCTGGTAGAGGGCGCGCCAGGCGTCCATGGCCGCCTCGATGGACGAGGCGCCCGCGCCGGCGAACGTGCCGGAGACCGCAGGCCCGTCGATGGCCAGGCCGCCGCCCGGGACCTCGATGCCGGCACGGCCGAGAGGGTCGTCGGAGCGGCAGGCGGAGAGGGTCAGCGCGAGCACGCCGGCGAGCGCGAGGCTGCCGGCACGCGCGAGGCGGCTGATCGTCACGGGGCGGTCCATCCTGTTCACGTCGGAGGCACCGGGACCGGCGCCAGACCGCAGGT
>Ga0082212_10001221_pt1 | contig 37870 bp, 30 predicted proteins | sample TergutNt197P3_FD_71548 | JGI IMG/M metagenome (GOLD analysis project Ga0082212, IMG submission 71548) | Neocapritermes taracua P3 segment gut microbial communities from Petit-Saut dam, French Guiana - Nt197 P3 | ecosystem: Host-associated > Arthropoda: Insects > Digestive system > Gut ...
TCATTCTTTGATAGCCGACTCGCCGGGATAGAATTTTACGTTTTCAAGCCGGAGGTCGTTGGTGGCAAAAAGGGGGCGCTCCCCTTCAAAAAATTTGTCACTGATTAACTTCATATTATTTATTTTATCTCTTTATCGTTTAATCATTAATCACTAATCATTAATCACTACTTTATTACTATTTAGACAATATTCGGTTGCCCATAGTTTAAATGAGAGTAATTATATATAACATTTTTTAAAACTATTTGTTTATTTTTAACATTTTTCCATACGTGAATATGCGCCAAATCCATTCCAAAGGACCGAACCGGAAATAGTGCAGCCAAATATTGCTGTACAAAACCTGAAACAGAAAAACCCCAGCCGCTATACATTCCACGTATATCAAACCTGTCAAAGCCATTTTAAAACCTACGCCATAGAAAATAATAATACCTATCACCGATTGTCCGATATAGTTTGTGAGCGCCATTCTGCCCGGGGCTGCAAGCATTTTGAAAACTTTCATATCCTGTCGCTTCATATACCACAAACAAATGGACGATATGTAGGCGAGGCTCAAGGGAACAACACTGAACGCATACAGAATTGAACTCCCTACCAGTCCGCCAATTGGATGATGATTTATTTCATTCCAAGCAAAAAAACAGGAAAGAGGCAAACCGATAAGAAAGCCGTAATTTCGTATTTTTTTCAGCATATCCGTATGGTCGCCGAGATTGGCATATATCCTGTTTCTACCGATATATAAACCAAATAAAAACAATCCCAACACTTTGGAAACGCGATTGCCTTCGATAAACTCTCCGCAGCGTATGAAAGAGCCTGACAGATTGAACTTGACTATATCCGAGTAGCGTTTGCCTTCCAACAGCCACGTCCCAAAATTATCGGCGTTGATGCTGTTTTGTGCATTGAAATACCCGATGGCTTTTTCGACAAATATCATCAGCGTAAACCGATTATCAGTCAGAACTCTGAAAGTATCCATTGCTATCGGAAAGAAAATCAGTATTGCCGACAGGATAAGCAGTTTTTTATTGGAAACATTTCTGAAAAACGGGAGTAACAAGCCGATCAGCGCATACAGCAACAGGATGTCGCCTGCCCACAAAAACAGTAGATGTAGAACACCTATAAGCGCCAATATCAACATTCTGCGATAAAAGACAGTAAATCCGTTTTGATTGTTCTGTACTATCTTCGACAGGATAATCGAAAAGCCGATGCCGAACAGAAGCGAAAAGAGACTGTAGAATTTTCCCTCAATAAAAATATAATGAAAATACCGCCATAGATGGTCAATATGGGCGGTAGGCATTGCTTCGACCACTTCCTTTTCTTGAAATGTGTATAGTGAAAATTCGGGATAATTGGCTAAGCAAATTCCAAGCAGTGCAATCCCCCTTAGAACATCCAAAATCACGTATCGTTCCGACGATTTGACAGGAGCAGATTTGTCCGACATTTTTTATTTCATATTTTGCGTGCAAAAGTAAAGCATTTTTGAATTAAAATTGTAATTTTGCGGAAAAATTATAGAAGTATGTACAGATTATTTATTATCGGGTTATTAACCCTTGGGAGTTTTTCCTGTTTTTCACAGGATATCAAGTTGCCTTCGCCGAACAGGACAGGAGGGAAGCCGTTGATGGATGCTTTGAATGAACGCCAAAGTGATAGAGATTTTTCAGATAAAGAATTAAGTACTCAAACTTTATCCGATTTGGCCTGGGCTGCTAACGGATTCAACCGCGAAGCCAAGCGAACAGCTCCGTCTTCGCAAGACAGACAGGAAATAGATCTGTATGTGTTCTTGAAAACAGGTGTTTATTTCTATGATGCCAAAAATCATCAACTGATTTTGAAAATTTCGGGAAATCATCAGGAAAAAACAGGCGGACAGCCTTTTGTGGAAGTAGCGCCGCTTAATTTTGTGTTCGTCGCCAATTTAGACAAAGCATCGAATCGCGATGCGGCTCTGATAGATTGCGGATTTATTTCTCAAAATATTTATCTTTTCTGTGCTTCGGAAGGATTAATTAGTGTGGTACGAGGATCTATCAATGCGGATGAACTGCACAAACTGATGGGATTGAATGAAAATCAGGAGGTTTTATTAGCTCAGACCGTAGGGTTTAAAAAATAAAAAAGCCGCACCGTGGATTTGAAAGAAACTCCTTATGACAAGATTTGAGGACTTTACCGTGTTTGTAATCCGCCGAGCGTGATGCTTAGCCCAAAGGCTGCGGCCCGCCATTCCCGATAAAGCTGTCTCGGAATTACATATTTTTCTGATGAGTTTTCCAATCGACAAAATGCGGCTTTTAGTGGTGTAAAATATTTAATTTCTCAATGTATCTCGCTTGATGCATAATGCAAATGTAGAAACTATATTTGAATTACACAAATAAATTTAACATAATTTTAATATTTATTTTAAATTTTAATATAATTAATTGATAAATAATGATATAATATAATTGTTAAAATGTACCGTTTGAAACGAATCGCTTTGAAAATTGGGAGTAACGTATTAACCCGAAAAGACGGCGCCTTAGATATTACCCGAATGTCGTCGTTGGTAGATCAAATTGCCGAACTTCACCGCAAGGGTTTGGAAATTGTGCTTATTTCTTCAGGAGCGGTCGCTTCGGGACGAAGTGAAATTCAAGTCAAAGGTAAATTAGACGATGTATCTGCTCGGCAATTGTATTCGGCAGTAGGGCAGGCGAAATTGATAAACCGTTACTATAATTTTTTCAAGGAACATGGAATTGCTTGCGGTCAGGTGCTCACAACCAAAGAAAGTTTGAGTACCCGTCGTCATTACCTGAATCAAAAAAATTGTGTGAGCGTTATGCTTGAAAACAAGGTAATTCCTATCATGAATGAAAACGATACGATTGCTGTCACCGAACTGATGTTTACCGACAACGATGAACTTTCGGGAATGATTGCCGCTATGATGAATGTGGAGGCCTTAATCATTCTGAGCAATATCGACGGTATCTACAATGGAAAGCCTGAAAGTTCGGGGAGTAATGTTATTCGGGAGATTGATATAAAAAAAGACATTAGCGCTTATATTCAAACAGACAAATCGGCTTTCGGACGCGGAGGAATGCTCACGAAATACCGCATTGCCCGCAAGGTGGCAAAAGAAGGAATTGAAGTCGTTATTGCCAACGGGAAAGCGGAAAATATCCTTCCTCGCTTGCTTGAAAATAATTCCGATGTGGTATGTTCGCGTTTTCTTCCTTCGCAGAAAACCCCGTCGGGCATCAAAAAATGGATTGCCCATTCCGACAGTTTTGCCAAAGGGGAAATCCACATCAATGCCAATGCAGTCAAGGCTTTGTTGGGCGAGAAAGCCAACTCGCTTTTGCCGGTTGGAATAACTGCCGTGCGGGGTGATTTTGAAAAAGACGATATTGTCCGTATTTTAGACGAAAACGGACAATTGGTTGGGGTAGGGAAGGTGAGTTGCGACAGCAGAAAAACCCTGGAATTGACAGGAAAAAAGGGAAGTAAACCCGTTATTCACTACGATTATCTGTATTTGGAGTGATAAAATAAGGGTTGTCATCCAGCACTTGATGCGGGATCCCCTGCAAGCGACGCATTAGTAGTACTATAACATATTTAAAAAAATAATGAATTACTTCTTAAATATATGGAAACAAAAATTATTCAATGTGATTATTCTAACTTAGAGCATCGAAAAGCGCTAACTATCTTGATAAATGAATATATACGCGATGAAATGGGTGGAGGAACGCTTTTATCGGAGCAGAAACAGATAGATTTGGTAGAAGGATTGAAAAATCATCCGAAAACGATTGTTTTTTTAGCAGAAACACAAGGCGTTTTTATCGGAATGTTAACTGCATTCGAAAATTTTTCTACCTTTACAGCCCGTCCGATGATGAATATTCATGATGTGATGGTATTGGAAACATATCGCAAAAAAGGAGTCGGAAGAAGTTTGATGAATGCTTTAATTGAAGAAGCCGGAAAACGCAATTGCAGTAGAGTTACTTTGGAAGTACGAAAAGATAATCTACCGGCGCAAAAACTATACCGCGACTTGGGTTTTCACGAACTTGAACCGGATATGTTCTATTGGCGTAAATATTTATAATTCATAACTCATAATTGTTTATACATGAAAATAAAAGAAGGACTGGAAATACGGAATATTGCCGGAGAAAAGGTACTGATCATGCAAGGTCGTTTTGGTTTGGATATGACCAAAGTCGTATCGTTTAATGCAACGGCGGAATGGTTGTGGAAAACGCTTTACGGTAAAACGTTCTCGCATAACGATGTTACCAACTTGCTCACCGAACGCTTTCAGATTGACACAGAAACGGCAGAAGCAGATGCAAAAAAATGGATTGAACAACTCGAACAATGTAAGGCTTTCGAATGAAAAACGTTTTGTCAGCGCATAATTTAGGGCGGATGATAGCCCTTGTAAAAGCGGCTTTGCATGGGTCTTCCCCTGACGATAGTTTGTTCGTTAATATCACAGAGGCGGATTGGAAGGAAATATTTCAAAATGCTGTTAAACAGGGTGTAATGGTCTTGTCATTGGAAGGCGCCATACGGCTGCCGAAGGAGTTGCAACCTCCACTTGCCGTGAAATTGCCTTGGATCGCGGGTATGGAAGCCGTAGAAAATCGTTACCGGCATTGTTTGGAATCAGCGGAAAAACTATCCGCATACTTCAAGGAAAACAATATCCGGATGCTAATATTCAAAGGTTTTTCACTTTCGAGGATTTATCCGGTGGCAAGCAGCAGGGAATTTGGTGACATTGATATCTTCCTCTGCGGAAAAGCAAAAGAAGGCGATGTTTTGTTGGAACAGATTTCCGACAGAAAACTCCCTTTCACAAAGAAAAATGTTAATTTTACCTACAGAGGAATATTGATTGAAAATCACCACACATTTCTATATCATAGTATTCTAAGAGGCTTTCATTGCAGTGAAAATTTGGAAAAACGATTATTGAAACTGTTAGCGGAGGCCGGTATTTTTCCGGATACAACTTTAGCAGCTCCGAAACCGGTAGGTGAAACCCTGCTGTTTCCTCCGCCTGATTTCGACGCTTTATATGTAACCTTGCACCTGCTTTCTCATTTTCCATTCGAAATTGTATTGCGACAGTTGTGCGATTTAACGGTTTTATTTACGGTTTACAAAGGAAAAATTGATTTTGCCTCTTATAGAGAAGCCTTATCCGAAGCCGGTTTATCGAAAGTTGCAGATGTTTTTATTTCTCTATCTATTAAATATTTAGGATTAAAACCGGAAGATGCCCCTTCGTATCAATCTGATGAGGATTTAGAAAACCGGATATGGAACAATATGTTACATCCTGCATTTACTCCGAGTCCCATAAAAAAACAAACATCCTTTACCATTTTTATCCGAAAGATACGGTTTTTACTGTCGGGATATTGGAAATTTGAATTAATATTTCCAGGGAAATATTGGAAGCGTATTTTCCGTTCGATATTTTTCCATATTTCTCATCCGCAAATCATTGGTAAATTGAAAAAATAGATGAATATCAGGGAAATCATACGCTTGATACCTCATAAATTCCGCAGGGAGGGAATTGGAATTACTTTTTCAGTATTGTTGCAGGCATTACTTAACTTTATCGGATTGGCATTATTGGTTCCCCTTTTGCTTTTGATATTAGACCCGCAAAGCATCGACTCCGCTTCCTGGGCGGGAAAATTGCGTTCGGGACTGCATATCACAAACGAAACGGCTTTTGTTATCATTATTTGTGCCGGTACGGGAGGATTGATTCTCTTAAAGAATTTACTGAATCTACAAATCAATTCATTCCGGATCAATTATGTCAACAGACTTTTCCTGTATTTTTCGGAAAAATTATATACTGCTTATTTCCAACAAGGCTTTTTGTTCCTAAAACAACACCACACTACCTCTTTCGCTAACGAAATAAACGGAATATCGTATAAATTCGTACAGGGAGTTGTGTCGCGCCTGTTTGTTATGGCAGGCGAAGCCCTGTTATTATTAATGATTGGCGGCGCATTGTTATTTTACGATTACCTTTTGGCTTTGTTGTTGGCGCTTTGTTTAATTCCCGCAGTGTGGTTCTATTATTTCAGTATAAGAAAAAAAATATCGCAGTACGGAAAATTGGAAAATGAGGTATGGAAAAAACAATCACGCCTCATTACGGAAACCTTTCGGGGCTATGCCGATGTTCGTATCAATCACGCTTTCCCCTTATTTGCCGGACAATTCCGTGAAGGACTGTCTAAAATTGCTTTTTATCGGGAACGGCTCGAACGGATGATGAGTATTCCTGCCGGGATAACCGAATTGGGCATCGCTGCCGGAATGATTTTGTTGGTATTGTTTAATAAAGGAGATGCATCTATGAAAGTCACTTTCGGACTATTTGCCGTTGCCGCCCTGCGTTTATTACCTTCAGTACGGATTTTGATTACAGGCTGGATACAATTGAAAAACAATGGATACACTGTCGATACCATTCGTGAAGCCTTGGATATGGCCGGTGACGATTCGTCCATACCTTGCGATCTATCCTTAGTTTCGCCCCCCCCCTTGCGTTTCAAACAAAAAATAGAGATAAACGACCTGACTTTTCATTTTTCTGATTTTGAAACGGATGAACCACCGGTGATACTGAATTTTTCGCTGACAATCGGGAAAGGAGAACGAATCGGAATACGCGGCGCTTCGGGGATAGGCAAAACCACGCTGTTCAACCTGATGCTCGGACTATATACTCCTCAAAAAGGATCGATACAAGTAGACGGCGTCCCTTTGGAGGCGAACCTGCTTCCCGCTTGGCACAATTTGACCGGTTATGTACCTCAAGATGTCTTTATTATGGATGGTTCATTAATCGAAAACATTGCGCTGGGTAAGACGCGGCCGGAAATTGATGAAAAAAGAATAGAGGCAGTTTTGGAAACCGTTCGTTTAAGCGCATTCGTCGCCTCTCTGCCCGAAGGGGTGGAAACCCGTCTTGGCGAAAACGGATGCAGGCTCTCCGGTGGTCAGCGGCAACGGATAGGTATTGCCCGTGCGCTCTATAAACAGGCTGAGGTGCTCTTTTTCGATGAAGCAACCTCTTCGCTCGATTCCGCTACGGAAAAAGAAATCACCGAAGCCATCCGCGAACTGTCGGATAATCACCGCGAACTGACGCTCATTATCATTACCCACCGCGAATCTTCACTTACTTTTTGCGACCGGATCGTTGAGTTGAATTAAGAACGACTGTCATTGCGGGCTTGACCCGCAATCCCCCTAAACAAATGCAGGGGATCCCGCGTCAAGCGCGGGATGACATCGTGTTGCTCGCCACTTGCCTCACATTTGAGGATAATGGATAGAATATACTATTTTTTATGTCTTTATATTTGGATTTCTGAAAACTATTTTCTACCTTTGCCAAAATTTTTTTAACAAATTGCTAAATATTTTATCATGACAAACAGATTACGATTGTTTTTAGTGCTAACCATGGTTCTATTTTTAGGAAATGTAGCCATGGCTCAGATCAGTGAAAAAGGAATTCCCGCAAGTTTTTCGTACGATTCAAACATTTTACGTTCTACAAAAATTCCTTTTAAGACACCTGTCTTATTCGACGTGGAAAAATTGAAAGCAGAGGACAAAATTTCGGAAGAAAATAATAATCCTTTGCGAACTTCAATTATCATTCCAGTTGATTTGGATACCAAAAATTCAGGAGAATGGACAACTTTATCTAACGGTCAGGACATTTGGACTTTGACTATCAGTGCGCCCGATGCGATTGCGACTATGCTTTATTACGATGATTTTTACATTCCTTCAGGAGGTAAATTATTCATTTATAACGAAGACCGCACACATATTCTTGGTGCGTACACCAACCAAACAAATCCGGCTAATGGCGCTTTTGCTACGGAATTCGTAGCGGGCGATTTGATTACGCTCGAATATAATGCCCCGCTTGCTAATCTCCAATTTGCAGCGGACGATTTGATTCCTGTTAAACAGGATATGCCGCGTATAAAGATTTCGGGCGTGGGTTATGGATATAATTACCTGAAAGTATTTCGAACACGTAGCGACATCTTTAAAATCGGAGAGTCTGAAAGCTGTCAAGTAAATATCAATTGTCCGGAAGGCGATAACTGGCAAGACCAAAAGAAAGGGGTTGCCAAAAGTGTGACACCCATTGGCATTGAAGGCTTTTTATGCTCGGGAACGCTTATCAACAACACCTCGCAAGACTTAACGCCCTTCTTTCTTACGGCAAGCCATTGTTTTTGGGATGGATCGGCAACATTGAATAACAGCAACTGGAACCAAATCGTGTATTATTTTCATTACGAAAGTCCGGGATGTACAACCGATTTCCCTCTTGAAACACGTACGGTAGTGGGTGCGCAGATGTTGGTTGAATTACGAATCAGCGGAGGGTCAGACGGCGTTCTGCTAAGATTAAATGATGAAATTCCGTTGGATTGGGATTTATATTTTAATGGATGGGACCGTCGCAATATTGCTGCAACCGGCGGAGTAGGTATACATCATCCGGGAGGAGACATCAAGAAAATATCTACTTATACATCGACTGCCACGAGCGCTACATGGAATGGCAGTGGAAGTATTGGCGCTACCGGTGCGCACTGGAACGTCAATTTTGTGGCAACTGCAAGCGGACATGGCGTAACCCAAGGCGGTTCATCGGGTTCGCCGATGTTTAATCAGAACGGTTTGGTTGTCGGAACGTTGACAGGTGGTAATTCATCCTGCGAATATCTGAACGGAAGTAATTTATATGGTAAGTTATGGTATCACTGGGATAATGCGAATGCCGCTACAGCGCAAGGCGTTGATAATACAAAGAGAATGAAGGATTATCTCGATCCGGGCAACACCGGTGCAGAAACGCTGAATGGTACCTATACCCAAAACAATCTACCGGTAGCCGACTTCGAGGCAAGCAGTACGAATATTTATGTGCTTGAATCGGTCGCATATACCAACAGATCAGTTAGCGCAACATCGTGGAATTGGACTTTCCAGGGTGGTACGCCTTCAAATTACAGCGGACAAACACCGCCGCCTGTTGTATATAACGCAGCGGGTACTTTTACTACGACCTTAGTCGTTTCGGATGGTGCAAGTAACCAGGATACAAAGACCGAGACCATCAATGTCACCATCAAAGGTACGCCAACCCAACCGGTAGCCGATTTTGCAGTTGCAGGTTTGGTTTTTAGCGAAGGTTTCGACGTTGCAGGTATTTTGCCGTCTTCTGCGAACTGGAATGTGCAAAACGGTAGTTCGCACGTAAGTCCGGGCCAATGGGTACAGGGAAACCTGACTTCCTACCCCACTTTTAGTACGATTGATCCTTCCAGCCTTGCTTCCGCTGCAATCTCATGGAACCTTGCGTATTCCGATTCATGGTTAGTCACTACTAATAATTATCCGATTTTAGCAGGTTCAACCATAGAGTATTATGCAGGATATGATGGAACTTATCTTCCTTATGCAACCCTTAATTTTTTGATATCGGACGACAATGGCGCTACATGGACTCAATTGTGGACGGCGGGTTCCAGTACTATCAGTCGTGCCTGGTCGTGGACAAAGTACAGTTTCGACTTGTCGGCTTACGCCGGTCAAAATTTGAAATTTGCTTGGCAGTATGTGGGCGCTGATGGAAATAGTATGGCAATAGACGGCGTGAAATTTTTTGGCGCCAGCGCCCAAACAACCATCAATGTAGGCGATTTTCTTTCGCCAGTTGATTTTTCGACGGGAGATCCTGTTTTATGGGACTGGACTTTCGATGGAGCAACACCCGTTAACGCTTCGGGAGAAGCGCCACGTGTTCAATATATGACAGCCGGTGTTTATAACGTCTCGTTGACCGTAACAAATACGGTTGGGACGGATTCAAAGACAATACCCAATATGGTAACGGTAGTAGACCAGCCTGCCGCTGTCGCTTTTACATCCGAATCGCAGGGTTATGTGATGCGGGAAAGCTACGGACCCTATCTTCCACCTAATAACACGGTGAATTTTAAAGATCTAACGCAGAACTACCCCTTGTCATGGAATTGGACGTTTTCAGGCGCAACTCCGGCAAGTTCGACAGATCAACATCCGCAAAACATTACTTATGCTACTGCCGGCCTCCATGATGTTTCGCTCGTAGCATCCAACTCAGCAGGCCCGCAATCCAAAACTGTGCCCGGATATGTCAAAGTTGGATACAACGATCCTACACCTGTTTGGAACATGGTGTATGGAGAAGCTTTTGCTGTTTATACCTATGATGGCTTGGCTATATTTGGTTCTACAGCGTATGGAGGCTCTATGTTTTCCGAACGTTTTGACGCTCCGATGGTGGGAGGTACGATCTCAAAAATAGATATCAAGTGTCTTCGAACAGCGAGTTCGAGCGGTAACATGACCGTAGCCGTATTTACCGATAATAACGGCATCCCGGGTACTCAATTGGCTACAGTAAATGTGCCAATCAATAATCTTGTACAGTCGAGCACGGCATCTTACTACACTGTGAATTTGCCAACGCCGGTTATGGTGACAGGCGCCTTCCATATTCGTATCAGCGGCCTAAATTCGTCAGGGTCAGGTACTACCGGAAGGTATGTATATATTGCTTCTGCTGCCTCACGAGGACCATTGGCGAAAAACACTGCGTACATTTATTACGCTAACGCATGGAGAGCTGCTTCAGCAGTTATAGGGGATCTGAATACCTCTTTAGATATTGTCCCGTATTTTGCCTATTCTTCCGATACCAGTGTTGATTTCGGTATAGAACCGGCTTATGCGTTAAAAAGTAACAATAACCCGTATATTCCAACCAACATCCCTGTGAATTTTACGGATTTGTCGACAGGCTTTCCTCCAAATTCATGGGATTGGACTTTCCAGGGTGGTACGCCTGCGACTTCTAACCTGCAAAGCCCACAAGTTGCATACGCGACAGACGGAACTTACAATGTGTCGCTTGATGTAACAAATTTGGAAGGCGGCTCGGGTACGCTTACAAAACCAGGGTATGTGAAAGCGGTTATGGAAGAGCACAACGCCATTTGGAATATGTTGCCCGGAGAAGCGGGGACTACTTCTTATTCGTGGACTGGTGGTACTACTTATGTTACAGGACACAATAATTTTGGAATAACTGCTTATTCCGAACGTTTTGACGCTCCGCTTACTACAGGAAAAATTTCGAAGGTCGAGATACTTTTCAATCGTAGTGCGGCGCCTTCCGGCACCCTGACAATCAGTCTCGCAAAAGATGAAGGCGGTTTCCCCGGTACTGTTTTAACCTCCGAACAATTAGTCGCTAATACCACGAATTTCCCGTCTAACGGCCAACGACTGATAACGGTAAACTTTAGTACGCCCGTTTTGGTGAGCGACGCTTATCATATCGTTGTAAGCGGGTATTCAGGAACAAGTTCAGGAGGTGTACGTAATGTAAATGTTTGTACCGCCTTAGACAGAGGGAGCGGGAAAAATACGTTCTATTTTTTAGATAACGGCGATTGGTTGAATGTGGCAGATGACATCGAATTATTTACCTCTCTAAACATCGCTCCGCACTTTGCCTATACAAATCCCATATCGACAAACTTCGTATGGACAGGATTAGCCGAAGATAATGATTGGTACACTGCATCCAACTGGTTGCCCCAAGCGGTACCGGGGAGTCTCGACATTGTTCATATTCCCGAAGCGCCCAATTACCCGGTCTTGGATCAGGCAACCACAGTGGCCGAAATCCATTTCGAGCCGGGAGCGCAACTCGGCGGTCAAAGCTATTTGACGGCAAACGCTTTTGTTAGTTACGATTTCAAAAGCGAAAACGGCAAGCGTGGTACTTGGAATATGCTATCGATACCGTTGGGTGAAGTATTTCCGGGCGATTTTGCCTTTGGTGGTTATCCCATTACTTGGGTACGTACCTTCCAGGCCGATGAAGAAAGCAGTGTTGCCCAAGGCACATGGGTCACAGCACGTGGTGGCAATACGGGCGCTTTTACTTTTGGAGACGGATTTGCCATTTGGCTGAATGAAGATGAATCAGGAGAACCCTTCAAAGGACTGAAAGTATTGGATGAGACTCACGAACTGCCTTATTTCCATCTTTTCGAAGAGCCTCCGGGATCGGAAGCACGCATCAAACATGATAATTTTAAGAATAATACGCATGAATATATAAGCGGAATTGGTGATGGAATAGGTCAAAGCACCTTTTATAATTATGTCAAAGATGATAACGGAGAATACGCGAAATATACCGTAGACCGTTTCGATGCCGCCTACCGGTTGTTGGATGAATCAAGCTATAACAAGGAGGTTCACTTTTATGGCAACTTTGCCATGACAGGCAATCCTTATATGGCTACTTTGGATTTCGAAGAATTCATCAAAAGCGCTAACTCAGGAAAAATAAAGGATACTTATTATGTGTGGACAGGTTCAGGATATACAACTTATTCTACCCAGACAGGCCCCGGAGGAATTGAAACAGCTGTTCCGCTGAATGAATTTATTGCTCCGTTGCAAGGTTTTATTGTAGAAAAGAAAGCAGAAACCGGCCCATCCGCTTCGTTGAATTTCGACGAATCGTCGATGTTCTCAGCGAATCCCGGCGTTCTCTTGCGCTCTTCCTCAACAGCCTCGAATAAATTAGATATTCTTGCACGCAATACCGTTGCGGGAGTTCGCACTACCATCGCCAACCGCGAAGGGGGACAGGATGAGTTCGGCGATTTGGATGCCCGCAAAATCATGGGCGCCATAAGCAATGTTCCCGAAGTATATACCCTGAAACCGTATAAAAACGGTATGATTGCCGCTACCGTGAACATTATCAATAACGACGAGATGTTGATACCGGTAGGCTTGGCAACTACCTACACCGGCAATATTACGCTCACATTCAGCGGTATGGATTCCTACGATGCCAATCTGAGCCTGATAGATGCCGAAACCAATCGGACAATCGATCTGACAGGCTTGGCTACCTGCGAATATGTGGTGGATTACGCCCCGAAGCAGGTGAATGGAAAAACAGCGGTATGCGAAGACCGGCTCTTTATCCGTATTTCAAAAACCGTTACCGGCTTGAATGAAACCATTGCTGAAAAAGTGAATGTGTTTGAATCGAATGGATTTATTCGGGTAATTTCCGGTGCAACTAATCCGATACAGGAAGTTTCCGTATATAATCTGCAAGGCATGTTGATATACAAAGCAACTGGTATTAACGCTGCAACCTGTACAGTCGACAAGTTTTTGCCGGCAGGAGTGTATGCTGTGAAAGTGGTTTCTGAGAATGGTATTGATAATGTTAAGGTGGTGAAATAATGGTATGCGGTTATATACAATAGCCGGACATAGGGTGCAAATTTCCGGGGAAGAATTGGAATTCTTTCCCGGATTTGCTCCTTTCCTCTCTGAAAGTACCGACGATAAGCCTTTGCTGAGCATTCGTAATGAGACGACAGTAAGGGATTGGGCAATTCCACCGGTCTTTACCTCCGAATACCAGAAGGAAACAAGCTACGATTTATCCGTCAGGGACAATACCTGTTTGTTTCGGCTGAAACAGCCGGACGGCAGTCGCTTGTTGGCGGAAATCAGTCGAGAGAATCAAAATTTTCATGCCGCTGTAAATATGGAAGGTATTTTTGAACAACATTCCTTGAGTTTTGTATGTTGGTTGCTTTACGGCGTCGCGGCTTTATCGCGGCAAATCGTTTCCATTCATTCGTCGGCAGTGATGCATCAGGGAAAATCTGTGCTATTCCTTGGCGAATCGGGCACCGGCAAGAGCACTCACACCCGTTTGTGGTTGAACCATATTCCGGATACGGAACTGCTCAACGACGACAGCCCTTTCATAAGGGTCGAAGCAGACGATAGCGTTCGGGTATATGGTTCCCCCTGGAGCGGAAAAACCCCGTGCTATAAGAACCTGCATACACCCGTTGCTGCTTTTGTTCGCCTGTCGCAAGCGCCCTACAACCGCATCCGGCGACTGACCGGCGCTGAAGCCATTGCCGCCCTGTTGCCTTCCTGTCCTTTCGTCTTTGCCTGCGACAAACAGTTGTCGGAATCTATCTATGCCATTCTATCTGCTGTCTTGCAGCAATTACCGGTCTATCACCTTGAATGCTTGCCCGATGCCGATGCAGCGAATATGGTTTATACAACTATATATAATTGACAATTTGTAGTAATCGGCTACTGTTATCATTTTATCAAGTTTTTCGTATAATCTGCAAGATACAAGGGCAAATTCCACCGATTTAGTTCTTCCAATATGTCTCTTTTAATGCTCATATCTATAATTTTTTGGCAAAGTTACACATTTTATATAGGAAAAATGTGTAATATGGTACAAAAATTCTATTTTATTTAATCTCTCCTTAACAACTTTTTTCCGAAAAATCTATGTTATCTCGTCGTCTGAAAATGGATTATTAGGGAACAACTAAGTAGTAGATTATAACTCATTTTCTGTGATTTGACCAATGGTTTGTTCCTTAAAAATGTAAAAAAATCAACAAATCAAAAAAAAACTTCAAAATTGCAGTGATTATTTAAAAAATAGTTGTACTTTTGCAGCGTTGGTAACGCTTATGTGGATGTTACTACAGTTTATGAGGAATAATGAACAAAATTGTCTATAATATTAAACAATAATTGAAAATATGAAAACAGAGGGAAATTTATTAACGATGGAGAAAGACGTTTACTTGTCACCTCAGATTGAAATGGTAGAAACGACCGTAGAGAAAGGATTTGCCATGTCTGATGAGGGTCTTCCTTCACCCAGCGAACCATAAAATAAGGAGAAATAACCCTCGTACTCTATTTCGTATCGCCAAAAGTCGTACGAGAGGAGTAGAGTCTGCCTTTCTTCTCATTTTGTTGTCCGCTTTTCGTTTTGTGGGCATATAAGGGCTGTATCGGAGGCTTTGCTTTGACTTTCGACACTGTGGGAGGTAGGTCCCATGGTGACGGGGGTTTTGTTATTCCTAAGTTTTTATGAAACTAATCCCAAACAATGCGTTTTTTGAGAACATAGAACAGATGCTTTCAGAAGGGAATAATGTTGAGTGTCGTTGTTTCGGCAGCAGCATGCAACCCTATCTGCGGGGCGATGGTAGTGAGGTCATTGTTGCTTCGCCTTTCACTCCGGATGAATTGATCCCCGGCGTCATCGTGGTGTTTCGTTATCGCGGCAAACACATTTGCCACCGCATCATCAGCCGCAACGGCGAAAATCTACTGATTCAGGGCGATGGAGTAGTGAAAAACAAGGAGCGAATCATGGTTTCCGAAGTAATGGGAATCGTTCGCATCATTATCCGTCGCAACAAAAAACCGGTTTCCACACAAACCAAAGCCGCCCAACGCTATTGGCGCTGCTGGCTCCGCCTCTCCCCCCTGCGAAGGTATCTGCTGATAATTTACAGGATAGTTAGGAATTCATAATTAATAGGAATATCGCCTAATCTGTTCTTCCGTAAATTTAAAGTTTTGCATATATCAAAAACTTTTTGTATTTTTACGGAATATTTAGTTTATGTCAAAAAGATATTTATGGAAGAAGATATAATCATTGTTCGAGAAAAATATTTGAACAAAATGCTTCCTTTTATTAATAAACAGTTAATAAAAGTGCTTATAGGACAGCGTCGCGTTGGTAAGAGTTATATTCTGAAACAAATGGTTCAGCACATTAAACAAATGGACAATCATTCGCGTATAATCTATATAAATAAAGAAGATTTAGGTTTTATTCATATAAAAACAGCGACCGACCTGAACGATTATATAAAGGCAAATACAAAGCTTGGGGTGAAAAATTATGTTTTTATCGACGAAATCCAAGAAATTAATAATTTTGAAACAGCTCTGAGGAGTTTACTTTTAGATAATACCTACGATATTTATTGTACAGGGAGTAATGCCAATATGCTTTCAAGTGAGATAAGTACCTATTTAAGCGGTCGTTATATCGAGATAGAAGTGAATTCACTGTCGTTTTCCGAATTTCTGCTGTTTCATAAACTTGAAAAAAATGACGAATCTTTAAAACTGTATTTACGTTATGGCGGATTGCCTTATTTGAAACATTTGGAACTTAAAGACGAAGTTGTATTTGATTACCTTAAAGGTGTTTATAATACAATTTTGTATCGCGATATTGTAAAAAGGCATGATTTAAGAAACAATGTTTTTCTCGAAAATCTTACTTATTTTCTTGCAGACAATACTGGTCAGTTGTTTTCAGCAAAGAATATCAGCGATTATCTAAAATCACAGATGACAAAAGTTGCCGTTTCACAAGTCATTGATTACCTTCATTATCTAATGGAATCGTACATGATTCATGCGGTAGGACGTATGGAAATTTCCGGTAAAAAAATATTTGAGATAGGAGAAAAATACTATTTTGAGGATATTGGGTTGCGGAATGCTTTTTGGAGATACCAACCTGACGATATAGGGAAAATCATGGAAAATGTTGTATATAAACAACTTATTTATAGTGACTACGAAGTTAAAACCGGTCAATTGGGCAATAGTGAAATTGATTTTGTTTGTAAGAAGAACGGCGAATATCTTTATGTTCAAGTCTGTTATTTATTACACAGCCGGAGTACAATTGACCGAGAGTTTGGCAATTTAGAAAAAATAAACGACAATTACCCCAAAATAGTAGTTTCTATGGATGACTTCCATGGCAATAGCCGTAATGGAATAAAACACATGAATTTGATAGATTTTATATATTCAGATATTTAAAAATTGAAGCCATGTCCGTGTTCTTGCAAGTTTCTTCCCTGACCAAATCATTTGGCGACCGCTTGCTGTTTGCCGACTTGTCTTTCGGTATTTCCGAAGGGCAACGTTTCGGTTTGATTGCCAAAAACGGAACGGGTAAAACAACTTTGCTTAATATCATTGCAGGGAGAGAAGACGCCGATTCCGGCGAGGTCATTTTCCGTCGTGATTTGCGAGTCGCTTATCTCGATCAAGATCCGCAATTCACTGCTGGGACGACAGTTATGCAGGCATGCGTTAATTCCGCAGATCAGGAACTCGAACTGAAAGCCAAACAGATCCTTTCCCGATTGAAAATCAACGACTTTAACCGGAATGTAGAAGAATTGTCCGGCGGACAACAGAAACGGGTTGCTTTGGCAAAAGCGTTGCTCGTCGAACCGGATTTGCTTTTGCTCGACGAACCCACCAATCATTTGGATTTGGAAATGATCGAATGGTTGGAAGATTATCTGATCCGCTCGCGGACAACCCTTTTGATGGTTACGCACGACCGGTATTTTTTAGACCGCGTGTGTTCCGGAATCATCGAAATAGATAACCGGCAGATTTACCAGTACAAGGGAAATTACAGTTATTATCTCGAAAAACGGCAGGAACGTTTGGATGCCCAAGGTTCGGAGTTAGAACGAGCCAATCAGTTGTTCCGCAAAGAATTGGAATGGATGCGTAGGCAACCGCAGGCACGAGCCACCAAAGCCAAAGCCCGAAAAGAAGCATTCTACGATTTGGAAAAAAAAGTGAAACAGGGTAGGGCAGAAGGCAATGTGAAAATCGCTGCACAAGCGTCCTACATCGGTAAAAAAATCTTTGAAGCCCGGCATATTTCCAAACGATTCGGGGATACGCTGATTACGGAAAATTTCAACTATGTGTTTGCCCGCTACGAAAAATTGGGCATCGTAGGAAACAATGGAACAGGAAAAACCACCTTTATCCGGATGCTGATGGGTGAAATTCCACCGGATTCTGGTTCATTCGATATTGGCGAAACGGTCAATTTCGGTTATTACTCACAATCGGGTTTGCAGTTCGATGAGGAAATCAAAGTCATAGACACTGTTCGCAATATTGCGGAAGTCATTGATTTGGGCGGCGGTATTCAATTGACGGCTTCCCAATTTCTGCAACACTTTCTTTTTCCTCCCGACAAACAGTACGATTTTGTACATAAACTCAGCGGAGGAGAAAAGCGGCGATTGTATCTCTGTACCGTATTGGTCAAAAATCCCAATTTTCTGATTTTAGATGAGCCAACCAACGACTTGGATATTATCACATTAAACATTTTAGAAGAATACCTGACGGCGTTCAAAGGTTGCCTGATAGTGGTTTCTCACGACCGGTATTTTATGGATAAAGTTGTCGATCACGTATTGGTTTTCAAGGGACAGGGAGAAATCAAGGATTTTCCGGGGAACTATACGCAGTACAGGGAGAGTGTTGAACGGAAAACGGAAAATGGTAAACGGAAAACGGTAAACGGTGAACGGTGCAAGGTGCAGGGAGTAGGCTGCACGGGAAAAGAAGCATTACCGGTCGAGAATCGTTCACCTAACAAATTATCTTTTAAAGAAAAACGCGAATTGGAATTGTTGGAGCAGGCGATTCCCGAATTGGAATCAGAACAGTCCCGTTTGGAAACCGAACTCTCAAGCGGTACGCTGTCATCCGAAGATTTGCAGGCGAAATCGCAACGAATCGGCGCTATCATGGAGGCGTTGGATGAAAAAACCTTGCGTTGGATGGAATTGTCTGAAAAGACGTAAGATAACTGTGAATGATAAAATGACTGTCCTGTCATTGCGGGCTTGACCCGCAATCCCCCTATATTTTCAGGGGATCCCGCGTCAAGCGCGGGATGACAACTTCAAGCGCGGGATGACAACTCTTGCGCGGGATAACAACTCTTGATTGATTCTTTACCTTCTCTTCTTTTGCTTTTGCTGCTCTTTCAGTAAGGCTTGCTGTTTCCTTTGGGCTTCTTCCAAACGTTCCATAAATCCTGACTTTTTCTTTTTGGCAGGATCCTTTTTGTTGGCTTCTAATTTTGCCAATAATGCCTTTTCGTCTAAGAAATACCGGAACAAAACGGTTTGAAGAACTGTGATTAGTGTTGAAATGAAATAGTAGAAATTTAATCCGGCAGGATAGGAATTCAGGAAAATCAGCATAAAAAACGGCATGATATACATCATTGTTTTCATACCCGGCATCTGTTCCTGACCCGTACCGGCTTGATCCATATTGAATTTGGTGTATATTACATTGGTTATTGTCATCAAAAGGCAGAAGATACTGATATGATTGCCAAAGTGATCCGAAACCAAAGGAATGTATGTATTCCACCGAATAACAGCATCGTAGGTAGATAAATCGGGTGCCCACAGGAAAGATTGATGCCTCAGTTCAATGGCAGAAGGGAAAAACATGAAAAGCGCGAATAAGAAAGGCATTTGCAAGAGCATGGGCAAACAGCCGCTTAGCGGATTGATACCTACTTGACGGTACAATTCCATGGTTTTCTGTTGCCTGACCATGGCATTTTCCTGTCCGGGATGCTTTGCGGTTATTGCTTCGATTTGCGGTTTCATCACCCGCATCTTTGCCGATGACATAAACGATTTGTAAATCAATGGGAATAAGCCGATTTTAATAATTAAGGTTAATAATAATATCGCCAGACCAATGTTGGTTACCCAGGAGTTTAGCCAATCGAAAATCGGTATGATAATCCATTTGTTGATATAGCGGAAAAAACTCCATCCTAAGAATACCAATTTTTCTAATTGTACATCCTGCCCTTCAAACAGGGTTTTATCGTAATTTTTCAACAATTTATATTCGTTGGGACCGAAATAGAAATTTAAACCTATGGGTTTTTCCTCATGCGGGTCGAAATTCACTGAGGTGATAGAGGAATAGTGTTTCAAATAATTTTCATCCTGTAAATATTCCGATTTCAATTGGCCGGAAGTGAAATATTCATTGGCAATAAGCGCTGAAGAAAAGAACAGGTTTTTATATCCGATCCACTTCAGTTTGTTGGTAATTGTTTTGGAATCATCTTTACTCGGGTTCATTTGTTCGACGTTGTCGGTCAAGTGCTTATAGGTTAGACGCGCATGTCTTTCCATAAATTTCAGGGGTTTCTCCAATTGGCGCAACCGTTGCGACCAGGATATATCCAAAGCGTTGGTTGTAGGTATGATATAATCCCGTAAATTGTGGGGAACAATTGTGAAGTCGACCATGTAATCATCCGGATGCAAGCGGTATATGAAATCAATGCTGCCATCATCTCCTGCTCTCAGACGCAAGGTTGCTTCCAAAGGATTGACATTTATTGTTTCGAAAAACAAATCTTCTGTTTCTACCACCCGGTTGTTGTTGGTTACCAAAGTAATTGAAAACCTTGAATCATCATTTTGAAACAACACCAAAGCCTCATCTTTATAATCGGTATAGTTTTTTAACAAAGCGGATGAAACTTTCCCTCCTTTTGTAGATAGTTGTATGGTTAATAAGTTGTTTTCAAGAGTGATAAATTCTTCCGTACCTTCCGATGCATTGGCAAAGTCACCAAATTGAGATGCTCTGCGTGCCATTTGAATTGAATCGGAATCGATCAAATCTCTTTTTTCAAACTCTTCTTTCTGTTGTTGAAAATTAACTGCCTGTTGCTCCTCTTCTCTTTGCGACTGTTGGAGATTGAGACTGGCGATAGAATCACGATAGCGTTTCTGCGCTTCGATTTGTTCCTGGGTAGGACGGTTAAAGTACTGAAAACCAATAAATATCAGAAAGATTAATATAAAACCAATGATTGTATTTTTGTCCATAATTTATTTTGTAGCTGCTTCAATAAAACTCATAAATAAAGGGTTCGGGTTTATGACCGTTGAATTATACTCAGGATGATACTGGACACCAAGATACCATTTTTTACCGGGCACTTCCACTACCTCTACCAATCCTGTTTCCGGATTGATACCTGTACACTTCATACCATTGTCTTCCAACACTTTCCTGTATTCGTTATTTAATTCATACCGGTGCCGGTGTCTTTCTCTAATCTGCTCGCATTTATATGCCTTGTAGGCAATGGAATCTTTATCGAACCGGCAATTATAGGCGCCCAAGCGCATCGAACCGCCCATTTCTGTCATATTCTTTTGTTCTTCCATCAAATCAATAATATTGTCTTTAGTCTGCGGATCCATTTCCGTTGAGTTGGCTTCAGTTATTCCTGCAACATTACGGGCGTATTCTACAACCATGCACTGCATGCCCAGACATATACCGAAAGTGGGTATATCGTTTTCTCGAGCATACTTAAGAGCATTATACTTACCTTCAATACCTCTTTGTCCAAACCCCGGGGCCACAATAATACCGTCGAACCCATTTAAATAATCACCGGCATTATCTTCCGTCAGTTTTTCGGATTGGATGAAACGCAGATCTAATTTACGGTGATGATAAGTTGCTGCCTGCAAGAGCGATTCGTTGATGGATTTATAGGAATCGGGAAGCTCTACATATTTTCCTACCAAACCGATAATTACGGTCTTTCGGGCTTTTTGCATGTTGTTGAGAAAAGCTTTCCATTGCTTTATGTCTAATTTTTTTTCTCCGGATACACCCATTTTTTGGAGTACGATTTTGTCCATTTTCTGTTTGGCCAGGACAATTGGTACTTCGTAAATACTTTGAACATCATACGATTGAATCACCGCATTTTCGTCTACATTACAAAACAACGCCGCCTTGTGGCAAATACTTTCCGGTAGTTTGGTTTCTGTTCTAAGGACGAGTATTTGCGGCTGGATTCCTTGCTCCTGTAGCGACTTGACGGAGTGTTGTGTCGGTTTGGTTTTAACTTCCTTAGCTGCAGCGATGTAGGGTACGTATGTAAGATGAACGCACAAACAGTTTTTCCCTAATTCCCAACGCAATTGACGAACACTCTCCAAATAGGGTAGAGATTCAATATCGCCTACGGTTCCTCCGATTTCAGTGATAACAAAATCGAATTCGCCACTACCGCTTAATGACATTATATTTTTTTTGATTTCGTCGGTGATGTGTGGAACTACCTGCACGGTTTTTCCGAGGAAATCGCCTTTCCGCTCCCTGTCTATCACATTCAAATATATCCTGCCGGTAGTTATATTATTTGCCTTGGTAGTAGGAACATTGAGAAATCGTTCATAATGACCCAAATCCAAATCGGCTTCATGTCCGTCGATAGTTACGTAACATTCTCCATGTTCGTATGGATTTAACGTACCTGGATCAATATTAATGTATGGGTCGAATTTTTGGATGGTTACACGGTACCCTCTCGCTTGAAGAAGTTTACCCAATGAAGCGGCCACAATCCCTTTCCCTAAAGAAGAAACAACTCCGCCTGTAACAAAAATGTATTTAGTTTCCGCCACTGTAATGATGTTTGCTTTTAGGACAGCAAAGGTACAATAAAATTATAAATTATGAATTATGAATTATGAATTAAATTATGAATTGATAAAATAAACCCTGTAATGTTTTAAAAATGTTTAAAATTTTTCTTAATTCAAAGAGAATCATTACTTTTGTACCCAAATTAAGTTATGCATGAAAAGATTTTTTCAAAAAGTTGTGTGTTTTTCTTCCATTATCTTGTTGTTTGCCTCTTGTGGGGAATATAATAAGATATTGAAAACCACAGATTTAATCCAGAGGTTTGAATATGCCCAAAAATATTTTGAAATGGGAAAATACGGACGTACTGTTGCTCTATTGGAAGATGTTGTGAAGATGACCCGTACGACCGCGATGGGAGAAGAATCCTTGTATTTATTAGCGCAAAGCCATTATAAAATGAAGGATTATACAACCGCTTCAGAATTTTTTAAAATGTATTTTACTCAATATCCAAGGGGTGAATATGCAGAATTGGCACGCTTTTATTCCGCTTATGGTTTATATTTGGATTCTCCGGATGCTCGTTTAGACCAATCGGATACCTTTAAATCCATGCAACAATTTCAAGATTTTCTTGAATTGTATCCCCAGAGTGAACGGAAAGAAGAAGCTCAGAATGCCTTGTTCGAATTGCAAGAAAAATTGGCTTTGAAAGAACTGTATTCCGCTCGTTTGTATTACAATTTGGGCGATTATTCAATCATTCCTTTTCCCGGAGTAAACTACTTTTCTTGCGTAATCACTGCCCAGAATGCCATTCGAACATATCCATTCACAAAGTACAGGGAAGAATTTTTATATTATGTGTTTAAATCAAAATATGAAATGGCAGTAAGAAGTGTAGAGGAAAAGAAAGAACTTCGCTACCGTGATGTTGTGGATGAATTTTATTCTTATGCCAACGAATTTCCCGAAGGAAAATACCTCAAAGAACTTAGAAAAATGTATGAAAGTATTGATAAAGAACTAAAAAAACAATAAATTATGGAATATAAGAAAATATCTACCCCGGACAATACCATTACCAGAGACATGATTAAGCTTGGTGAAACTACCGGAAATGTTTATGAAACCGTTCGTATTATCGGTAAACGTGCCAATGAAATATCTGTAAGTATCAAACAAGACCTGAGTAAGAAGCTACAAGAGTTTTCTTCGACTGCCGACAGTTTAGAAGAAATTTTTGAAAATCGGGAACAAATAGAGATTTCACGCTATTATGAACGTCTGCCCAAATCCCCGCTGATTGCTACGCAGGAATTTTTAGAAGACGAAGTGTATTACCGCAATCCGGCTAAAGAGAAAGATAAATTGGAAGAACTATGATACAACGCATTCAAACCGTTTATTTATTCTTTGTGTTTTGCTTGATGCTGATACTCGTGTTTTTTCCGTTTTCTTCTTCATGGATGGCTTTGCTTGTCACGGGTTTAGTCGGTGCTTTGGCGATGATTACTGTTTTTCTTTACAAAAAACGTAGATTGCAACTTAAAATCAGTTATTTAATTCTTTTTTTACTGATTTTATTGTATGCGTTCTATTTTATTTTTGAAGGGCAAATATTGTCGTTTTCGGAGTTTTTCCGGCAAACAGGTTATACCTTTCTCATTCCTTTGGTTTCCTGTGTTTTGGTTTATTTAGCCATTCGGGGAATTAAAAAAGATGAGAAATTGATTCGTTCGCTCGACAGATTGCGATAACTTCTTCTCACAATGAGCCGGAAAGGTTTTATCTGTTTGGGAATTGCCCTGCTTGTTCTTTTCCTCTTCTTTGCCAATCTTTTCTACGGCACTGTATCTATTCCTGCATCGGCAGTGATAGACAGTTTGCTGGGAAAAGAAACCGAAAAAAGCGTATGGACGAATATTGTATTGCAATCCCGTCTCCCACAGACCATAACCGCTTTGTTGGCAGGATCGGCATTGGCTGTTTGCGGATTGATGCTTCAAACCCTTTTCCGGAATCCTTTGGCTGGTCCGTCTATTTTGGGCATCAGCGATGGCGCTAATTTGGGTGTTGCCTTGGTGATGCTCTACTCCGGCGGAATTCTATCGATCACAGGCGATCGCTCGCATCATCTCTCAGTTGTGTTTGCGGCTTTTTTGGGTGCTTCCGTAGTATTACTTATCATGCTTTATTTTTCATCCAAAGTGAAAAGTAATGTTTTGGTGTTGATTATCGGAATTATGATTTCCTATATAGCTTCTTCGGGAATATCCATTTTGAATTCGTATGCAACGGCAGATCATGTGCGCACGTATGTGTTATGGGGTATGGGTAGTTTTTCAGGAGTATCCATGACACAGATCCCTTACTTTTCGTTGGGTATTCTTGCCGGATTGCTGTTCGCAGTTTTTTTGATTAAACCCTTGAATGCATTATTGTTGGGAGAAAACTATGCGACGAACTTAGGTGTTAGAATAAAACGGACGCGCGTATTTATCCTGCTGATAACCGGATTTTTAACGGCTTTGGTAACAGCTTTCTGTGGACCGGTGACATTTATCGGATTGATTGTCCCGCACATTGCCCGAATGCTTATCCTGACTTCCAATCAAAAATGGCTCCTTCCCGCAACGCTGTTAATGGGAAGTGTGGTCGCGTTATTGTGTAATTTCTTAACTACTATCCCTTTTGGAAAGGGAATATTACCTTTGAATGCCGTAACACCGCTTATTGGAGCGCCCATCGTTATCTATGTGATTTTAAAAAGCCGGAAAAGTTTTTGAAAAGTGAGTATATTCCACGCTTTGAAATAAAAAAAATCCTACCTTTGCAGAAGTATCAACTGGCGTATCATGATATAAACGTTTATTGAGTTAAAAACTAAAAGTTATAATAATTCATAATTATTATGAAGATTGCATTTTATGGAGCGGCTCGCACGGTTACGGGCAGTAAGCATTTGGTTTCTTTGAATAAAGGTAAAAAATTTTTGCTGGATTGTGGTATGTTTCAGGGCATGGGTTCTGAAACCGAACAATTGAATCGGAATTGGGGTTTTGATCCTGTAGAAGTTGATTATGTTTTTCTCTCACATGCGCATGTCGACCATTCCGGCCTGCTGCCCAAATTAGTGAAAGATGGTTTTCATGGTAGCATTTATGCTACACCTGCTACAATAGATATCATTCGGGTACTACTGTTGGATTCGGCAAGTATTCAACAGCAGGATTTGTATCTTCTGAATAAAAAGCGCAGGGAAGAGGGGCGAAAACTGCTTGAACCGCTTTATACGGCAGAAGACGTACAGCACACGCTTGGATATCTGAAGCCGGTGCATTATCATCAGCCGGTTCAGGTAGATGAAGATATTATTGTACAGTTCTTTGATGGCGGACATATTGTTGGCAGCGCAACCATTTTCTTGACATTAACAGAAAACGGAAATACCTCTACGCTTGCTTTTAGCGGTGATGTAGGCCGTTATGGAGACCCTATTCTACATTCGCCGCAGGCTTTTCCTCAAGCCGATTATATCATCATCGAATCGACGTATGGAAACAAATTACACGACCGTGTCGAAACCTATTCCGAAGAATTGCTGAAAAATATCGAAACTACCTGTTTGCAAAAAAAGGGAAAGTTAATTATTCCTGCTTTTAGCGTTGGACGCACTCAGGAATTGTTATATGCCTTGAACGACCTGGAGTTGGAGGGACGTCTTCCGCCGATCAATTACTATGTCGACAGTCCGATGTCGATCAAAGTGACGGAAATTGTGAAACAGCATCCGGAATGTTTCAACCGCTCGGTGCAGAAATTATTGCGTAAAAACTTAGATCCTTTTGCTTTTGAGGGATTAAGTTATATTACGGATAAGCGCGACTCACAGTTGCTCAATACAGACCATAAACCTTCAGTGATTATTTCCGCTTCGGGAATGGCTGAAGCGGGACGGGTGAAACACCACATAGCCAATAGCATTGAAAACTGGCGAAATACCATTATGATTATCGGCTATTGCGAGCCCAGTTCTTTGGGCGCCCGTTTGAAAGAACGCCCTGAAACTGTGGGTATTTTCGGAAGCCAATACAACGTGAAAGCGGATATTGTCACTGTTAACTCGATGAGTGCACATGCCGATTATCAAGATTTGTGCCAATACCTCTCCTGTCAGGATGCCCAGGAAGTGAAACGTGTTTTCATCGTTCATGGAGAACCCAAAGGACAAGTCGAATTCAAGAAACGCCTGATGCGGAAAGGTTTTTTAGATATTACCATTCCGGAACTGCACCAGGAGTTTGGGATTAAGAACTAAGAACTAAGAACTAAGAATTAGGAATTAAGAAAAGAATTAAGAATTAACTTAACTTAACTTAACTTAACTTAACTTAACTCCTAACTCCTAATTCCTAACTCTTCGTTTTTAGTTTCTCCGGATCCCAATAAATGGGTTTTCCGGAAAGGTAACTCTCGAAGCACATAACGGCGGGAACAGCTGTTTGTACTGCGAACATGACATTGGCTTCAACCGGCGTTTGGTTGCGAATACCATCAAAAAAACGGCTGATATGATCCAAATGACAGTTGTTATAACCTTTCTCTACAAATAAAAGTTCGGTATCGCTTATTTGTTCAGGCGTATCGATGGTGTTACCTATCGGGGTCAATCCGCCAAAATCGGCAGCTGATGTTTTTCTATTCTTTTTCATCGTTACTCTGTCCCATTCCACCCCCAGTGTTCCTTCACTACCAATAATGGTGAAATCCATACTTCCCCATTTTCTCGATACGCCGTCGGCATAGTTGGCTGTTAAAGCAGCTTTGAAGGCTCCGGATCCATTTTTGTCGGGATAGTCGAAATAGCCCAGCATGATGTAAGGAGTGTCACCGATTCCGTCGGCGTCGCCGGTGGTGTAGACTTTCTCAGGGCCGGGAGCATTCATAATGTATTGCAGACTCGACAATACATGCACGAACAAATCGCCTGCAATTCCTGTTCCGTAGTCTTTCCAGTTTCTCCAGCAGAAAAAACGAGAAGGTTCAAAGGGAACTTTAGGCGCATTCATGATATAACGATCCCACCAAATGTTTGCCTGAGAAGCGCCTTCCGGTATTCTACAGCCTTGGCGTGGAGCGGAAGTGAAAGCTGCTTCAACTAAACTAACCTTACCTATTGCTCCGCTTTGCACCAATTGCTTTGCCTTTCGATTACCCAAAGAAGCCATACCTTGACTTCCTGACTGAAATACGCGTCGACTTTCTGCTTGCGCTTTGATCAAGTCTTTGGCTTCGGAAATTTTGTGTATAACCGGTTTCTCGCAATACACATGTTTCCCTGCTTTCATAGCATCGATGCTGATTTTTTGATGCCAATGATCCGAAGTGCCTACAAAAACAGCGTCGATATCGTTGCGTGATAGAATTTCTTTGTAATCACGGGTGGTAAAAATATCGTTTCCCCATTCTGTTTTTGCATTTTGCAATCGCTGTTCATACAAATCGCAAACAGCAACGAGTTTTACTCCGGGCACTCTCAATGCTGTTCGGGTGTCGCTTGTTCCCATACTTCCTTTTCCAATAAGCGCTATGCGAACGGGGGATGCGTCCTGATTCATGGATTTCAATCCGGCAACGGACGAATCTTTCCCAATAATAAAGTGTGGAAATGCTGTTGCTGCAATTCCTCCAGCTACCATTTTTTTGATAAAATCTCTTCTGTGTTCCATAATATTGTGTTAGTTTCTTAATATCCAAAAATTTCTTCTAAAGTCAACTCTTTTATTGTACCGTAAGAGGATAGAACATTCATATCCAAATCTTTGATGTCTCCCAAGATGCAATATTTGTAAGTTTTCCCTTTTACGTATTTTTCCTGAAATGCTTTGACATCGGATAGTTTCATTTGCGGAATTTTCGTAAAGAGTTCCTTGCGTGTATCCGTTTGATAGCCAAATTCGAGAGCGTTAAGATAATTCCACATAACATCTTCGCGTAATATGCGGGAAGTTCTTATGCTTGTGATGATGCGGTCTTTTGCAATCTCAAAAGCCTTTTCCGATTCGGGCATATCATTCAAAATCAATTTGAATGCTTCTACTGCATCTTTTACTTTATCGTTTTGAGTGGCAATAAATGCACTTAAGAAATAGGACTGATGGGGTTTTGCCGGTTGTGAGTAATTGGCACTCGCGGAATAAGCCAATCCCCTTGCTTCGCGCATCTCCTGAAATACGATACCATTCATACTTCCTCCGAAATAGTTATTGTACATGGTACGAATAGGTTCTATACTTTTATCGAAGGGAACTCCTTTTGAAGCCATAGTCATATAGATTTGTTTTGCATCGTATTGAGCCAACAATACCATATTTTCATCGGTTGGCTGTTGTTGAAACCTTACGGGAGCGGGAACCGGTTGCAACTTATCCGCCATTGCATGATGGTTGTTGATAGCGTTCAGCAGTTGGGCTTCGGTCATTGGCCCATAGTACATAATCCGGTGTTGATAGTTCTTCAGATTTTTAATCCGTTTGATTAATTCCTCCGGATTCATCGATTTAAGTTCATCTTCCGATAGAATATTAGTCCTTGCCGATTGGGGTCCCCATTGTGCATAGTTGGTCAGCATAGAGAAAATAGATTGCTGATTGAGTTTTGCATTGGAACGGTTTTTCATAATATCAACAACCAAATTGTCGTAGGCATTCCTGTCCACCTGTGCATCCGCCAACCTTTCTTCCAATAACGCCATGGCTTTATCAAAATTGTCGCTTAATCCGTTTACATAGACATATACACGGTCTTCACCTGATGAAACGCCAAATGAGCAAGCCAATTGGAATAGTTCGCTTTTGATTTCTTCAGCCGTTTTGGTTGAAGTTCCCAAATAGTTCAGATAGCTGAATGCCGTTCCCAATGCCTTGTCGTTGTTGTTGCCCATATCGAAAACGTAATAGAGCGAAAACAAAGGATTTGTCGTATTCTGTATATACAATGCTTCCACATTGTTTTTTGCCGATAGTTTTTTAAAGTCTTTGGCATAATCCAAAAATACCGGTTCTATGGATTCTACATCAATCGATTGCACATTTCTCAGAAAACTGCTTTCCATATCGCGGTTTGCCGTTAGAGGGGTAATTGCCGGTTTTTCAATCTTGGGCACATCCGGCTGGCCTTTCACCTTATAGACTGTCACATAATTGTCTTTGAAAAATTGGTTACTGAAATCAACAATGTCTTTTTTGGTTAATTTTTCTAAGTTATCGACCATATTAATTACATCTTCCCATTTTTTATTGCTGATGAAAGCATCGAGAAACATATTGGCGGCATAACCGGGTTCCTGTTGCTGGTAATATTTATCTAAACGAAAGTTATTGATGATGCCCTGCAAGAGTTTATCATCAAATTCTCCTTTTTTAACATATTCTATTTGAGTGAGAAGTAGATCACGCACTTCATCTAAGGATTGATCTTCTTTCGGGCTTCCGTAGAATTGGAATATACTGTAGTCTGCCAAATCGTTTACGTAACATCCGGCTCGTAATACGGCTTGTTTTTGAACCAGATTTAAGTCGATCAAACCGGCTTTTCCGTTGTTCAACAAATAACTGATCAGTTCGAGTTTTAAAATATCCGGATCGTTTGCTGCCGGTCCCCGGAAAGCAATAGCAAGATTTTCCGCTTCCAAGCCTACTACTTCTTTATGAATGGGTTGAGTAATGGCTTTCTCCGGATTAAATTGAAGCGTAGGAACAGGTTTGGATTGTAGTTTTCCAAAATAGCTTGTCAGGATATCCATCGTAGCATCCGGATCCAAGTCGCCTGCCATACAAATAACCATATTATTAGGTACGTAATAAGTACTGAAATAATTTTTGATGTTGGTGATAGACGGATTTTTCAAATGCTCTCCGGCTCCGAGTATGGTTTGCAGTCCGTAGGGATGGTTTTGAAATAAAGTGCTCAAAATCAAATCGAAAACTCTTCTGCCGTCACTTGTTAGACTCATGTTGTATTCTTCATAAACCGTTTCCAACTCGGTGTGAAATCCGCGAATAACCGGATCGGTGAAACGCTCGTATTGAATTTTAGCCCACCTTTCAATTTCATTCGAAGGAATATTTTCGGTATATGCTGTTACATCATACGAAGTAAATGCATTTGTGCCGGATGCACCGATGGTTGACATCAATTTGGCATATTCATTCGGAATAGCGATTTTGGATGCAAGTTGCGATACGCTGTCTATTTCCGCATAGATCGCTTTTCGTTGAAGCGTATCTTGTGTAACCCTATATATTTCAAATAATTGTTCGATTTTGTCGAGATAGGGTTTTTCTGCCGGAAAGTCAGATGTGCCGAACTTTGAAGTACCTTTGAACATCAGGTGTTCAAAATAATGAGCCAGACCGGTGGTTTCGGACGGATCGTTTTTTCCGCCCACCCGAACGCCAATATAAGTCTGAATACGAGGTCTGTCTTTATTTACGGACAGATAAACTTTCATTCCGTTTGAAAGTGTATAAATACGCGCTTTCATCGGATCATTGGGTACACTTTCATAAGGGTACTTTTGTGCTGCTGCGCTCCATGAAATGATTATCAAGGCTAATAGTGCAAAAATCTTAAAAATAGAATTTTTTTTCATTGGTATTGATATTTTATAATTTATAATTCCTTTTCTTTAATCAAATCCCGGATATAGGAAGCCTTTTCGTAGTTTTCAACCGTAATGGCCTCGCTCAACAGTTGTTTGAGTTTTTCGGGACTTAGCTTGTCTAAGGAAATGGATTGTTTTTGTTTATTTTGTTCCGGATCATTGCCTGTATCTTCTTCTTCCCACTCAATAGCGACGTTTTTCATTATATGGTCAGATATATAAATGGGGGCGTTTGCACGAAGGGCTAAGGCAATGGCGTCGGAAGTTCGGGAATCAAGAAAAATGTCTTTCTCACCGTTGTTGAAAATCATTTCGGAATGAAAAACGCCTTCCTCATATTTATATATATTTATTTCTTTCAAAGTAATGTTTATAACTTGCATGAAAGAAATAAACAAATCATGCGTAAGCGGGCGGGGCGGGTGAAGATTTTCGAGAAAAAGAACGATGGATTGAGCTTCCGGCGTTCCGATAATGATCGGAATTCGCCGGTTTCCCTGCTCCTCAGCCAAAATCAAAGCGTACGCCCCTGTTTGAACCTGACTGAAGGTAATTCCCAGTATTTGCAGTTTTATTTTGTTCAAAATTGTTTATTTAATTTCTTCTACCGAGTAAAATAGATAAATAGTAAAGAAAAGTAACCAAAGATCCGATAGCAGCTACCACATAAGTATAAGCGGCGGCTTTCAGAGCATCTTTTGCTGCTGCATCATTTTGAGAATTGGTGATTCCCGCACTATTCAACCAAGCCAGCGCCCGTTTGCTTGCGTCAATTTCGACCGGCAAAGTGATGAAACTGAATAGAGTGAGCATACCGTACAATCCTACTCCAATTGCGAGAACTGTCCAACCAAGTTTTAAGCCGTTACCCATCAATACTATACCACCTATTAACAGCCACATTACCCACTTATTGGAAAAACTGACTACGGGAACCAATGAAGAACGCATTTTCAACGGGCCATACGCTTTGGCATGTTGAATGGCGTGTCCTGTTTCATGAGCTGCTACCGCTGCTGCTGCAACACTGTTGGAAGCATAAACGGGTTCACTTAGACTGATGGTATGATCAGTCGGGTTGTAGTGATCTGTAAGTGTACCGTTTACCGCCCGTACCTGAACATTCGTTATACCATTTTCACGCAGCATCATTTCGGCTACGTCTTTACCTGTCATTCCATTTCCCATAGGAATTTTGGAATATTTATCAAATTTGCGTTTCAAGTTCCATTGAACCAACCAGCTTACAGCTGCTATCCCAATTGCTAATATCCAATATCCACTCATGATAATTTATTTTTAATGTTTATAAAATAGTTAATAATATACTTTTTAAAATTTCAAAAATCTTGCCAAACTTTTTTATTCCGTATAACGAACAATGGTCTGCTCTCTGTCGGGTCCAAGCGATACAATTTTGATGTTTACGCCCAACGTTTCTTCGATGAAAGATAAATAGGCATTAAATTCTTCCGGAAATTCGTTTTCCGACTGCATTTTTGTCATATCCGTTTTCCAACCCGGAAGTTCTACATATACCGGTTCCACTGTGTCGTTAATCTCAAAGGGAAAATCTTCCGTTTCAACTCCATCGATTTGGTAGGCTACGCAAAGTTTAATGGTATCGAAATTGTCCAAAACGTCTGACTTCATCATAATTAATTGGGTTACTCCGTTAATCATTAAAGCGTAGCGCAGGGCAACCAAATCAATCCAGCCGCAACGCCGGGGTCTTCCGGTAACGGATCCGTATTCACAACCCAACTCCCGCATTTTTTGTCCGGTGGAATCGGTCAATTCGGTTGGGAATGGACCGCTTCCGACCCGCGTGCAGTAGGCTTTGAAGATACCGTTTACTTCGCCGATTTTGGAAGGAGCAACTCCCAAACCTGTACATACGCCGGCACATACGGTGTTGGAAGAAGTAACAAAAGGATACGATCCGAAATCAATATCCAACATCGTTCCCTGAGCGCCTTCTGCCAATACTTTTTTACCTTCTTTCGATGCTTTGTTGATGAAATGGTCGCTGTCGATTTGTTTAAATCTACGGATACTCTCAATTCCAGCGAACCAATCGTTTTCCAAAGTCTTCAAATCATATTCAAAATTCATCGAACGCAAAATGGCTTCGTGACGGGCGGTCGCCTGTTTGTATTTTTCTTCAAAGCGATGTTCCAAATCGCCTACCCGCAGTCCGTTCCTGCTGATTTTATCCGTATAGGCGGGACCAATTCCTTTGCCGGTTGTTCCGATTTTTGCGTTGCCTTTTTGCGATTCATACGCTTGGTCGAGCAAGCGGTGAGTCGGTAAAATCAAGTGTGCTTTGCGGGAAATATACAAACGGTCGCTTAAATTATGTCCCGATGCCTCCAAGGCTTCTATTTCCGCTTTGAACAAAGCCGGATCTAAAACCGATCCGTTACCGATGATATTAATTTTTCCTCCCTGGAAAATACCCGATGGAATGGAGCGAAGAATGTATTTTTGTCCCTCAAATTCCAATGTATGACCGGCATTCGGACCGCCTTGAAAACGGGCGACAATATCGTAAGCCGGAGTTAATACATCAACAACTTTCCCTTTTCCCTCGTCGCCCCACTGGAGCCCTAATATAACATCAACTTTCATAAAAATTTATCTATTTTATCTCTTTATCATTTTATCAACTTTCCCTTTTATCCTCAATTTCCTTGTGCATAAATTACAGGTTCCGAAAATATACAAACTGTAATGCGAAGTAGTGAAATTTCTTATTTTCCTGTTTTGAATGACGGATTTTAATTCTATATTTTTATGTTCCCGAATCGTATGGCAACTCGTACAAATCAAATGGTGGTGTAAATCGTTGTTATATGCTCTTTCATAGAAAGATATATTTTGTCCGAATTGATGTTTCAATACCAAATTACACGCCAATAAAAGTTGCATCGTATTGTACAAAGTAGCGCGGCTCACTCTGAAATTTTTTTCTTTCATCTCTCCGTACAGCGAATCCATATCAAAATGTCGATGCTCGGAATATATAAGATTCAGTATAGCATACCTTTCCGGCGTTTTTCTACACTTGTTCTCAGTCAGATATTCGGTGAATTTCTGATTGACAATTTCGAGTACCTTATCGTTATCCATTCAATGTTAGCATTAACTCGTCTTGCTGCAAAGTTAGTGAAAACCTTTTATATTTTGAACAAATCATCTATTTCTTTCTTCAATATTGGTAAACTGTTGATGACAATACTCCATATTTCAGTATTGTCAATGTCGTCGTATCCGTGAATAATTCGATTTCTTGCACCAATTATTTTTCGAGCGTTAGAAATTTTTATGTTGGGGTCAATATCCAATATCCGTTTGGTTGCTTCGCCTATAATTTCTAAGTTTCGCTCTACTGCTTGTTGCAGTTGCCGATTTCTTTCGTAATTTGCAAATATTTTAGGGGTTCCAATATACTCCTCAATACTGTTAATGGCTGACGAAATATCAAACAGGTATTTTTTTATGACTCTATCCATATATTTTCATTTTAGTTTCGTTTACTTCTTCAATAAAATAAGGGTTTTTAAGCGAAGTTTCTGTAATTAAATCAACGGGTCTTTTTAGATTGTCTTCCAAAGAAAATCGCAAATTCCACAATAATTCACCTTTTTCCAAAGGGTCTATTCCGTCAATAAAATTGACTAAAAAGTCCACATCGCTTTTTTTCTCATCAAATTTATCGGTAATCACCGACCCAAAAAGGTAGGCATCTTTGACTTTATGCTTTTCAAAAAGCGAAATAATCAAAGGAAGATAAACGTTTATTGGAGTTTTTATTTCTTTCATACTATTTTTTATTGTTGTTTCACTCCTGTAAAGATATATAATTTTCTTATTTCGTTTCCAAAATCTATTGTTTCCTGTTCGCCCTACTGCTCTGTCATTACCGACTACCTAATCATTATACGTCGGTAACAGCGAATAATCCCTTGAATAACGGAGCATTTGTTCATCATAGGCTTCCGTATAGCGAGGTATTACATCAATGATATTTCCTTTCCGGTCTTTGGTCGTTTCGTATATCGGATTGACGAAACCTCTGTAAGGTGCAATATTCAACCGTTCGTAACGATCCAATATTTCCCTGTGTATGGCTGGATCTATTTTGACGGCATATTGTTCGATTAATTTCTGTGCTGTTTTGAAATCGCCTTCCGACTTGATGCGTTGAACTTCGGATAGTAATTGTCCGATCAAATCGCGCATTTTTTCATAATCGTTGATGACCACGAACGTTTTGCCGTTTTCTTTGCGTAACTCGACAACCTTCTCTTTACTTCCGTTATCCAATATCCAATGCGTGATCAAAGCTCGGTTTCGCATGTGTGCCTGTTCAATATTTTTGCCAAATTCGATACGGGATAACTGTGTTAGCAATCCGTTGTTCATATATCGGTAGTATTCGGATTTATAGGCTTCAGGATCATTTAATAATCCCAATTCTAACATTTTAGGGTCAGCCATATAATACAGGGCAAACAAATCGGCACGCGTTTCTTCCATTGCCGAACCATAGACTTTCAAAGCATCGGGATCTACTCCGGGGAGCAACTGTCCGGAAGCGTGTCCCAAACATTCGTGCAAGTCGGTATGCAGGTTACCGGTTTGCGTACTGAATTTTGTTATGAGTTCTTTTTCATAATCGCCGTAAACAAATTCGTCGTTGAACCCGCTTCCTGCCGCCGCTTTATCGTAAGCGTCCGTAATGTTGGTGATTGTTACCGATTTAGAGCCGTATTCCTTGCGTATCCAGTTGGAATTGGGCAAATTGATGCCGATAGGAGTAGCCGGATAGCAATCGCCTCCCAAGATAGCGGCAGTAATGGTTTTTGCCGAAACTCCTTTCACCTCTTTCTTCTTGAATTGCGATGCAACGGGCGAATTATCCTCGAACCATTGGGCATTTTTACCGATGATTTCGGTCAATTCGGAGGCTTTCAAGTTTTTGAAATTAACCATTGCTTCCCAACTGGCTTTTATTCCCAACGCATCTCCGTAGGTTTCCGTAAAACCATTCACAAAATCCACGATGGATTCGGTATCTTTCACCCAGGCGATGGCGTATTCATCGTATGTTTTCAACGCTCCGGTTTTGTAATAATCAGTCAATAAGTCGATAACTTGTTTTTGTTGATCGTTTTCCGCATACTTGGCGGCTTCTTCTAACCAATATGCGATTTTTTCGAGGGCAGCCGAATACAAACCTCCGACTTTGTAGGTTTCTTCGATTAATTGCCCGTCTTTTTTCACCAAACGGCTGTTTAATCCGTAAGGAACAGGTTGGGTATCTTCCGGATCTTTCATTGCTTCGTAAAAATCTTCAACCTCTTTTTGAGTAACCGTTTCGCCATAATAATTATTGGCGGAATGAATAATCACATCAATACCGCTGTCTTGATTTACTTTTTTGGGATACACCGCAGGTTCAAACATAACCGGTATGATTTCCGCTAAAAAATCGGTTACGGACTGACCTTCCCGGGTAGGAACAAGCGCCGGATTTAAGGATTGAACCGCTTCTTTGAAAAATGCTTCCGAAAAGTCGGGTAAAAACTTTTCCTGTCCGTAGTGGTGGTGAATCCCGCAGGAAAACCAGACACGTTTCAAATAAACAGTTAATGCTTCAAAATCCGCACTTGTTTTATCGCCTTGATATTGGGTGTAAATGGCTTCTAACACGCGCCGGATAGCCAGATTGTAGCGATTATTCTGATCGAAAATAATATCCCTGCCATGTAAAGCGGCTTCATTCAGACAGTGGATTAATTTTTTTTGATTGAGGGATAAATTTTCCCAATCGGTTACTTGATAACGAAGTATGCCCAAATCGGCAAATCGTTCGACATTGTAATCAAAAGGCTTTTGTTCCGTATCTTGGTTTTCATTTTTCTGATTAACACAAGATAAGCACAAGACGGCTGTCATCATAATTATTGTTTTCTTCATATTTTTACATTAAAACTAATTTAAAAATCGGTACGCAAAGGTAGTATTTTTTCGGGAAAAGATAATCGTTTCGTTTGTAGTATTAAACTTTTTCTTACATTTGCAGTCTATATAAATAGAAGAACATTATGAAGAACCTTTTGACAATCGCGATCTGCCTGTGTATAGCGATCAGGGTGTCTTATGCCCAAAACAATGACGACAAGATACAAAAATTCAAGAATGCTTTTCAAAGTGAAGCCTTTCAACTTTCCGGATACGGACATCTTCAATACAATCTCAGCGAATATCCGGAGCGTTCAATATCACCGGCAAAAGCGAATAATTCCATAGATATTATACGTGCTTTGGTCATTGCAAACGGTAAATTGGGTGTGGATAACCAATTCGGATATACGTTAATGTTCGACTTTGGTCCGAATGCCAGACTTTTTGAGTTATATGGAGAATGGTTGCCATCCAAAGCGTTTAATGTGCGGTTTGGGCAGTTCAAAACGCCATTTACCATTGAAAATCCAATGTCGCTTTCCCGGATCGAAACAATTAATCCTACCCGTTCGATGTCGGCGATGGCAGGAGGAGGTGGTGATTTTAACCAGTGGGAACCGGATGGAAAGTCTGTTGCCAAAACCGGACGTGATGCAGGCTTACAACTTTCAGGCTCTTTGTTTCCTATGCGTGATTTTTTCCGCATGGAGTATTATGCAGGGCTTTTCAATGGAGCAGGCATGAATACGAAAGACAACAATAATCACAAAGATTTTATCGGAACGGTTTACTTTTATCCGGATAAAACGTTTAAATTAGGCGGCTCGGTTTATTTAGGTAAATATCCGGAATATATGCAATTTCGCCTCATGGGAAATAATC